>RRZU010393533.1_pt1 | contig 17896 bp, 11 predicted proteins | sample 2165561 | NCBI WGS metagenome assembly RRZU01 (sample SAMN10456909, study PRJNA506462) | wastewater metagenome | isolation source: wastewater sludge | place: USA: Moscow, Idaho | reverse complement strand
GAGTTTTCAGATGAAATTGAAGGCTGGGTTATCGAAGAGTTTGCAAAAATTGGTTTGGATACTGCAAAAAGTATATTAAATCAAGATGTAGAAGATTTAGTAAGAAGAACAGACCTAGAAGAGGAAACGATTCTGGATGTAATGAGAATATTGAAAGAAGAGTTTGATAGTTAGTCAATGGGTCTTCAACGATAAACGTGCCACTTTACAATTAATTCTCGCTCGATAGGTGTCGAGTTTGAAGTAAAGTGAGGAATAACAAAAAAGGAAATAATAAAAAGGTTTTATGTCTGAAGAGAGAATTATTAGAATAAACAAAGTTTTGAGGGAATTGAATATTTCTTTAGAAAGAGCTGTGGATTATCTAAAAGATAAGGGAATTGTTATTGAATCAAATCCAAACACAAAAATTTCTGATGATGTATACAATGTCTTGTGCGGTCAGTTTGCAGGTGACAAAGGGAATAAAGAAGCTTCAAAAGAAGTAGGGGAAGAGAAAAGAAAAGAAAAAGAAGCTTTGCGTTTAGAACGAGAGAAAGAAATCGAAGACAAACGTAAAATTGAGGAAGAGCGTCTGAAGCAACAAGAGGTTATAAAAGCGAGAGCGGTTATAGCAGGCCCTGTTCAAGTGGGTAAGATCGATCTTAATCCTAAGAAAGCTGTCGTTGTTCCACCTGTAAAAACTGTTGAGAAAGTTGAAGTTCCTGCGGCCAAATCTCCTGAGGTGAAAATGGTTCAAAAAGAAGTTTTAACAGAAAAACTGTCGTCAGAAAAACCTGTGGAAGAAAAAGTTACTTCAGATAAAAAAGGATTAAAACCAGTGGCTGGAATTAAGGAAGTGAAACCTGAAGTTGCAAAAGAAATTGTTGCTGATGCTAAAGAAGTTGTAAAAACCGAAGCTGGTAAAGTTGAGGAAGCACCTGTTGATGAAACTATCACAACGCAATATCAAAAACTATCGGGAACTACTTTAACCGGTCAGGTAATTGATTTATCTCAATTCAACAAACCGAAAAAGAAAAAAGAAGAACCAAAAATCACTCCGAATAAACCGGGTGCTCCAGGTTCGGCTGCAGCCAATGCAAATAAAAACAAGCGTAAAAGGATTGCTCCTAAACCAGGTGCTCCTAGACCACCTGCAACACCAGGAGTTCCTGGTGCGCCCAATCCTAACAAGATTACACCTAATGTAGGTGGTGGTGGATTCAACGCAAACAGAAGTGCAAGACCTGGTTTTGTGAAAGGAAATAGGCCTGCTATTGTTGCAAAAGTTGAGCCTACTGAAGAAGAAGTTAAAAATCAAATTAGAGAAACCTTAGAAAAACTACAAGGTAAAGGTGGTAAATCTAAAGCAGCTAAGTACAGAAGAGATAAAAGAGATACGCACCGTCAAAAATCTGATGAGGAGCAAAGAGCCATTGACGAAGGAAGTAAAACTATTAAAGTTACTGAGTTTGTTACTGTAGGTGAAATTGCAATCATGATGGATGTGCCAATTACTAAAGTTATTGGTACGTGTATGTCACTTGGAATCATGGTTACCATGAACCAACGTCTTGATGCTGAAACATTGACTATCGTTGCTGATGAATTTGGTTATGAAGTTGAATTTATTACGGTAGACATTGAGGAAGCAATTCAAGTTGTTGAAGACAGAGAAGAAGATTTAGTTTTCAGAGCGCCAATTGTAACGGTAATGGGCCACGTCGATCACGGTAAAACATCATTACTGGATTACATTCGTAAAGAAAACGTAATCGCAGGTGAGTCTGGAGGAATTACACAACATATTGGTGCCTACGGAGTAACTTTAGAAAACGGACAAAAAATTGCATTCTTAGACACCCCGGGTCACGAAGCGTTTACCGCCATGCGTGCACGTGGTGCTCAAGTTACAGATATAGCTATTATTGTAATTGCTGCTGATGATGACATCATGCCGCAAACTAAAGAAGCAATCAGTCACGCTCAAGCAGCTGGAGTTCCAATCATTTTTGCTATCAACAAAATTGATAAGCCTAACTCTAATGTAGAGAAAATAAAAGAGAAATTAGCAGGTATGAATTTACTTGTTGAAGATTGGGGTGGAAAAATACAATCGCATGATATTTCTGCGAAAGTTGGAACTGGTGTAAAAGAATTATTAGAAAAAGTATTATTAGAAGCTGAAATATTAGATTTAAAAGCAAATCCAAATAAAGCTGCCTCCGGAACTGTTGTCGAGGCTTTTCTTGACAAAGGGAAAGGGTATGTTTCTACAATATTAGTTCAAGATGGAACATTGAAAATTGGAGATTATATGTTGGCCGGTAAGCATCATGGTAAAGTTAAAGCCATGCATGATGAAAGAGGGAATATTGTTACTGTTGCGGGTCCTTCGACTCCAGTTTCAGTTTTAGGTCTTGACGGTGCAGCAACTGCGGGAGACAAATTCAATATTTTTGAAGACGAAAAAGAAGCAAAGCAAATTGCCTCAAAACGTTCTCAATTGATGCGTGAACAGTCGGTACGTACGCAACGTCATATTACATTAGATGAAATAGGACGTAGAATTGCATTGGGTCAATTTAAAGAATTGAACATTATCCTTAAAGGTGATGTGGATGGTTCTGTTGAAGCACTGTCTGATTCGTTCTCTAAATTATCAACCGAAGAAATTCAAATTAATATTATCCATAAAGGTGTTGGTGCAATTGCAGAAACTGACGTAATGTTAGCTTCCGCTTCAGATGCAATTATTATCGGATTCAATGTTCGTCCTGCTGGAAATGCTAGACAATTAGCTGATAAAGAGGAAATCGATATCCGTTACTACTCTATTATTTATGCCGCTATTGATGACTTGAAAGATGCAATGGAAGGAATGCTAGCTCCGGAAATGAAAGAAGAGATTCTGGGTACTGCGGAAATCAGAGAGATATTCAAAATCTCTAAAGTGGGTTCAATTGCCGGTTGTATGGTAATGGATGGTAAAATTGTCAGAAACGCTAAAATGAGAATTATTAGAGAAGGCGTTGTTGTCTTTACTGGAGAATTGTTAGCGTTGAAACGTTTCAAAGATGATGTGAAAGAAGTTGCGAAAGGATACGATTGTGGTATTCAAGTAAAAGGATACAATGACATTGAAGAAAGAGATGTTATTGAGTCTTACCATGAAGTTGCAATCAAAAAGAAATTGAAATAGAATTTTCAATATTTTAAAAATGGAAATCCCGATTCGTCGGGATTTTTTGTTTTATAGACTTACCCAATTGTCAATTTGTGAACAGTGAATCGCTGGGTTTTTTAGTTTTATTAGGACGTGCCACCCGCTAGAAAAAAGAGCTAGCAACAGTTTTCGTCACCGCTCTTTTCCCTATCTGCTGCCGGGCTATTCGCGCTACAAGGTAGCTTGCTTCTATCCCTCACGCAGGATTGTAAGTAAAGGATGGTTGTTTTATTTGGGACGAGTTAATAAGGTCCAATAGCAATAAATGGATAAAAAAAATCATTCAGCAGACAATGGGATACTACGACTACTCCAAATTTTGACAAAAAAATTCCATAGTGTGTGCAGTCGTAAACTTAGTTTTGGATTTAGAATGTTGATTTTGATTAATATTTAGTAACAATGTCTGCCATACTATAACTGCTTAATTCCACTTCCAAAAGTGTAGTTATGTTATTGTATATGAGATGTTTAATTAAAATAAAAACAAGAAAGCTATTCAGTATTGAATGACTTTCTTGTTAAATGATTCTATTATTTTTTTATTGTTTACTAGGACGTATCAAATGTACATTTCTATAACTCTTTCTGATATCAAATAAATTGCGCTCCGCTTCAATTCGTGTTTTGAAACTCCCTACCCAAACTTTATAGTTTGGAGTAAAAAAAACAATTGTGCCATCTATGTTTCTGAATTCTTGTCTGAATTCATTAAGTGTATTCTTGGCCTTTTCACTTTCTCCACTGAAAATCTGTATTTTATATCGCTCATTTATGGCATTGGAAACATTCGTTTTTCTCTTTTCATTTAATAATTGTTCAAATTTTGAGTCTTGTTTTACGACAATGGTTGCATCTTGAGCTCTTGTGTTGAGTGTTGAAATACATAATATAAGTAGAATGAAAAGGTTTTTATTGATGGCTAAAATTCTCATAATGTGATTGTTTTTATACAAAAGTAATATTTAATAAATGATACAAAACAATAAGTCTTATTTAGAATTGGTATAAATTGAAATTAAGATTATTTTAAGGTTTTGAGAATAGTTCTTAAGTCGTATTTTTGACAAAGTTTTAAAATAAAGGATCAGTTTTTATAACTCAATTAGAAAAAACTGTGCCAATTTTTAGTAGATAATCATTATAATATGAAAAAGGTGGGTAACCATAATTCGATCTCAAGGAAAATATTTTTTAGCGTTGCTTTAATGCTGTCTTTTTCCTTTTCTTCTTTTGCTCAAGATGCTGCTCCTGCAGCAGAAGCTTCAGCTACTAGTGCAGACCCAGCTAAGGGTAAAGAGCTTTTTAATGCAAATTGCGCAGCATGTCACAAGCTTGATGGCAAGGCAACAGGTCCAGAGCTTAGAGGAGTTGCTGATAAGTTTGAGGCAGCATGGCTTCATAAATGGATCCGAAACAGCTCTGATTTAATTAAATCAGGTGATGCTCAAGCGATAAAAGTTTTTGAAGACAATAATAAGATAGTAATGTCTTCTTTTCCTCAGTTGTCAGATGCTGATATTGATAATATTCTTGCTTATACATCTGAGCCAAAAGCAGAGGCTCCTAAAGCTGCTGCTACTGCTGCAACAGAAGCTGTGCCTGGCGCTGCTTCTGAGGGTGGTATTTCAAATAATATTATATTAGGTGCTTTGGCACTTGTTATGGTTATTTTGATAGTGATGTTGTTTTTGGTAAATCAAGTTCTATCTAAAGTAGCGAAAGCAAATGGTATCGAGGTAGCTTCAAAAACTCCAACAACGCCTATTTGGAAGGCTTTTGCTAAAAATCAATTTTTAGTATTGGTTACTTCAATATTTTTACTTTTAGCTAGTGCTTATTTTGTATATGGTTATTTGATGCAGGTTGGTGTTGATCAGGAGTATGCTCCAATTCAGCCGATACATTTTTCACACAAAATACATGCTGGAGACAATGAAATCAACTGTAAGTATTGTCACTCTGCTGCAAGAGTTAGTAAAAATGCTGGAATTCCTTCCTTGAATGTTTGTATGAACTGTCACAAGAGTGTTTCTGAAGTTGCTGAAACTACTGCTACTCCTGAGTACAGTAAAGAATTTTATGATGAACAAATCCAAAAATTGTATACTGCGGTTGGTTGGGATTCAGAAACGCAAAGTTATACTGGGAAATCGCAACCTGTGAAATGGGTTCGTATTCATAATCTACCTGATTTTGTTTACTTTAATCACTCTCAACACGTTACTGTAGCGGGAATTGAGTGTCAAACATGTCACGGTCCGGTTGAAGGGTATGAAGTTCAAAAACAATTTGCTCCGTTAACAATGGGTTGGTGTATTGATTGTCACAGAAAAACGGATGTTAAAATGGAGGGCAATGCGTACTATGCTAAGATTCATGAAGAGCTTTCTAAGAAATACGGTGTTGACAAATTGACTGCAGCACAAATGGGAGGTTTAGAATGTGGCAAATGCCATTATTAATCAAATTATTAAGATTTTAATATTTATATATGTCATCAAACAAAAAATACTGGAAAAGTGTTGAAGAACTAGACAAAAATAGTTCTATTGTTGAGGCGCTTAAAAATAACGAATTTGTTGAAGAAATTCCTACTGATGAGTTTTTAGGAAATAATGACACTTTGTCATCTTCATCAACATCACGTCGTGATTTTTTAAAGTACGTTGGTTTTAGTACTGCGGCAGTTACACTAGCCGCTTGTGAAGGTCCTGTGAACAAGTCGATACCTTATGTGCTTCAGCCGGAGCAAATCATTCCTGGAGTGGCGGATTATTACGCAACTTCGGTTTTTGATGGTTTTGACTTTGCGAATCTTTTGGTAAAAACACGTGAAGGGCGTCCTATTAAAATAGATAATAATACTATTGCGGGAGCTAACTTTGCTGCTAATGCAAGAATTCATGCGTCTATTCTGTCTTTATATGACAGTATGCGTCTGAAAGAGCCCAAAATTGGGGGTAAAAAATCAACTTGGTCCGTTGTTGATGCTAATATCAAATCGAGTATAGCTGATGCTGCTGTAAATGGCGGACAAGTAGTGCTTTTGACAAATACCTTGGCTAGCCCGTCAACTGAAAAATTGATAGCCGAGTTTGTAGGTAAGAATCCAAATGCTAAACACGTTGTTTATGATGCTGTATCTGAATCGGAAGCATTAGATGCTTTTGAAACGGTTTATGGAGAAAGGGCTTTGGTTGATTATGATTTTTCTAAAGCATCACTTATCGTTTCTGTTGGAGCTGATTTCCTTGGGGATTGGCAAGGTGGGGGATATGATTCAAGTTATGCTAAAGGAAGAATTCCTAGAGCAGGAAAAATGTCTCGTCATTTTCAATTAGAAGCAAACATGACTTTGTCTGGTGCTGCAGCTGATAAGCGTTTACCAATGTCTACGGCTAATCAAAAACAAGCATTAGTTCATATATATAATATTGTGACAGGTTCTTCTGTTGCTGTAAGTTTAGAAGATAAATTTAACGCAGAAGTTACAAAAGTAGCCCAACAATTAAAAGCTGCTGGTTCTAAGGGAGTTTTGGTATCTGGTATTCAAGATAAAAATGCTCAATTGTTAGTTATAGCTATTAACCAAGTTTTGGCAAGTGAGGCTTTCAGTACTTCTGGAGTAAGACAAATTAGAAAAGGATCAAATGCAAAAGTTACTCAATTAATTACTGATATGAAAGCTGGAAGCGTTCATACTTTAATTATGAGTGGTGTTAATCCTGTTTATACTTTAGCGGATAGCGCTTCTTTCGTTGAAGGACTTAAAAAAGTAAAAACATCAGTAGCATTTTCATTGAAAGAAGATGAAACTGCTTTAGTAAGTACTATTGCAGCTGCTGTTCCTCATTATTTAGAATCATGGAATGATGTAAGTATCACAAAAGGAACTTATGGCATTACTCAGCCTACAATTCGCACTCTTTTTATTACAAAACAATTTCAAGATGTGCTGTTGTCTTTAAATGGGCATACAGGGACATTCTACGATTATATTAAAACTAATGCAGCAACAATAATTACGGGTTCTTCTTGGAACAAAGTGTTGCATGATGGTGTTTATGTTGGCAGTATTTCAGCGATATCAGCTGGTTCTGCTGATTATAGTGCTGCTGCAAATGCTTTAGCAAAATCAAAATCATCTCAAGGTTTAGAACTTGTTTTGTATACTAAAACTGGCTTGGGCGATGGCCAACAAGCTAATAACCCTTGGTTACAGGAGTTTCCTGATCCAATTACAAGAGTATCTTGGGATAATTATGTTACTATTTCGAATGCTGACGCTAAGAAATATGAACTTTCTAATAATATTGTTGCAAATGGTGGTTTGAATGGTAGTTATGCTACTATTACTACTGCAGATGGAGCTAAATTAGAAAACGTTCCAGTGATAGTTCAGCCCGGACAAGCTGTTGGAACTATTGGTTTGGCACTAGGTTATGGTCGTAAAGCGGCTTTGAAAGAAGAAATGATGGTGGGTCTAAATGCCTACTCTTTATATAAAGGTTTTAATAATGTACAGTCTGTAACTTTAACGAAAGCTGGAGGAGAACATGAGTTTGCTTGTGTTCAAGGACAGAAAACTTTGATGGGTAGAGGTGATATTATAAAGGAAACTTCTTTAGAGATTTTCAATACAAAAGATGCTAAAATCTGGAATCCTCAACCAATGGTATCGTTGGATCACAAAGAGGTAGAGGCAGCCACAGTAGATTTATGGTCTTCATTTGATCGTTCTGTTGGTCATCATTTTAATCTTTCAGTAGATTTGAATGCATGTACTGGTTGTGGGGCTTGTGTAATTGCTTGTCATGCAGAAAATAATGTACCTGTTGTTGGAAAATCAGAAGTAAGAAGAAGTCGTGATATGCACTGGCTGCGTATTGATAGATATTATTCTTCAGAAAGTACTTTTGAAGGAGATAACGAAAGAAAAGCAAATATCGCTGGTTTATCAAGTTCATTGTCTACATTTAATGAAATGGAAAAAGCTGGGGATAACCCGCAAGTTTCTTTTCAACCTGTCATGTGTCAACATTGTAACCATGCACCTTGTGAAACGGTTTGTCCAGTTGCTGCGACTTCACATTCTCGCCAAGGTCAAAATCACATGGCTTATAACAGATGTGTTGGAACGCGTTATTGCGCTAACAACTGTCCGTATAAAGTACGTCGCTTTAACTGGTTTTTATATAATAAAAACAGTGAATTCGATTATAATATGAATGACGATTTAGGACGTATGGTTTTGAACCCAGACGTTAATGTTCGTTCTCGTGGAGTTATGGAAAAATGTTCAATGTGTATTCAAATGACACAATCGACAATTTTGAAAGCTAAAAGAGAAGGAAGAGCAATTGTTGATGGTGAATTCCAAACCGCATGTTCAAATGCTTGTTCTACTGGAGCAATGAAATTTGGAGATATAAATGATACTGAAGCTGAGATAACTAAATTAGTAGCTGACGAAAGGATGTATCATTTATTGGAGCATGTTGGAACAAAACCAAATGTGATTTATCACGTTAAAGTTAAAAAAAAAAAAAAAAAAAAATAATTAATTAAGAATCAATATAAAGGATTATGTCGTCTCACTACGAAGCAACCATTAGAAAACCCTTAGTTATAGGTGATAAATCTTATCACGATGTAACTATAGATGTAGCTGCACCTGTAGAAGGTAAAGCAAACAAACATTGGTGGATTGTATTTTCAATCGCATTAACAGCATTCCTTTGGGGATTAGGTTGTATCATCTACACTGTGTCTACGGGTATTGGAACATGGGGATTAAATAAAACTGTAGGTTGGGCTTGGGATATCACTAACTTCGTTTGGTGGGTTGGTATCGGTCACGCAGGAACATTAATTTCAGCCGTATTATTGCTTTTCCGTCAAAGATGGAGAATGGCAATTAACCGTTCTGCGGAGGCAATGACCATATTTTCAGTAATACAAGCGGGCTTATTTCCAATCATTCACATGGGTCGTCCATGGTTAGCGTATTGGGTTTTGCCAATTCCGAATCAATTTGGTTCTCTATGGGTAAACTTTAACTCGCCATTACTTTGGGACGTATTTGCAATCTCTACTTACCTTTCGGTATCATTAGTTTTTTGGTGGACTGGTTTGTTACCTGATTTTGCTATGTTGCGTGATAGAGCAGTAACGCCCTTTAACAAAAGAGTTTATTCTATATTAAGTTTTGGATGGAGTGGTAGAGCAAAAGATTGGCAACGTTTTGAAGAAGTCTCTTTAGTGCTTGCAGGTTTAGCCACACCGCTTGTGCTTTCAGTGCATACTATTGTATCGATGGACTTTGCTACATCTGTTATTCCAGGATGGCATACTACAATTTTTCCTCCGTATTTTGTTGCTGGGGCGGTTTTTTCAGGATTTGCAATGGTGAATACCTTGCTTATCATTATGAGAAAAGTATCTAATCTTGAGGCTTACATTACGATACAACACATTGAATTGATGAATATTGTTATTATGGTTACAGGTTCTATTGTGGGGGTTGCCTACATAACTGAATTATTTGTTGCATGGTATTCTGGTGTAGAGTATGAGCAATATGCTTTCTTAAATAGAGCTACCGGACCGTACTGGTGGGCATATTGGTCCATGATGACTTGTAATGTTTTTTCTCCACAATTTATGTGGTTCAAAAAACTGAGAACAAGTATTATGTTCTCCTTTATAATTTCAATTGTTGTAAATATTGGGATGTGGTTTGAGAGATTTGTAATTATTGTAACTTCGTTACACAGAGATTATTTACCATCTTCTTGGACAATGTTTTCACCAACATTTATTGATATTGGAACTTTCATAGGAACAATTGGTTTCTTCTTCGTATTGTTTTTATTATATTCAAGAACTTTCCCTGTAATTGCGCAAGCAGAGGTAAAAACAATATTGAAAGGAACAGGAGATAATTACAAAAGAGAAAGAGAAGCAAATAAAGATACACACCATGAGTAATAAAGTAATATACGCCATTTACAATGACGATGATATTTTGATGGATGCGGTTAAAAAAACCAGGGCAGCTCATCATCATATTGAAGAAGTTTTTACTCCATTCCCTGTACACGGTTTGGATAAAGCAATGGGACTTGCGCCTACTAGACTAGCTATTTGTTCGTTCTTATATGGATGTGTAGGTCTTTCATTTGCAATTTGGATGATGAATTATATTATGATTCAGGATTGGCCACAAGATATTGGAGGAAAACCAAGTTTTAGCTATATAGAAAACATGCCAGCCTTTGTCCCAATTATGTTTGAACTTACTGTGTTTTTTGCTGCGCATTTAATGGTTATTACATTCTATATGAGAAGTAAATTATGGCCTTTCAAAGAAGCAGAGAACCCAGATGTAAGAACTACAGACGACCATTTTTTGATGGAAGTTGCTGTAAATAATAATGAAGAAGAATTGGTTTCTTTTTTCCAGAACACCGGAGCTGTAGAAGTTAAAGTAATAGAAAAGCATTAATTATAGATATGAAAAGCGTATATAAAATAACACTTTTATTTGGCATAACTATTTTAGTTTCATCTTGCCATAATAATGCGGCACCAAACTATCAATATTTTCCAAATATGTACGAATCAGTAGGTTATGAAACCTACTCTGAATCGGATGCATTTAAAAACGGTATCGAAGCTCAACTTCCAGCAGAAGGAACGGTTAACAGAGGATTTGAGCCTTTTGAATACGAAAATTCTACAGAAGGATATGAGTTAGCTAAAGCTAATCTTAAGTCTCCTTTAGATTCTTTAAGTAGAAATCCTGAAAAAGCAAAAGAACTTTTCGAAATTTATTGTGCTACTTGTCATGGTAATAATGGTAACGGTAATGGTAAATTAGTTGAAAGAGAAAAATTTCTGGGTGTTCCTAGTTATAAAGATAGAGTTATTACTGAAGGAAGCATTTATCATGTTATAACTTATGGTTTGAATTCAATGGGTTCTCATGCAAATCAATTGAGTCCCCAAGAACGTTGGTTAGTTACTGACTATGTTCTAAAACTAAAAAGCGAATTATAATTGTTGAACAAACTGATCGTATTAGATATGTATACATTTTCAAGTAAATTAAAAACTCTTTCTTTCATCTTAATGGCCGTAGGTATATTAGGAATTGGATATGGTTTTTTAACTGCACCAAAAGATATTCAAGACATTGAAAAAATTATTGCAGCTGAAAGTCATGGTGGATATGGCGAAGCAAAACAGGAAGCGACTACTTCTACCGAAGATTCGCATGAAGCTGTTGCTAAACATAATGATGATGCCGTTGAGAAAAAAATGGGAGAATCTCACGAAGCTGTTGTTCTAGCGGATGACACTACAAAAGCTGTAATAGCAACATCTGATGAGCCTACTCATGTTGAAATGGCTGTTAAAAAAAGTGGTGGGCATGTGATTAGTGAAGAAGAAGCACATACAGAACATTTAAACCATGTTTTGCATCAATTACAAAATAAGCCATGGGCTGCTTTATATGTTGCTTGTATTTTCTTCATGCTTATTTCATTAGGCGTTTTAGCCTTTTATGCAATTCAGCAAGTGTCTCAGTCTGGTTGGTCACCAGTTTTATTTAGAGTTATGCAAGGTATTACAGCTTATTTACCTGTAGGGTCTGTATTATTTTTTATTTTCTTACTGCTATGTGGTTTTCATTTAAATCATCTTTTTATATGGTTAGATCCTGAGGTAGTAGCTACTGATAAATTGATTGCTAACAAAGCAGGATATTTAAACTTCCCGTTTTGGATTATTAGAGCTGCAATATTTTTAATGGGATGGAACTTATATAGGTATTATTCTAGAAAAAATTGTTTAGCTCAAGATGACGCAAATGACGATTTAAATTATAAAAAGAATTTTAAGCTTTCAGCGGTATTTCTTGTTTTCTTTATAGTGACAGAATCTATTATGTCTTGGGATTGGATTATGTCTATCGATCCTCACTGGTTTAGTACTTTGTTTGGTTGGTATGTTTTCTCTAGTTTCTTTGTTAGTGCAATTACTGTAATTGCTCTGGTTACTTTGTATTTAAAATCTAAGGGTGTACTAGAACATGTTAATACAAGTCATATTCATGATTTAGCAAAATTTATCTTTGGTTTCAGTGTTTTCTGGGCTTATTTGTGGTTTTCTCAGTACATGTTGATTTGGTATGCAAATATTCCAGAAGAAGTTACTTATTTTATTACCAGAATTGAATTATATAATCTTCCATTTTTTGGAGCAGTAGTAATGAATTTTGTTTTTCCTTTATTAATTTTAATTAATACTGATTTCAAAAGGATTACTTGGGTTCTTGTGATGGCTGGAGTTGTAATATTGATTGGACATTATCTTGATTTCTTCCTTATGATTATGCCTGGAACTGTAGGTGACAGGTGGTTTATTGGAGTTTCTGAAATAGCGTCTGTTCTTTTCTTCCTTGGATTATTTATTTATGTTGTTTTCACAGCATTAACAAAAGTTCCTCTATTACCAAAAAGAAATCCTTTCATAGAAGAAAGTAAACATTTTCATTATTAATATCTAAAGAAATAAACAGATGACAAGTTTGTTGATAATTATAGTTTTAGTTTTATTAGCTGTTGCTTTATGGCAATTGACTAAAATATTTGACCTAACGCAAGTTGGCTCTAATTCAGACAATTCAGAGGTAGCTACAGATGATGACAATAACGTTCAAGGTTATATTATGTTTGCATTCTTAGCATTCCTTTATGTTTTTACAATTTACGGATTATTCAAATGGGGACCTCTAGTTCTTCACACTGCTGCATCAGAACATGGTTCAGAAGTTGATAATTTAATGAATATTACGTGGGTTCTTATTTTTATAGTACAAGCAATTACTCAAGCTTTGTTACATTATTTTGCTTTTAAGTATAAAGGGAAGAAAGATCAAAAAGCGCTTTATTTTGCTGATAACAATAAGTTGGAAGCAATCTGGAGTATTATACCAGCAGTCGTTTTGGCTGGTTTAATTCTGTATGGTCTTTATGCATGGACAAATATTATGTTTGTTGATGAAGATGAAGACACCATTGTAATTGAATTATATGCACAGCAGTTTAATTGGAAAGCTAGATATTCAGGTGAAGATAACGTTTTAGGTAAAGCGAATGTTAGATTAATTGAAGGAGTAAATAGTCTTGGTGTTGATATGTCAGATCCCTATTCTCAAGATGATATAGTTGTTACTGAATTGCATATTCCAAAAGGAAAAAAAATTCATTTCAAAATCAGATCTCAAGATGTTTTACATTCTGCCTATTTCCCTCATTTTAGAGCCCAAATGAATTGTGTTCCTGGAATGGTAACTGAATTTGCTTTTACACCAGTTTATACAACTGCTGAATACAGAGAATTACCTTATATGGTTGAAAAAGTAGCTAATATAAATGATTTGAGAGCTAAGAAAAGTATTGAACTTGTTGCAAAAGGTAATGCAGCTTTAGATCCTTATACTTTTGATTATTTATTGCTTTGTAATAAAATATGTGGCGCTTCACATTACAACATGCAAATGAAAATAATTGTTGATACTCCTGAAGATTATAAAAATTGGATTAGCGAACAAGCTCTTTTAGTGCGTCAAATAGAAGAAGCAAATACAACTTCAACACCAGTTGATGGAGCTGTTGAGTTAGATTCTACCAAGGGCGGAGATACCTCATCAGTTGTAAAAGTGGTAATGAAATAATATTATTAAGAAAATTTAAAGTAAACATATATGTCAGCAGAAGGTCACGATCACGCAATGGATCACGAACACGAACACCACCATAAAGAAACTTTTATTACTAAATATATTTTTAGTATAGATCATAAAATGATATCCAAACAATATCTTATTACAGGTATTTTAATGGGAGTTATAGGGGTTGTAATTTCTTTGCTTTTTAGAATGCAATTAGCATGGCCAGAGGAATCTTTCAAAATTTTTAATATATTGTTAGGTGATAAGTTTGCTCCTAACGGTGTTATGGCTAATGATATTTACCTCGCTTTGGTTACAATTCACGGAACTATTATGGTTTTCTTTGTCCTAACAGCTGGATTGAGTGGTACTTTTAGTAATTTACTTATTCCGCTTCAAATTGGTGCACGTGACATGGCGTCTGGATTTATGAATATGATTTCCTATTGGTTGTTTTTCCTATCAGCTGTAATTATGCTTTGTTCATTATTTGTTGAAGCAGGACCTGCTTCCTCTGGATGGACAATTTACCCGCCTTTAAGTGCTTTGCCACAAGCAATACCTGGTTCAGGTACTGGTATGACGCTTTGGTTAATATCTATGGCTATATTTATTGCTTCTTCTCTTTTAGGATCACTAAACTATATTGTTACAATAATAAACCTTAGAACCAAAGGGATGTCAATGACAAGGTTGCCATTAACAATTTGGACCTTTTTTGTAACTGCAATTATTGGGGTGGTTTCATTTCCAGTATTATTGTCGGCAGCTTTATTATTAATTTTTGATAGAAGTTTTGGTACTTCTTTCTTCTTGTCTGATATTTATATAGCAGGAGAAGTTTTACATTATCAAGGTGGATCACCTGTTTTATTTGAACATTTATTTTGGTTTTTAGGACACCCTGAGGTTTACATTGTAATTCTGCCTGCAATGGGTATAGTTTCTGAAGTAATGGCGACTAACTCACGTAAACCAATCTTTGGATATAGAGCGATGATTATGTCGGTTATAGCTATTGCATTCTTATCAACAATAGTTTGGGGGCATCACATGTTTGTTTCTGGAATGAATCCGTTTTTGGGATCTGTTTTTACCTTTACCACTTTATTGATCGCAATTCCGTCTGCAGTTAAAGCTTTTAACTGGATTACTACTTTGTGGAAAGGAAATTTACAATTGAATCCAGCTATGTTGTTTTCTATTGGAATGGTTTCTACATTTATCAGTGGTGGTTTGACAGGAATTATTCTTGGCGATAGCACATTAGATATTAATGTTCATGATACCTATTTTGTAGTTGCTCACTTTCACTTAGTAATGGGGATTTCTGCGCTTTATGGAATGTTTGCAGGTGTTTACCATTGGTTTCCAAGGATGTACGGAAGAATGATGAATAAAAATTTAGGTTATATCCACTTTTGGGTTACTGCAGTTTGTGCTTATGGAGTGTTTTTTCCAATGCATTTCATTGGATTAGCGGGATTACCTAGACGTTATTATACAAACACAAGTTTTCCTTTATTTGACGATTTGCAAAATGTAAATGTACTTATTACTGTTTTTGCTTTAATAGGTGGAGCTTTTCAATTAGTGTTTTTATACAATTTCTTCGTTAGTATATTCTACGGTAAAAAAGCAGTACAAAACCCTTGGAAGTCTAATACACTTGAATGGACTGCTCCAGTCGAACACATACATGGAAACTGGCCTGGTGAAATTCCGGAAGTGCATAGATGGCCTTATGATTATAGCAATCCTAATCATGACGTTGATTTTGTTCCTCAAAATGTGCCGATGAAACCAGGTGAAGAAGTTTTACATCACTAGTTTAAATATAAAAAGAGGCTGTCCGAGAAGGACAGCCTCTTTTTTTGCTGATAACTTTGTTATATTTGTAAAATGAATGAGAATTTAGACCCAACAACAAACGGATACAATGCAGATGAGCTTGATCTTGAAAAAAGATTAAGGCCACTTTCTTTTGATGATTTTGCAGGACAAGACCAAATTTTAGAAAACCTGAAAGTTTTTGTTCAAGCGGCCAATCAACGAAACGAAGCTCTTGATCACACCCTTTTTCATGGTCCTCCCGGTCTAGGAAAAACTACCTTAGCTAATATCCTTGCTAATGAATTACAAGTTGGGATCAAAATCACTTCTGGTCCAGTTTTAGATAAGCCAGGAGATTTAGCTGGATTATTAACTAATCTTGAAGAAAGAGACGTTTTATTTATTGATGAGATTCATCGTTTGAGCCCTATTGTTGAAGAATATTTGTATTCTGCTATGGAGGATTTCAAAATTGATATCATGATTGAATCTGGTCCAAATGCAAGAACAGTTCAGATTAATTTAAACCCATTCACATTAATTGGAGCTACTACGCGATCCGGTTTATTGACCGCTCCTATGAGAGCTCGTTTTGGAATTTCTTCGCGTTTGCAATATTATACCACCGAACTTTTAACTGCAATTGTGGAACGGAGTGCGGCTATATTCAAAATGCCAATATCAATGGAAGCAGCCATAGAAATTGCTGGTAGAAGTAGGGGGACACCACGTATAGCTAATGCATTGTTGCGCCGTGTGCGCGATTTTGCGCAAATTAAAGGCAACGGCACAATTGACATAGAAATCGCTCGATACGCCTTAAAATCGCTGAATGTTGACGCGCATGGTCTAGATGAAATGGACAATAAAATTCTAACCACAATTATCGACAAATTCAAGGGCGGACCAGTTGGTTTAGGTACTTTGGCGACAGCCGTATCCGAGAGTAGCGAAACAATCGAGGAAGTCTATGAGCCATTTTTAATTCAAGAAGGATTTATTATGAGAACGCCACGAGGCAGAGAAGTTACTGATAAAGCCTATAAGCATTTAGGTAAATTAAACACAAATATACGAGGAGGTCTTTTTTAAATTTTTTAGGAGCAATTTCCTGCTATCCGCTGTATCTGCGCTATAACGCGCAGGATGCCGCTGCTATCAGGGCTACTTAAATTTTTCATAACACATTTATTCTATCATTAATAACAAGACAAAATATTCTCAATTTATTAAATCTGAAGCGCAACGTCTCGGGTTTTTGTCTTGTGGAATATCCAAAGCAGGTTTTTTAGAACAAGAAGCCCCACGTTTAGAAAACTGGTTAGACAACAATAGAAACGGACAAATGTCCTACATGGAAAACCACTTTGACAAACGCTTAAACCCAACTTTGCTAGTTGATGATGCTAAAAGTGTCGTCTCGCTCCTATTGAATTATTACCCGGATCAACTTCAGAATCCAGATGCTTATAAAATCTCAAAATATGCCTACGGTCAAGATTATCATTTTGTAATTAAGGAAAAGTTGAAAGAATTTTTGTTTTCAATTCAATCAACTATCGGAGCTGTTTCAGGACGTGCTTTCGTTGATTCTGCACCAGTTCTCGATAAAGCTTGGGCTGCAAAAAGTGGCTTAGGCTGGATTGGCAAAAACAGTAATTTATTGACACAAAAAGTAGGTTCTTTTTATTTTATAGCAGAACTCATTATCGACCTAGACTTAGATTATGATAATTCCACAACGGATCATTGCGGTACTTGTACGGCTTGTGTAAATGCTTGTCCAACCGAGGCCATAGTTGCGCCTTATGTTGTTGATGGCAGTAAATGTATTTCCTACTTCACAATTGAACTTAAAGAAAACATTCCTCATGAAATGAAAAATAAGTTTGACGATTGGGCTTTTGGTTGCGATGTGTGTCAGGATGTTTGTCCATGGAATAAATTTTCAAAAAAACATAATGAACCTTTATTTAATCCAAATCCAGAACTACTATCCATGTCTAAAAAAGATTGGAGAGAAGTTACCGAAGAGACTTTTAAAGTAGTATTTAAAAATTCTCCTCTCAAAAGAGCTAAGTTTCAAGGAGTCAAAAGGAACATTGATTTTT
>RRZU011749815.1_pt1 | contig 17900 bp, 12 predicted proteins | sample 2165561 | NCBI WGS metagenome assembly RRZU01 (sample SAMN10456909, study PRJNA506462) | wastewater metagenome | isolation source: wastewater sludge | place: USA: Moscow, Idaho | reverse complement strand
CAGTTTTGCCTATGTCGATGAGGGCAGTGCTTCGGGTTATCTCTATGCCCAGCATATTATTAAATCCGAAGGCATGAATCCCAAGACTGTTTTCAGCAAGACATCCTATCTGGGCAGTCACGACAGTGTTATTAAAGCGGTCTTGTCTCGGGAATATGATGCCGGCGCCACCTATAATGAGGCCATGGAAGGGGCGGAAAAAAGCGGCATAAATCTGGATGAATTCAGAATCATTGCGAAAACCCCGGACATCCCCAAGGATGCCATTGCCGTTAATCCGAATCTGTCAAAAGAATTCACAGCTCTGTTAAGACAGGCTTTTGTGGAATACGTGAAGGCTCCCAATATAAAATCCCCGGTCGAAGGATTTGTGAAAAGCGACGATGCCAAATACGATGTGATCCGGGAAGTAATGTAGGGTGTTAAAAAAATGGATTATGGGGTATAACTTCCTAGAATAGAATGATGGGAGGTTTATCATGATCGCATTGATTATTAATACACTGGTTCTCGATCAGAAAATGATGACCGCCGTTAAATCCGGCGGTTATTTTTTTGATCTGAGCGGTTAAATTCATTTTCAGCAGTGTCGTAATAAGGCATAACTAATTATCAGGAGGAAATAATGGACAAAGTAACAGATGTCAGAAACAAATTTGCCGGGGAAATATCGGAAATTCTTTTTTTATTAAAAGAAGTGGGCAGCGGTCGGATCTATGGCTTCCCCGGGAACTGTACCCCGGGCGATGACGAATTGAAGACCAACGTTGACACCATCACCGAGAAATTTAACGATTTGCTTGATCAGATCGAATCCGGAAAGGATCCGGTAACGGGAGAAGCAGCGGAGTAAACAACTAAAAGAATAAGGCCAATAAAGTGAAAGAGGAGCGAGCATGAAAAATAATATACAGAAATCACTGTCATTGCTGCTGGTCAGCTTAATGCTGACTATTTTGGTTCCGGCCAGTGCCTGGGCTTTTGAAGATGCCCCAGAGCCAACAGCAGCACCTTTAAACCCGGCTTTTGAGGAATACCGGGATGCCCTCAATTCGGGAACCCTTAACACTGCAGCCATAAACGGTTATTCCGGGGGTTACATCCCCCCACCACTTAAGCGTTATGAGGGTCAGGCTGAGACTGCAATAAGTGCGGCGGCAGCGTTTCCAGCCGCTTACGATCTCCGTGATAGCGGACGTGTCACCGATATCCGCAGCCAGGGAGATTATGGCAGCTGCTGGGCCTTTGCCAGTCTGGCATCGTTGGAATCCTATCTCAAAAAAGAGACAACGGTAGATTTGTCAGAAAACAACCTGATGTGGAACAGCGGTTTTGATATCACTCCGGACGATGGTGGAAACTATACCATGGCCACTGCCTACCTGGCCCGGTGGAGTGGCCCGGTCAGTGAAAGCAGTGATCCCTATGACAGCCCGAAAAAGACCGGACTAGCGCCTCTCTATCATGTTCAGGACGTCGAATCGATTCCCAATTTGCCATCGGCAATTAAGCAGGCCCTGATGGATGGTGGAGCGCTTTATACGTCGATGTATTCAGGTTTGTTTGAAAGTAGTGATGATTATAATCGTGATAATGCTGCCTTTTATTATGATGGCGAAAAAGAACCCGATCATGACGTGGCGATTGTGGGCTGGGATGATAATTACAGCCGCGATAATTTTAATAAAAAACCGGCAGGTGATGGCGCCTGGATTATCCGTAACAGCTGGGGAGCTGACTGGGGTGACGGTGGTTATTTCTACATGTCCTACTATGATAGCTATGCAGGCAGCAATGTGACTGCTTTTCACAATGCCCAAGCCACCGATAATTACAGCCGGATTTATCAGTACGATCCCCTGGGTAATATCTCGGCGATGGGCTATCCGGATGGCGATAACATCGCCTGGGGAGCTAATATCTACACCGCTGCCGCCAGCGACAATCTGACTGCTGTCAGCACCTATGCGTTAACCCCCGGAACAACGGCGGAAATCAAGATTTATACTGATGTCAGTGATGGTAAGCCCAGCAGTGGCACCCTACGAACCACCCAGACCGAAAGCTTCGCGCGGGGCGGTTATTACACCATCGCTCTGGACAATCCGGTGGCATTGGTAGCCGGCCAGAAATTTTCCGTCGTCATCAAATTCAGAACCCCGGGAACCAATGAGTCAGTGCCGGTTGAGAGCCTGGTAGCTGATTATAGCAGCGCTGCCAATGCTAATCCCGGCGAGAGCTTTACCAGCAACACCGGCACTGGTGGCTGGTATGATACCTCGAAAAAAGATCATAGTAATGTCTGTATCAAGGCTTTTACCGAAAGCCGGGACAGCTTTGTCAATTGCCTCTACCGCACCCATGTCGAGAATGTCGGTTGGCAGAATTGGCAAAGCAACGGCGGGATCAGCGGTACCACTGGACAATCGTTACGATTGGAAGGGATTGAAATAAAAATCGATACCAGCGGTTATGATCTCGGTCTTGATTACGCTACCCATATTCAGAACCAGGGCTGGCAGGAGTTTAAGAGCAATGGCCTGATGAGTGGAACGACCGGTGAAGCGCTGCGTCTGGAAGCCATCAAAATCCAGTTGACCGGTGCCGATGCCGATCAGTTTGATGTGTATTACCGGGTTCACGCCCAGAATGTAGGTTGGATGGACTGGGCCATTAATGGCACTGAAGCCGGTACCGCCGGATTTGGAAATCGCCTGGAAGCGATTGAGATTCAGGTGCTGCCCAAAGGCACAGTAGCACCGGGTCAGACCGCACAACCTTATCTTGTAAACAATTAACAAAAAAAACCGCAGCATTATCTTGACAAAGATAATGCTGCGGGGTAAAATGAAACAGTTATGAGGGAGTAATTTGCGCGATTCGCGTGATAAGTCAACATGCATGGTAGTAATACCTGGCTTATCTTAATGAGTGAGACTCATGTACAGTTTTTCTGTACTTGGGTTATTTTTTCCAGGTGCAGCGGCATCTGGTTTTTTTATTTTTTGAAAGGCCAATGCAAAATTTTGAAGGAGGATTGGATGAAGACGTATTTGCAGACTTCGGAAGAAGTATTAAAGGAGTTAAACTCCACGAGCGCCGGGCTTTCGCCGGGCGAAGCCAGCAAGCGGCTGGAACAAAACGGCAAAAACAAGCTCGACGAAGCCAAAAAAGATTCAATGGTGGTGCGGCTGCTCAATCAATTAAAAGATCCGATGATCGTGATCCTGATTGCCGCCGCGATTATTTCAGGAATCACCGCGGCCTATTCCGGTGAGTCCTTTGCCGATGTGATCATCATTATGGCGGTGGTCATTATCAATTCGGTGTTAGGGGTTTACCAGGAAAGTAAGGCCGAAAAAGCCATTGAAGCTCTCCAGGCGATTTCGGCCGCTACCTCCCGGGTCAAGCGGGACGGCAAGATTTTGGAGATCAAAACCGAAGACCTGGTTGTCGGCGATGTGATTCTGCTGGAAGCCGGCGACTCCGTTCCAGCCGACGCCAGATTGCTGGAGAGTGCCAGCCTGAAAATTGAAGAGGCCGCTCTAACCGGTGAAAGTGTCCCGGTCGGTAAGGTGATCTGCGCCTTAAACCTGGGCGATCAAAAAGATATTTCCCTGGGCGACCGCAGAAACATGGTCTACATGGGCAGTGCCGTGGTTTATGGCCGCGGTTCGGCAGTCGTTGTGGCCACTGGCATGCAAACTGAAATGGGTAAGATAGCCGATGCCATTACCCAGGCTAAAGAACATGCCACCCCGCTGCAGATCAAGCTGAATCAGTTAAGCAAGGTGTTAAGCTGGCTGGTGCTGGGCATCTGTATTTTCATCTTTGCCCTGAGCCTGGTGCGCTTATCTCTGGGTGAAGGAATTACCGGTATCGGGGTCTTAAATACCTTTATGGTGGCGGTATCGCTGGCGGTTGCCGCCATTCCCGAAGGCTTGGCGGCGGTGGTTACCATTGTTCTTTCGATCGGCGTGACCAATATGGCCAAAGAAAAAGCGGTGATTCGTAAACTGACCGCCGTTGAAACCCTGGGCTGTACCCAGGTGATCTGTTCTGATAAAACCGGAACCCTGACTCAGAACAAGATGACGGTTGTTGATCACTTCGGTTTTGATGAGCATTTGTTGGGTCGAACCATGAGCCTTTGTAATGATGCTCATTTAAATGAAGCCAACAAGGCCGAAGGAGAGCCAACTGAGGCTGCCCTGGTTAATTACGGTTTTTCGCTGGGTTTAAAAAAGAGTGATATGGAAGCGCAAACGCCCCGGGTTGGCGAAGCGCCCTTTGACTCCGGCCGCAAGCTGATGAGTACCATTCATAAAATGGCCGATGGCAGTTTTACCCAGTACGTTAAAGGGGCACCGGATGTGTTGATCTCCCGCTGCACCACTTACTGGGACGGTAATACCCAGTTGCCGATTACTGCTGAAATCTGTGAAGAAATCCGCCAGGCCAATAAAGGTCTGGCCGATCAGGCGCTGCGGGTGCTGGCCGGGGCCTTCCGCAGCTGGGAAACGATGCCGCAAAATCAGTCACCGGACTTTCTGGAGCAAGAACTGTGTTTCGTCGGCCTAACCGGCATGATTGATCCGATCCGGCCGGAAGTCAGGGGCGCTATTACCCAGTGTAAGTCAGCCGGGATCCGACCAGTGATGATCACCGGAGACCATCGCGATACCGCTATTGCCATAGCTAAACAACTGGGGATCATCAGTGATTCCAAAGAAGCCATCACCGGGGCCCAACTGGATGAGATCAGCGAAGAGCAGCTCAAAAAAGACATTGGCAATTACTCGGTGTATGCCCGGGTTCAGCCGGAACATAAGGTGCGGATTGTCAAGGCCTGGCAGAATCAGGGCATGATCGTAGCGATGACCGGTGACGGCGTCAACGATGCGCCGTCGATTAAAACCGCCGACATTGGAGTCGGAATGGGGATCACTGGGACAGATGTAACCAAAAATGTCGCTGATATGGTGCTGGCAGATGATAATTTTGCCACGATCGTCAATGCAGTAGAGGAAGGTCGACGTATTTACGACAATATCCGTAAGGCCATTCAGTTTCTGCTGTCTTCCAATTTGTCGGAAGTTATCGCCATCTTTGTCGCCACCTTATTGGGCTTTACGATTTTGAAACCAGTCCATTTGCTGTGGATCAACCTGATCACCGACTCCTTCCCGGCCATTGCCTTAGGGATGGAAGGCGAGGAAGCCGACACCATGAAAAATCCACCCCGAGAATCTAAGGAAGGTATTTTCTCCCGGGGCCTGGGGGCTGATGTGATCTGGCAGGGTGTGATGGTAGCGCTGGTTACTATTGTCGCCTATTTCGTGGGTCACTATATGGAAGCCGGTATCTGGGAAATTGCCGAAAGTGCTGATGGCATGACCATGGCCTTCTTAACCCTGTCGATGGCTGAAATGTTCCACTCATTGAATATGCGCAGCCGCCGCCAGTCGATTTTTAAAATGCAGCACCAGAACAAATTTTTATTCCTGGCGATGGTGGTTTCTTTAGTGTTGACAACAGCGGTTATTTTTATCCCGCCGATTGCTGCCGCCTTTGAATTTGAACCGATCAGTCTGGCTGAATACTTTGTTGCCATGGGTCTGGCGGTAGTTGTGATACCAATTGTTGAAATCGTCAAGTTCTTTCAAAGAAAGACAGAAGCGAAATAATTCGATATGATCGGGTTAGTGTTCAAGCATCTGTGCCTTAGCGCACGGATGCTTTTTTTCTGGTAAATATTAAAAAGCCTCCTATAAAATCATGACAGTGGGGTATAAAAAGGTTAGAATCAGAGAATTTAGAGCGATTAAAAATGAAGGAGTGAAAAATGAAAATTAAACCCTACATTAATTTTCCCGGTAATTGCCGAGAAGCGGTGGCGTTTTACAAAAAAGTATTTAAAGCCGAAGAACCGCAAATCATGACCTATGGGGAAATGCCTCCAGATCCCAGTTATTTAATGTCGGATAACGTTAAGGCTCTGGTGGCGAATGCCCAGATAGATATTAAGGGAAACACGATCATGTTTTCAGATATTCCGCCAGGAATGCCTTATAATGAAGGCAATAATATAACCCTTGTCATTACTGATAATGATCTGGAAGAAATTAAACGACTTTTTGATTTATTAAGCAATGAAGGCAGGATTGAGATGCAGCTGCAGGAAACCTTCTGGAGCAAGGCCTATGGAGCATTAACCGATAAGTTCGGCATTGGCTGGCAAATATCGGCAGAATGATTCTTTCCCGTATATACGGTTCTAAATCAAAAAATAAGCATAGATAAATAGATAGAATACTGATAAAATAAAAATTATACTATATGAAATTCATTTAATAATAAATTGACAAAGCAGATGATTGATCAAAGCAGAGAAAGGAAACACTCATATGAAGAGGTCGTTGGTCATTCTGATGATAATTCTGGGATGCCTGCTGATTGGCATGATGATATATCTTTATCGGGAAAATCAGTCAGGTCAGGAAAACTTCGACAGCCTTGACGAAGGGGTTTGGGCGGTATCCGACAAAATGCTGGGGCGAAGCTGGTTAAGTCCCGCAAATGTTGAGGTCGTCGATGGCTATCTTAATATCAGGATGCCAGCCAATACTCTGGCGGGTGGGGAACTTGTTAAAAAAGAAGCGGTGAGCTACGGCCGCTATGAAAGCCGGATGAAGCTGCCCCTGGCACCTTCATCGATCACCGGTTTTTTTCTTTATGCGCCACCGGATTCTTTTTATGAAATCGACATTGAAATCCACAATACCCGGGAGGGCAAGCTGTTGTTGACCAGCTATGCCGACGGCGCAGTACAAAACGAGTATGTCGGGGCGCTGGGTTTTGATCCCACTGCTGATTTTCATAATTATCGCATTGACTATTCGGCCGAACGGCTGGCTTTTTATGTGGACAACAAGTTGATAATGGCATGGCAGGAAGGATTCCCGGTTGAACAACCGATGCAGTTGATGGTCAATAGCTGGTATCCCAGCTGGCTGGCGGGCACCGCAGCACCAACAGAACAGGTTTTACTGGTGGATTGGATTCGATATTAGGAGGAGATAAAATGACAACAACACGAACAGAGGAAATAGCAGCAGGCATATATTGGGTCGGAGGCTGTGCTCAGGATGGGGGGCTTCATTGTAATCCCTATCTGATTGTTGATGGAGATGAAGGGGTGCTTATTGATCCCGGTTCAGTGCTGGATTTTGAAGACGTTTATGAGAATGTCTGCAGCATCATCTCTCTGGAGAAGATTAAATATGTGATTCTTCATCATCAGGATCCCGATTTTTGTTCGGCTGTGCCACTCTTTGAAAAAGCCGGGGCCAAGTTTGAAATTGTTACCCATTGGCGGACCCAGACTCTGGTCAAGTACTATGGCATCCAATCGAACTATTATATCATCAACGAAAATGAATTTAAGCTTACCCTGGCATCCGGTCGAACTCTGGGTTTTGTGCTGACGCCCTATCTTCATTTTCCCGGGGCTTTTACCAGCTATGATTATCAAAGCAGAATTCTCTTTTCCAGTGATCTCTTTGGGGCCTTTTCCTACGAATGGAGTCTCTATGCCAAAGGGGATTATATTGAGAAAATGAAAACCTTTCATGAGCATTATATGCCTGCCAACAGCATCATCCGGCCGGTGATGGAATTGTTTCTGGGGATGGAGATCAATATGATTGCACCCCAGCATGGTTCAATTATTAAGGAGAATATCATTGCCCATATAAAAGAGCTGAGAGATCTGGAATGCGGTACCCTGCTCAATCCGATCAAGCGGGATCTGGCCAAATCTGGTGGCTATATGGCGATTTGTTCCACAGTTTTAAAACGTTTGGGATCGATTTTTAATCAGGAATCGGTTCGCGAGCTGGTAGCCGATCTGGATTTGACTCTGGACGATAATCTCAATATCACGGACTATAATGTTACCGGCGATGTCTTATGGAACATGATCTTCGAGCGGATTCTGGCCAGAAAAGGGACAACCTGGTTGATGGTGATAGAGCCGCTAACTGAAACCCTGGCTAAAGAATATGATATTCCGATGCCGGAAGTTTTTTCCAGTCATATTAAAAAGGCTGAAGAGGAAGCTTCCAGCCTTAATGAGCAAAATCGAATGTTGAAGGAAATCAATAACCGGTTGGAGACCAGTATCCAGGAATCCCAGAATAAACTGATTCGCTGCGACATTACCGGGTTGTATAATTTTAGTTTCTTTAAAAACTATCTGGCCAGTGAGATCAACAGTATTCTGATCGATAGTTCCGGACAGAATCCCGGGTTGATCATTATCAGTTTGGATAATATTGAGCGGATTGAATATTTATATGGTCACGACGAGGTCGAAGAAATTCAACGAAATGTGGTCTTTTTATTGGAGAGTTTAAAAACGGGAAATGAGATCTTTTTTAAACTCCAGGGTGTGGTCTTCGCCTGCTATCTGCCGCAAACCTCAAAAGAAGCAGCTCAGGCCTTTGCCGAAAAAATTAGAAATACGATTGCCGCTTCGGAAAAATTTATTGAAAAAATTACAGCGTCGATCGGCCTGGCTTTACTCAGTGAGATCCATGCGACAGCAGAGCATTCTGAAAATCCGGCGGAAGGCTTCTACAATGTTGCTGCGATGCGGGCCAGGATTGCCCGAAATATGGGCCGAAACATCGTCTGCAGCCAGTCCTCAATGGTTGATTACCAGGAGAATATTGGCAAAATCCTGATTGTCGATTCTGATGAGATTTCGGTAGATGTCCTCAAAACAGCCCTGGAGAATATTAATTACCAGGTTGTCACCGCCAGTGATGGACAAGCCGGGGTCAGAATTGCCACTGAAGACGAACCCTTGTTGATTATCTCGGAGGTGATGATTCCCAAAATGGATGGGTTTCTGTTTCGGGAAGAAATGCTGGCGGACTCTAATACCAGTAAAATTCCCTTCATTTACTTATCTTACTTAAAAAATGATGAATCAGTGCTAAGAGCCTCAGATCTTGGTGTAGAGCACTATTTTAAAAAACCATTTATGCTTTCAGAGTTGATGGGCGTAATTCAAAATAAAATAAAAGGAGAAACGCGCCGATGATCGAAAGCTTTGAAATTTGGATTATCATTGGTATTCTACTGTTTCTTGCTGATCTGGTCATCATTCTGCGCCTGATTAATGGCCGTGGCGAAAAAGATAAAAGCCTGATCTTTGCTGAACATCAAAAAGATGAACTGTTGAATCGGGCGGCGGGAAATCCGAGTCCTGTTGATGAGCCGATGGAGATTGCCAACTATTGCCAGGTTACTCAATCCGTCCGCTATGACCAGCAGTTAAAAGAAAACATTGCCAGCTCCATTGATGTGGATCGTTTTGAAAGCAAAGCACTGAAAGGCTTAAAATCCCACAACATCACCAAAAAAGCCGAGGCGGCCTTATATCTGGGCGTTCTGGGCACAGAGAAAGCCCGGCTGGCTTTGGAGGAATCTTTATCCAGAGAAAGCAACAGTACTTTAAAACTTTATATGGCCAATGGCCTGACTGACATTGGCAATGAAAAATCACTGCTGGTGCTGACCAATTCGCTGCTAAGCGAAAGTCGTTTTTACCGCAATAAGGTGAATATGCTGATTGCCGATTTTGGTGAAGCATTCCATCGTTTTTTACCCGAAATCATCACCAGTCAACGGATTGAATTTCAGGAACTGATTGTCGATTTTGCGTCTGTATATTTTTCCGAAGAGCTGAGAAACTACCTGATCATGCTCATTGATACCCGCAAAGAAGTCATTGACCATTTGGAAAGACGCTATGGTAAAGCCGGTGTAAAGCAGTGTATTAATTGTGTCAATGGCAGTCCCTTGTTGGAAGGGTCTCAGATAAGTTGTCGATATGAAGGCGATGTGGCTGCCGATTTTTCCTGTCGCCGCTATGAACTGCTGCCGGTTAGTGTAAATAGTGGGGCAGCCCACCAACAACTGGTTATTAAAGCCTGCAACATTGTCGCCGAATATTATCCCCGGGATCTAGATCAGGAACAATATCTTCAGGCCGATGATGTCGAGATCAGAAATTCCGCCATGCGGGCTCTGGCCAATTTTAAATCTTCAGAAAAATTGGATAAACTGCTGGTCTTCCTCAGGCAGGAGAATACCGCTCGTGGAGCCATCAACGGCATCTCAAAGATGATTGAAAAAAATCCGATTTATTTTAATCAGGTCGTTAAAGCTTTTTTTGAAGAAGTAGATCTTCGTGTCAAGAAAGATCTGGCGACGATTCTGTCTCTGCGGATCGAGTATTTTATTATGAAATTGACCGGGAAAAATAATGATGATGCCAAAAAAATCATCAAAGAGATCATTTTGCTGGGAAGAACCAGTGAAGTCATTGATTTTCTCAACAAAAATAAGGATATCAACATCGAAAACGAACTGATTGCCCTTATCAAAGCAGCGATATCCCAGGCTGGTGATCTGCAAAAGGACTTTTCCAGATATCTGAACCAACGAATCGTAAAAAAATGTGGACTTGTTTACATTCCTGAAACAACAGCTGACGAACCGCCTAAGCGGGATGAGAAAATGACCCGGCGGTTACTGGCGCTGTTACTGGGCAGCGGGTTGATTATCCCGGTAATTTACCTTATTCGTCATTGGCAGATTATTTTTGTGATGCCCATTATTGACCAGCTGGAGCTTTTTGTGATGGATTTTAATTATTACATTGCCTATTATGCGATGGCCGTTAATCTGATCTATCTGATCCTGCTGTTGTTTTCTTACATCAGTGTGGTCAAGCAGGAACGGTTATGGAATATCAAGGATATGTCCCTGCTTTTCAAAAAAAGGATGTTGCCCTCGATATCGATTATTGCCCCAGCCTTCAACGAGGAAAAAACCATTATTGAAAGTGCCAATTCGCTACTTAATCTTAAGTATCCGGAATATGAATTGATTATCGTCAATGATGGTTCCAAGGATCAGACCCTGAATACCCTGATTCGCTATTATGATCTGAAACGAGTCGATTATCTTTATGATAGCCGGCTCAGTACCAAGCCGGTACGGGGCATCTATTTAAACCGGTCGCGGCCGCAGCTGATTGTGGTCGATAAGATTAACGGCGGCAAAGCGGATTCGCTCAACGTGGGCATCAATATCGCTAAAAAAGAATATGTCTGTGGCATTGATGCTGATTCCTTGCTGGAAGATGAGGCGCTGATCAAGCTGGCATCATTAACGCTGGATGAAGAAACTGAAACCCCGGCCCTGGGAGGGAATGTTCTGCCGATAAACGGCTGTAGCATTGATCGCGGTCAGATCGCCCAGAAAGGGCTGGCAGAAAGCAAACTGGCCCGTTTTCAGACCATTGAATATATCCGCTCTTTTATGTCCGGGCGGTTGGGTTGGTCTTATTTTAACTGTTTGTTGATTATTTCGGGGGCCTTTGGTCTTTTTCGTAAGGAACGGCTGATCAATGTCGGCGGTTATCTGACCAGCAGCGGCAAGTACAAAACCGACACAGTTGGTGAAGATATGGAACTGGTCGTCCGGATCAGCCGGCAGATGAAAGAAGCCAAACATTCTTTCCGGATTCTTTATGCCTACAATGCCAACTGCTGGACTGAGGTTCCCGAGGATCTCAAAACCCTCAAAAAACAGCGTTATCGCTGGCATCGCGGTTTGATTGAAATTTTAACCTTTCATCGTAAGATGATGTTCAACCCCAGCTACGGCCGGATTGGGACCATCGCTATGCCTTATTTTTATATATTTGAAATGTTGGGACCGTTGTTTGAAATCCAGGGTTATCTGATGGTTATTTTATCGATATTTTTGGGTATTTTTAATTTTGAAATAGCGATTATTCTCTTTATTGCCATGGTTCTGATGGGGATCATGGTGTCGGTGTCGTCGCTGCTGATATCTGAAAAAAATGGCCAGAATTTTTCCCGCAAGGAGTTGTGGATTATGGTTTTATACGCTACTATCGAGAACTTTGGAGTTCGCCAATACTTTAGCCTCTGGCGTTTTGGTGGTTACATTAACATGTTCAAAAAACCGGTAGGCTGGCAGAAAGCCGATCGAAAAGGCTTTGCCGGAAAAACAGATGAGGTGACCCCATGAAAATGAGAGCTGTAGTTATATGGAGTATGACAATTGCGGCCATTTTATTTGGCATTCTGGTGTTGCCGTTTTTAATCTGGAACACCGATGAAGAAAAACCCATGAATGTCTGGGTGGTTGACAAAACCGTGCCGGATACTAGCTATAAAGAACATAAGGGCTTGATGTGGGCTTTAAACAGTGAAAAAGTGGTTCTGGAAAGCACTGGTCAGCCATTACGTTATGACCGCGATTATTTTGGGGTTTTCCCAAAATCAGACCAGGACTATCAGGTTCGGGAAATTCCCCAAACCAGTGAAATGCCGGAGCTTATTTATCTGGCTGATAGCGATGGGGTTTATCCCAGTGATTTTAACGGCACCGGCAGTGATGATATTTACGCTGGTGTTGCCCAGACGCCCTTGGTGGGTAATCTCACTGAAGCCGAGCTAACCAGCATTAAGAACAACCTGGGTGGTGGCAACACCATTATCGGTGAGTTTGATGTCTGGGATGCCGATAATCAACAAGGACTTGAGGATATTTTCCGGGTATCTTTTAGCGGCTGGAGTGGAAAATATTTTGTTGATTTGAAGCGGGATGTCGAAATTCCGGAAATTATTGTCAATAATTATCAAAAACAAACTGGCAAAGCCTGGGACTATACGGGCGGTGGTCTGGTGCTGGTGTCCAATCAGGATCAGGTGCTGGTCTTAAAAGATCGGGAAGCCCTGAACAAAGATCGGGTCAGTCTGAGCTTTAGTCAAGCTGCTGAGGATGAATTCGCGGTCAGCAGCCAGTTTCCCTATCAGCAGTGGTTTGATTTGGTCAAACCCGATGCCTCATCGGAAACGCTGGCAACCGTGAATTTAAATGTTACCGAAGCAGGCGAAACCGCTTTGGCACAGTTTGGTCTGGGCACGGAATATGCCGTCATTACCCGATCGATCAATTCGCAATACACCGCCTATTATTTTGCCGGCGATTTTGCCCAGATGGATTTTTCGGGAACGTTCTGGAATTATGCCGGTTTTGCCAGGATCAAGCAATTGTTTTCGGTAGCCAACCCCAATGCTGAGACTAAGTTTTATTGGGGCTGCTATGTGCCGTTGATGCAAAAAATTATCAGCGATCTAAAAACCAGGCCGGAAGTCACGGCAGTTCAGCCAGAGACGACGGGGACGCAAATGGCAGCCCGTACAGCCGACAAGGGCTTTCAGGTTTTAGTCGATGGCAACTGGGAAGACTTTTATGCCCGGGGAGTCAATATCGGTTCGTCCGTTCCCGGCAAATGGTTTACCGAATTCTCTTATGATGAAGCCTTATACCTGAAATGGTTTGAACAGATTGGGGCGATGAATGCCAATACCATCCGGGTTTATACGTTGTTGCCACCGCAATTCTATTCAGCACTGGTTTATTATAATGAAAAAAATCCCGACGCTAAATTGTGGCTTTATCAGGAAATCTGGCCGGAAGAGCACCCGGCCGAGAATAATTATCTGGGCGCGGATTATAATACCGCTTATCAGGCTGAAATCAAGATGGATATTGATGCCATCCATGGCCGGGCCAATATCGCTAAGCGGACGGGCCGCGCCTACGGCTACTATACCGCCGATGTCTCACCTTATATTGTTGGTTATCTGGTCGGCCGGGAAATGGAGCCGGAAGAAGTGATCAATACAAACGCGAAAAACCCCGGTTTTGTATTTAATGGCAGCTACCTTTATACCGAAGTTAACGCCAGTCCCACCGAGGCCTGGCTGGCGATGTGTTGTGATTATGTGTTGCAATACCAGGAAGATACATATGCCTGGCAGCATCCGGTCGGGATCGTCAGCTGGCCGACTTTGGATCCAAACGAGCATGATTCGGAATGGAACGAAAGCGGTGATAAAAGCAAGCAGTATAATGACAAGGTCGCTGTCGATATCAATCATATTCTAACCAAAGAGAAACTCCAGGCTGGCTTCTTCGGGGCCTATCACATCTATCCCAATTATCCTGACTTTATGAATAATGAAACCCGCTATGCCGCTTACGCCGATGAAGCCGGCAGTTTCCGCTATGGTGGTTACCTGCAGGAATTTATCGCCGGCCATCAGAAATACCCGGCGATTGTAGCAGAATTTGGTTTGGCGACCGGCTCGGGGAATGCTCATGAAAATCCCGACGGCTATCATCATGGCGGACTGACTGAAGTGGATCAGGGAAATGGTATCGTGCGGATGATGAAAGCGATCGAAAAAGAGGGTTATGCTGGTGCTATCATTTTTGAATGGAGTGACGAGTGGGCTAAAAAAACCTGGATCACCGAACCCTATATCATTCCTTATGATCGCAACGCCCTGTGGCATAACGCTGTTGATCCGGAACAAAACTATGGTATATACGCCATGGAATCGGACGGACCGCGATCGTTGCCCTATGTCATTGAGGATCAGGGCGTCATTTCAAAAATGGCGCTGGCAGCAGACGAAACCTATCTGTACCTGGAACTGGATCTGAAACGGCTGGTTGATTTTTCTCAGGAACAACTGATCATCGGTCTGGATACCTACGACCGAAACCGCGGCAATCTGAGATACGGAACAGCACTTGACACGGCGGCCGGCTCCGGTTTGGAATATATCATTGAAATCAATGGCAACAATCAGGGGCGGCTGCTGGTACAGCCGGAATATAATAGTAGCACCGGCAATCATCGCTCCGTCGCTTCGCAAGCCGGCTTATTTTTCACCATGTCAATGCTGACCAATAAAGAAACCGTCACCAAAGACGGCACTAAAATCCCCGCCGTGGTTCAGGACTTAAGCCAACTATCCTTTGGCAGCCTGGAAAATAATTCTCACAATCAGGTTCAGATCTCAGGCAAAACGGTCTTGATCCGGATTCCCTGGACCCGGATTAACGTTACCGATCCCTCGATGATGCGGGTGGTTGATGATCCCCGGATTATCCTCAGCCCCACCACCAATGAGCTCCAGACCGTCATCAGCGATGGGATTCTGGCCAGCGGGATCCTGGTCAACAAGCATAACAACCAGACCATCGCCAGCATCGGTCTTACCAATCAACAGCCCTTCAGCTGGGCAAGCTGGGATGTCCCTACCTACAAAGTACGGGTCAAAGACAGCTATGGCATTATCAGCGCGTATTTTATGGAGCAGAAAAATAATTAGTTTTTAACCAAAGCGGCAGCGATAAACGAATAATTTATCGCTGTCTATTTTTGTAAAGCCAGGACTAACAGTGTTTTAAATCGAAAATAGCGGGTAAAAATTAATTATCAAAAGGTTGTCACAGTAACAAATTCTCGATATAATTTACGGTTTTTAAACGAAAGGAAAAGCGAATGAATAAACAAGGCAAGATCCGGATATTGTTGATTTGGGTGTTACTAATAGGGATAGTTTTAGCGGTGACGGGTTGTTCATCAGCCGGAGCAGAATCCTCACAATCAAAAGATGCCGCCAGTAATTCACAACCGTAGGACGTCTTCGACAATCCTGTTTTTGATCTTTACAAGCAGATAAAAATCAATGATAAGAAGGCCGATATCGAAAAGAAGTTAGGAGCCACCGGGAATACGTCAGCAGAAGGTTCGTATGTTTATCTCGATCAGGATACAGGCTATGCGGTCAATGTGTTTTTCGACAGCAAGGATCTGGTTACGCTAAAGTTACTGGTTCCCACCACCGGGGCCCGGGAACTGATTGAACTCAGCAATGCCAGTGTCACCAAAGAACAAGGGGACAAAATTAGTGCCGGGATGACCCGTAGCAATGTTAAGAAAGCCTTGACGGGAACAGGGGTGGAAATGTTGAGAATGGTTAAACCCAGTTCTGCCGGTAAAGAGGCTTATGCCCTGGCCTGGATCAATACCGATGGTTCGATCCTGGTGGTGACCTTTGATGCCGATACCGATACGGTCCTGGCCGCCGAATTCCGAGACAGTTTATTGTAGTTGCAGCAATTATCGGGTTGATCTGAAAAGGGTACAGCTTGTTGAATCTTCTGATCAGAATCAGTGGAAAAGGAGCGAGAATCAATGAAAGAGAAGAAATTAGTTCATCTGATGTTGGTACTGATTGTTATTTTAAGCCTATTGATACTGGTTAGTGGATGTGTTCCAGGAGGATCAGATAAATCAGGTGATAGCGACACTAAGACCACAACTGAAAATGAAGACGGCAGTGAAGTCAGCCCAATTCCTAAAATTGGTCAAGATCAACCTTATTATAACTTTTATAATAAGGTGGCGATCAACCAGACCAAAGCCGAGGTTGCCAGCGCCCTTGGGGTAGAGCCAGTTATGGATACGGATAGTTCCTATACTTATAATGATCCCGCAACCGGTTTTGGGGTTAATGTTATTTATAGTGCTGGTGATTTGGTAACAACTAAAATATTGATGGCACCTGTGGGTGGCGGTGAATGGATTAAACTCAGCACGGCAACTGTTACAGAAAGCCAAGTGTCAAGTATCGTCGAAGGAATGACCTACGAGCAGGTGAAGAGCATACTAGGCGGTGACGGACTGGAACTGGGTGCGATGATCTATCCCGGATCTAAGGATGCGGTAATCTATACCCTGATGTGGATGAATCCCGATTTTTCATCAATCAGCGTTGCTTTTGATGGAAACACCGGTAAGGTATTGATGGCTGAATTCGGTAATCCACCGGCTTAAGAGGTGCAGTCCCGTGGCGAGATTCAAGAATAACTTGAAAATTCGAAAGGAGCGGTCGATTATGTTAAAAAGGTGGAACTTATTGGTGTTCTCAGTCCTACTGATCCTCGGCATGTTGCTCATGTTGGGCGGGTGTAGTGGGACAAAGAACGAAACGGCCAACAATCCGGACTACTTTTACAGCCAGGTTCAGTTGGGGATGGCAAAGAGTCAGGTTGAGTCGGCGTTAGGTGTAACGCCTGAACAAATTGATGACACCTTTGTCTACACAGATGAGCAAACCGGTTTTGGAGTTCAGATTAGTTACGATGTCAGCGATCTGGTCGTTTCAAAAATACTGTATCATGAAAATGACAGTGAGGTCATGGGCCTGAGTGATGCCAGCGTGACCGAAGATCAAATGGCCAGTATCACGGAAGGAATGCCTTATGAGGAGGTCAAAGGGATTCTGGGATCAGAAGGAACAGAAATGATTCAAATGACAAATCCGGTTGATCCGAATAATCCAATCGTGATGATGATCTGGTTTAATGATGACCAAACTGGATACTATATTACTTTTTTAGGTCATCAGGGCACCGTCAAGAGCGTTAAATTCTGGAAATAGCCAATATAAAAAAGCACTGGTTGTGTGAATCAGTGCTTTTTTGCGGGTTTGATATTAATTTTTAAATTTCTTGAAATATTTTATTTTTTAGGGAAGAAAACACGGGGTACAACCGTTATATAGATGTGCAGTAAAAACGGAGGTGAAATTTGTTGAAAGAACATCGGGAAGAGGACGCTGATGATGCGTTGATCAAGAAGTATATAAAGACTGGGAATTCCAATTATTTCGAACCCCTTGTTGAACGATACGAACGGTATGCCTATGTCTATGCCTATTCTCTTCTTAAAAACGAATTTGACGCGCAGGATGTGGTAGCGGAAAGTTTTTTAAAGGCATTTACTAAAATCAGACAGTATCGGCTGGACAGCAGTTTTAAAAACTGGTTTCTGAAAATTGTCCATAATAACAGCTTGGATCTATTGCGCAAAAATAAGACCCTGGTGTATCTGGATGATCAGGAAAATGGTGAAAGCTTGTTTG
>RRZU010981811.1_pt1 | contig 17901 bp, 17 predicted proteins | sample 2165561 | NCBI WGS metagenome assembly RRZU01 (sample SAMN10456909, study PRJNA506462) | wastewater metagenome | isolation source: wastewater sludge | place: USA: Moscow, Idaho | reverse complement strand
TTTCATGAGGTCGACGAGGCATCGAAAGCCAGCGCCGTGTCTTCCAGCGCGAGCAGATAGAGCGCCGCCCGGGCGCGGCTGGCGCCGACGTAGAGCCAGTCCGGGCGTGCGGCGGCCTTGGAGGTCAGACCGACCAGGATGACGACATCGGCCTCGAGGCCCTTGAAGCCCTGGATGGTGCCGATGCGCACATGGCCGGTCCGGCCGGCCGCCAGTTCGGTGGTGGTCTTCACCTCGTCCAGGCCGGCGCGCCAGGTGGAGGCCGGGTTGTCCGGACGCGACGGCGAGAGCACGGCGATCTGTTCCGGCCGCAGCCCCTCCTGCCGCAACAGCGTTCGCAGCAGCTGGCGCAGTTGCTGCGCCATCACGTCGAAGTCGGTGGACCGGTTCAGCACCGGGGGCGGGCCCTGCTGGATGCGGAACTCGGCGGGCTGCACGCAGCGGCCGAGCCGGGCGGCCGTCTCGCCGACCGGTCGGGCGTTGCGCAGATTGGCCTCCAGCACCAGGGGCTCGGCCTCGAAGGGCGGCTCCCAGTCCTGCCGCGACTGGAACAGCGACTGCTGCAGGTCATAGAAGACATGCCAGGCGAAGCCCGGCGCGCCCAGCGCTTCCAGACCGATCCACCAGGTCGGCGAGAAGTCGGCCGCTTCGTCGACGATCAGCGTGTCGAAGCGCACATCGAGCTGTTCTGCCGCCGCCAGCAGCAGTTCGGGCGTCTCTTCCCGGAAGAAGCGCTTGCGCGCCTCGGCCTCTTCGGGAACCTGGAAGCCCAGGCCCGCCTGCAAGGCCAGCAGTCGCACCAGTTCGTGAAAGGTGCAGACGGTCAGGCCGACGACATCGTCGAGCTGCGCGGCCAGATGCTGGGCCAGCGCCTTGTTGAAGCAGGTCAGCAGCACCGAGCGACCGCGCGCCGCATGCTCGCGCGCCAGCGTGATGGCCAGCAGCGTCTTGCCCGAGCCCGCGCCGCCTTCGATCAGCAGGCGCGACTGCGTGCGCAGCAGCCGCAGCGTCCGCACCTGCTCCGTGCTGGCCTGGTGCAGGGCCGCCACGGTGTCATCGACCCGGCTGCCCAGCGGCACCAGCAGATGGCAGTCCGGCGCCAGCAGGTCGCGCAGCACGCGCTGCTCGCCCGGCGTCCAGCCCGGCATGTCGGCGGCGAAGGCCTCGCGCGCCAGCTTCTGCAGTGCCGCCAGCGGATCCTTCAGGCTCTGCCGGTCGAACAGGAAGGCGCGCGAGGGCACGTCGGTGCCCGGCAGCGGCCCGTTCCAGTCCACCTCGGGAAACCAGGCGGCATGGGTGATGCGCAGCGCCTGCACGGCCTGCCGCCCGCCCAGCCGCTTTTCCATGCGCTCGGCCAGCGCATAGCGGTTGCGGCGCGCCTGGGAAAACGGCGACTGCTTCATCTCCAGCCCGGAGGCATAGAACCACCGCCCGTCGCGGATCTGGACCGCTCCGGCCTTGATCTCGAAGACGAACAGGCCCTGCTGGGGATGGAACACCACCACATCGGCCTCGCCGACATGCTCGCCATGCGGCGACAGCGTGCGCCATTCGACCGCAGGAAAGACCTGCCAGGGCGCGGGCAGAGGGCCCAGGGCGGAGAGAACGCGGGATTCGGCGCGGAGGCCGGCTTGCTGCTGATAGGCCTGCGGGTTCATGACGGACGGGTTCAGCACGTTTCCAGATCGAGCGTTCTGCGCAGCAGACCAAGGTGATCGGACAGCGCGCTTTCGTCCGGCGCGACGGCCAGCTCGATGAGGCTCGGTCCGATGGCGCGGGCGAACAGGCGGTCCTGCGCGGCCGTGCCGGGAAAGTCCAGCCGCTGGATCCGCAGTTCGGGATCGCCCTGGCGCATGCCGGTGCGGGCACGCAGGCTGATGCTGGCGCACAGCTTGAACACTCCTTGCGGCAGCGGGCCGAGCAGGTGCCATTGCTGGTAGGGCGTCTGCGGCGTGAGCGTCGGCGTGAACTCCTCGCGGCGGCCCAGCTTGCCGACGAAATAGCGGAACGGCGCCTCGTCGCCGCCTTCGCTGCGCACATGGTCGAGAAGCTTGACGCCTTCTCCCGGGCACAGGCGCAGCAGGCCAAGCGCCACGCCGGTCTTGGCGGTGGGCGCGTGGTGGTCGTCCTCGTCGATGGGGAGTGGGGCGTGCACGATCAGCTCGGGCAGGTCGTTGCCAAAGACTTCCTGCACCATAGGGGACCAATACTCATCATCCGCATCGAACAGCGTGGTGATGTGGCGCGAGCGGCTGCCGTTGCCGGCCAGCAGCACATGCACCGGCTGGCCTGCGGGCAGTTTGTTGCGCACGGCCGCCAGCTCCCGCAGGAACGCGCGCACGCCGTTTTCCATGCGCGTGAACAGCAGCGCATCCAGCTTGTCGCGGTCCAGGCTCAGTTCGCAGGGCACCTTGTGGCCCTGCTGGTTGAGCAGATCGATCTTGAGCTGCGGATCGAGCTGGCCGTCTTCGCTTTCCAGGAAGCGGCGCAGCTTGGCGGCCAGCAGCACGGTGTTGGTCTGCGCGGCCTGGGTGGCGTGGACGAAGGCTTCATCTCCGGTGAAGCGCTCGCCGTCCAGCGGGCGGGTGAAGTGGATCCGGTGCTCTCGGCACACCGCCAGGTTGTGGCGGAAGCAGGCATAGACCAGGTGCTCCAGCAGGTTCTCGCCGCCCAGGAAGTTGTCGCCCGAGGAATGCATGTGCTCGACCACCTGGCTGTAACCCTCGTCGAACTCGTCGTCGGTGGCCCAACGCCACAGGCCGTAGTCGAAATCGGTGGTGCCGCCGCCGAAGTCGAACACCGCGTAGGGAACGCCCTCATCCGTGGGTTCCAGGTCGAGCTGGGGCAGTGCCGCGGCGGCGTAGGCCGCGGGCTCCGAGGCGATCTCTTCGACCGTGAAGCCCTGCAGCGCATCGGGCTGCGTCACCAGCGTCAGCGGCAGGCTGCGCTGCAGGCCCCGGCGGAAGCTGGCGAGGATCTTGTCCTTGGTCTCGCGCGGGTACTTGACCGGGAAGGTCAGGTGGTACTTGAGGTACAGGCCGTGGCCGCGCCAGTTGATGGCCATGCCGAGGAACCAGGCGTACAGCTCGATCGGGTCGAAGGGGTCCAGGGGGCTGACCGTCATCGGCTGACCGCGCACCGGGTTGCGCTCGGTCATCGCTGGCAGCTCGATCTCCAGCCCCTGGCGGTCGGTCAGGCGAAGCGCCTCCTTGGCCGAGCGCAGCGCCCATTGCTTCAGGCGCGGCAGGATGCTGGCCAGCACCGCCGTGTCGCCGGGGTTGTCGCGGAAGCTCGCCTGCGCTTCGTGGGCGGCATGCACCCAGTTCCAGTCCAGCGCCGGGCGGTAGGTCTGCGCGGTCCAGACGGCGGACAGGCGCGCTTGGTCGATGATCTCCAGCACCGTCGGGTTCTCGAAGTCGGTGCCCCGGGGCGGCTGATAGAAGTCGCGCACGCCGATGCGCAGCAGTCGGCGGCCGCCGTGGGCGTCGTTGAGCGCCACCACGGTGCTGCTGGTGCCGAAGTCGATCGCCACGTTGCGCGAGCAGACATCGCGTGCGGGGTCGCGGGCGACCAGGCCCAGATCCTTGAGCCGGGCCGCATCGTTGCCCCACAGCTCCCACAGGCCCTTGTGCGGGTCGGTGTACTGCACCGGCTCCAGGCGGGGCAGGCGGCAGGGGGTGTGGTCGAGGCTGGGCAGGAAGGCGAACGGATCCGTCTTGATGCGGGTCTTGCCATCGGGGCTCAGCAGATGGAGCCCGGCCTCCCACAAGGCGCCCATCAGTTGAGCGGGGTCGATGCCCTGCCAAGTGGTGTCGGGTGCGAAGCGGGCATTGCCATCAGGACTGACCAGTTGCCACGAGCGCGCCGCAAGGTCGGCCAACATGCTGTCGATGCGCGTGTCGGTCCAATGGTTGTTGCAGGCGAAGACGCGGCCGCTCTGCTGGCTGCTCACAGTCCAGCGGCCATTGTCGACGTCACAACCGCCCATCACGGTGAGCCATATGTCATAGCTATTCAGACGATAAGGTTGGCCTTGGCTGTGTGGGTTTCCTCTGGCCTTGGCAAAGGATTCAAGATAATCCTTGGTGGGTAGGCGCCAATTTGACAGTCCTCCCCACGTGATTCCGACAACAAGAATCTTGCCATCCGATGATGAGAAGGTTTGTTCTCCCGTGGTGGCCCACAACCGACGCGTGGCAGTTTGCAGTGTGGCTTGGTATTGACTGCCTTGGTCCCTCACATGCAAGAAAGGGTGTTCTTGGATGAAATTTTCCAGTGCACTGATGGATGGATAACGCAGGCCTGTCTGCGCGTCGTAGAAGGCTGTCGCTGTGTCACTGGTCGCGGGGACGATGTGCCAGAAGCGCTGACTGTTGAGTGCGCGTGTGAAGCTGTCCACCGCGGCTGTGCAGATGGCTTCCGTGTCAATGCCGCCGTTGGGTAAATAGGTCATGTGAATGGGTGGATAGTGGGCATGCCAACGCAGCGCTGCCCGGCTGTTTGATATTTTCCGAAGCGCAATTGCCAAGGAGGAGACAAGTTGGCGCTTGTTCACCGCGTGGCAACCAGCGCCTTTTTCTGCACATTTCCACTGCCGGCCACGATGCCGGGCAGCCAGACGGCGCTCAGGGTGTCGCCGCTGGGTGAGGCGGCGGCGCGCTGTTCCTTGCTGTAGTCGAAGGAATCTCCGCTTCTCGGGCGGTGCAGCGTGTAGGGCCGGCGCGACCAGTTGTGGTTGTGCCAGTCAAGCGCGTTCTGCAGCAGCACGGTTTCCTCGGCGCTGGCCGGGCGGCGGTCGCGTTCGCAGTTTTCCTTGAGGGCATCCCACAGGCGCTCGATGCTGTTCATCTGCGCCAGCACGGCCACCACGCGGATCAGGGCTGCGCTGGCGTCGGCCGGCAGATCGGCCAGGTCCAGCCGCTGCGCCAGCGTGCTGTCCTGGCGCAGCAGGGCAAGTGCGGGCGGTTGCGCGCCTTGCTGCTGGCGCTGGCGGGCAAGTTCCTGCTCCAGGCTGGCGAGCTGCCTTTGCGCACTGCGCAGTTCCTGCTCCACCGCGCGGCTGCGCTGCTGGGCCTCGGCGAGTTGCTGGCGCAGGACGGCCGCGTCGCGCTGACTGGTGGCGAACTGCGCCTGCAAGGCGCGGCATTGCTCTTCGGCTTCGGACTGCGCGGCCTTGGCCTCGTTATGCGCCGATTCCAGCGCGTCTTGTGCGGCGGCGCTGGGCACGGTCTGACCGGGGGCCGTGGCGGCGATCTGGCGGATCAGGTCGTGCAGTGGCTTGGAGTATTCGAGCAGCAGGCGCAGGTCGGGGGCTTTGAGTTCTGTGAGAAGGTAGCTGCCTGCCTCTTTGTCCCATTCTTCCCTCAGTTTTTCCAGGCGCTTGCGAGCGTCCTTGCCCAAGTGCGCCAGCGGCTCGTGGCGGCGCTCGTCGTCGTCTTTTTTTCCCATGGGGATCATTCGCTTTCGAGTTGCAGGATCAGCTCGCGCATTTCCGGGCGCGGCTTGAGTCTCTGGCGTTGCGGCAGGCGGGCCATGAAACCGACAACCTGCCGTTGCAATTCGCGCGGCAGAGCTCGGAAGCGGCGTTGCAGTTCGTGCAGGGTTTCCAGGCTGGGTTCGGGGTAGGGGTTGGGCAGCGAGTAAGGCTCGGGCCGGCCGGTGAGCAGGGCCAGATCCTGTCCGCCCACCTCGCTGAAGACGCGGGCGAACAGGGCGGGCAGGAAGACGACGAGCCGTTCCGCATCGACCTGACACACGGCATCGTTCTGCGCCCGCAAGGTGTCGTTCTCGCGCTGGAGCTGGGCGCGCTCGGCCTGCAACTGCTCGGTCAGGCTGGCGTGCTCGCGCTGTGTGGTGGCCTGCATCTGTTGGCGGGCGTGGGCATCGTCACGGGCCAGCAGCAGCGGCAGCACCTGCTCGGCGATCCAGGCGCGGGCCGGATGCTTTTCCTCGCCACGGGGCCGCCCGCAGCGCGCCGCCAGCGGCTCCCAGCGCTGCATCTGCCAGACACAGTCCGCCAGCAGCGGCGCCAACCTGGGCAGGGCTGCCGTCAACAAGGGGCGGCTGGCATCGTCACAGAGAATTTCCAGCGCCGGCCCGGTGCCGAGTTCATGGCCGAGTCTGTTGAGCAGGTCGCCCAGGCCTTGCACCAGCATGTCGCCCGTGCGGCAGGGCATCCAGCCGGGCTCGCCTTCGATGCGTTGCTCACGCGGCGCACTGCCCGGCATGACCAGCCACGCGGCCAGCTGCTGGTCGAGCAGCAGCAGGATGAGGGTGGGGCAAATGGAGGTCATGGCTGTCCGTGGGGCTTGCGTCGAGTGGGCGAGGGCGCTGGCTTGGTGGACTCGATCGAGACCGGGGCTTCGAGATCGAAGTTCTGCAACCGCGCACGGGTGGCATCGAAGTCCTTGAACAGCGCGTCTTCCTTGGTGTGCTCAGGTGGCTGCTTCTCCGTGGCTGAGGACATCGAGGAGAAGGCTGAACCGATGGCAGAGAAGAAACCCATGCTCATGCTCCCTTGCCGTTGGACTCGATCATCTTGCCGAGCTGTTCCCAGCGCTCGCAGGCGTGATCCAGTGCTTCGTAATGCGCATCCTTGCTGCCGCTGCCAACCATCAAGGCCTCTTCGAGACGCCGGCTGTCGCCTGCGGGCAATCGCCGCTCCAGATAGGTCAGTGCATCCCCATTGATGCAACCGGACTTCACGATGGCCTGCATGCGCTCCGGCGTGAAATAGCCCGGGTTGGCGATGGGCAGCAGCCACAGCGTGTCCAGACTGCCTGGGGCAGCGCTGTACTTGCGTTCCATGGCGACCGTGCAGACCCCGATGCCGGCGATCAGTTTTTCGGCCGAGCTGCGCTTTGCGGCCTTGTCCGGGTCAAGCTCGAAATCACGCAGGGCGGCCAGATAGCTTTCGAAGTCATCGAACTGCTCGGGGGTGATGCCCTTCTCGGATGCCTGCAGGGCTCGTTCGCCGATGTCCTCGGGCTTCTCTTCCGGCTTGAGAATGCCCAGCCCCTGCAGAAAGGCCGCAGCAAACTTGCCCAGTGCCACCGCGACCGGCTCCAGTTCGGTCACGATCTTTGCAAGAACCGGAGCGACGCTGCTGGCGAAAGACGACAGCGCGCTGCCGATGCTGCCGACAGCGCTGCTGATGGCACTGCCGACGCTGCTCAAAGCGCTGCCAATGGCTGCAAAAAATCCCATGTATTTCTCCTTCTGGGGTCAAAAACTCTGAAAGTGGGTCAGATCGGCCAGCACGCGCTGCAGATCGCGCGAGATGTTCATGCCGCGCAGGAAATCGTCGACGGTGCGGGATTCGTCCAATTGGCCGAGCAGGGCATCGAGCGAGTCTTGCCACAGCAACCAGTCGATGTCTTTCCATGGCCAGACCGGGGGCTGCTTGACCTGGCTGTGCGGGCGCGGGCTGGCGTCGTGCAGCAGCGCCAGCAGCGGGGCCGTGAGGGATTGGCTGGGCAGTGCCAGGCCGCTGAGCCGCTGCCAGGCGGCATCGCCCACAGGCGCTGTCTCCACCATGGCCTGCCATCTCCGGTGCCAGCGCCGCAGCGCCGCGAAGCGTTGTTCCGGAAAGGTGTGGCGTTGCTGGCCGGTCGGACGTTTCGGGTTGAGTTCGAGCAGATGGCCCAGCGCGGTGCGTGTCTCGCCCGTGAAGTCCGCAAAGAGCCGGGCAGCATCCGGATGTGTCTCCAGCCAGCCCAGGCCGGCGAGACCGGGGTAATAGCGCCGACGCTCGCGCCAGAGCTGCGCGATGGCGCGGCGTTCGACATCGTCATCGGACAGCGCGGGCCGGTCGGTGCCGGCGTGGTCGTGGCGGATGGCCGCATGCGACGGGCCGTGCCAGCCGCCGCAGAAGACGATGGCCTCGCCGGTGGCCAGGTTGGGCATGAAGTCGCGCTGTTCGTCGCGCATCATCATGGCTTCCCCCATGGCCCGGCGATCGTCCTCGGCGAACAGGCGATGCACGATCTTGGTATGGGTGTTCTTGATGACGTCCGGGATCAGCTTGGCCGGAATCTGGTCCGCGATGATCAGACCCTCGCCGTACTTGCGCACTTCGGCCAGCATGTCGGCAAAGGCTTCCACCGCCATCGCGCGCCCCTTGTCGCCCGGCTCGGGGCGAGACAGCAGGCGGTGGGCCTCCTCGATCAGGGTGAGATGGCGAAACGCCGGATCCTGGTCGTGCCGCTGGCGGATGGCCTCGCTGATCGCGCCCAGCACCAGCGCCATCATCAGCGCCTTGCCCTCGCCGTCCTTGACCTCCTCGAGTTCGATCACCACATGGCGATCCAGCAGCGTGGCGAAATCGATCGACTGCGGCACGTCCAGCACATCGCCCAGCACGCCATGCGTCAGGCTGGTCAGCCGCGACACCAGCGAGCCCCGGTACTTCTCCTCGAACTCCTTGCCCATGCCCTGCTCGGGAATCAGGATGTCGAGCTGGCGGATCATGTCGCTCATGGTCGGCCAGGCTCGGGCGGTGGGGTCGAACGGGTCGTCGGCCAGCAGGCAGGTGTCGTCGGCGAGGTTCCAGCCCTTGGCCTCGTAGGCGCGCAGGATGGCCTGTTCGAGCAGATAGGGCATCGAGGCTTCCATCGGGAAGATGGCCGCCAGCACGTTGCGCAGGAAGGAGGCATGGCTCCTGAGCTTCTGCCGAGGGTGCAGCAGCGCAAACGGGTTCAGGCGCAGGCTGCGGTGGGGGTCGCCGTTGGGGCGGTAGTAGTCCACCTCGCCCGACAGCCGGGCGTGCAGGGCCCGGTATTCGGTCTTCGCCGGCTCGATGACCAGGAAGGGTCGCCCCGATTCGATCAGCAGGTTGAGGCAGGTGGTGGTCTTGCCCGCACCGGTGACGCCGGTGATGAAGCAGTGCTTGTCGAGGTCGGCCCGGTCCAGGCGCACCCGGTTGCCAGGCTGGCGCCGGCCGCAGTCGATGACTTCTCCCAGGTCGATGGCACCGGCCTTGCCAGGGGGCGGCAGCGCGACCGTGAAATCCACGGTCTTGCGACGCCTCAGCCCGGGCAGTTCATGCCGCGGCAGGCCGGCGACCAGCGCCAGTTCATCGGCCGTCAGCAGGCTTCCCAGGCTGTTGGGCCGGGCCCCTTCACCCAGGCTGTGGAACAGGGCCGCGTGCGGATCGAGCGAGCGCGCCAGCATCGGCAGATGCAGCGCCTGTCGGGCGCCATCGGCAGAGAAGTCGACATCGACCACCTCCAGTGGACTGGCCGTGGCCTCGCCGCCCTGGTAGGTGGCGCACAGGGCCTGCTTGAGGCTGCGATAGGTGGAACGGCTGTCGGCGCACAGATGGATCGCGGTGCAGAACAGCCCCTTGGTGGTGCCTTTCTGCAGTCGAGGGATCAGGGTCTTTTCCAGATGCTCGAGCAGGTGCTGGGAACGCTTGTCGGTGATCTCCTGCGTGACGCCGACGCTGTCGCCGTGGGTCCGGCTGAGGTTGAGGCTGTCGCTCCGGGTCGAGGTCGTCGAGGTGCCTCGGGTGTTGGTGATGCCCTCGTTGGTGCCCCAGTTCTTGGCCTGCGAGGTGCCTGCGTTGCTGCCGCTGCTGCTGGACGAGCCGCCGCTGCTGCGGCTGGTGCCATGGCTGCGGGTGTCGCTGGCGCCTTCGGACTTGCCGCGTGTGTCCGAGCGGCTGTCGTTCCGACCCTCTGCGCTGCTGGTGCTGTAGGAGCTGCCCTTCTGTTCGCTGGTGTTGCGAGTGGCCTGAACGCTGGTGCGCACCCGTGCCGCGATGGCGCTGGCGAGGTCGTAGGCGCTGTCCAGATGCTGTCGCGCTTCGCTGCGTTTCAGCGGCTGGCAGACGATGGCCAGTTGCCAGCGCGTGATGTTGGCGCTGTCTCCGCCTCGCCGGGAGACCAGGGTGCGCACCAGCCGCTCGATGCCCTGGAAATTTTCGTCCTCGCGGCTGTCGCCGTCGTCCTGCGCCGTTGGAACACCCAGCACCACGCCTCGGAAGCGGCTGTTCTCCAGCCGGTTCATGAGGGCATCCGCCTCCGGGTTGTTCAGTCGCCGCAGGTTGATGCCCGGCAGCTGCCCCTCGAGTGCGCCCCACAGATTCTTGAAGGCTTCGTGGGCGTCCGCATCGGGATGCCGCTCGATGATGCCGAAGTGCAGCGCCACGCCTTCAGGTCCGCTGTCGAGCAGGTAGAGGAAATTCGTGCGGTCGTCTGCATCAAGCGTGGCGTAGACGTTGGCCAGCGCGCTGCGGTAGGCGCTGGGGTTTTCCTCGTTGATCTCGTCGAGACGCACCAGGCGCACATGAGGGTGGGCCAGTGGCGGATTGCTGAGCTGGGGGCGCGGCGTGTCGTGGAGCGACTGCAGCAGCAGTTCATCAATGCTGCCCATGGCATGCGAACGGGTCGGGAGGTGGGTCTTCTGGTCCATCGATCGTGTCTCGACATCTCGGGGTTTTGGGCGCGTTTGCAGGTACCCGTGGCGACAGACAGGAGAGGCGCTCGTTCTCACCTGAGCCAGCGCTGAACCCTGTCCAGCACGGCATCCAGCGCCGTGCCGGCACTCGGCTTCATCTCCCCGGAGCCTGTGCATTGGCGGCAGCGCGGGCGCGGCATGGTCAGGCAGTCGCTGCGCTCGTGCACCAGCGTCGACCAGCCGCAGCGCAGGCAGGTCCAGCGGGTGACCGGATTTCTGGGGGCGACAGGCATGGCCTCACTCCTGGCAGGGCAGCCCGAGATAGCGGCGCAGACCGCGTTCCATCTCGTCCTGCAGGGCGTCCGGACTCACGATCCGCACATTCGGCACCCAGTACCGCACGATCGGCAGGATCTGGTTCGGATGGGCGACGCGGGACGACACCAGCAGGCTGCCGTCCTCGAGATGGCGAACGGTCTCCTGGGCGGGCACGAGCTTGCGGCGCAGGAAGTAGGGCGCGGCGTCGCGCGAGACCTTCAGCACCACCTCGGTCTTGGTCTCGTTGAGCCAGATGCCGTCTTCGGCGTCGAGCCGCGCGTTCTGCGCCGGATCGAGCTCGAAGCGCTCGGGCGAGACCAGCAGCGCGCTGATGCGGCCGAAGGCGAAGCTCTTGAGCGTGCTGCCGTCGAGCGCCATCAGGTACCAGATGCCGGTGTGGTTGACCAGCCGGTAGGGGTGCAGCGCCTCGTAGGTCTTCTCGCCCTCGGGCTTGCGGTAGCGAAAGCCGATGAGCTGGCGCTCGCGGGCGGCCACCTCGATCTGCCGGAAGCGCTGCTGCTGTTCGGTGTCGAGCGCCTCGTGGTTGTGGCCGCGCACCTGCAGCACCGACTCCAGCCGGCTGTCGAGCAGTTCGCGCACGAAGGCGTCGTCGAAGACCGGGTAGAGGCCGCTCAGGCCGGTGAGGGCTGCAAACCGCTCCAGATCGGTCAGCGTCAGCTTGCCGAAGTACTGCGGCGCCATCCGGTAGCCGCCGTCCTCGGTGCGTTCGATCAGGTCGCTCAGCTGGCCGAGGCGCTGGGACAGATCGCGCTGGATGGTGCGCCGGCTCACGGCGAACTCCTCCGCGAGATCGGCCGGATGCAGCGTGTGACCCTGGTTGAGCTTGAAAAGGATGCGCGTCAGCCGGTCGGCCAGCGTGTCGCAGTCGGCACTACTTCTTGTCATGAAGTCGGATCGTTGACAGTCGATCGGACGGCTGATGCTTGTTCTTGTTTGCTTATCAGCCGGGTGTTGTTGTTTGTTTTCTCAAGATCAAGAGAGTAGGGGGCGAGGTAGAAGACCCCGCACTTTCGGGTGGGGCTGGCTGTGAAGTTTTTCTGGTTCTGCGAGGTTTTCCTGAGTGAGCGTGGCATCGGCACCATGGGTCAGCCGGGCCACGGCCAGCAGCAGCAGGTAGAGCAGCGTCAGGAGGAACATCAGTGATTTCATGACGCGCAAGCCTAGACACCGCCCGCGACAGGTGGTGTCGCGGTCGCTCTGGAAATGAACGATCTGGAAGGCGTGACGGCCAGCGCGGGAAGACCGCGCCGCGCGCCCGCGCGTCAGTAGCTCCGCCCGCCCCGGTACAGCGCGTGCTGCCGGCGCGCCAGCGGCGTGGCCTGGGCCAGCGCGGCGAAGCTGCGGCTGGCGTGGGCGTGCGTGATGGCGATGCCCAGCGCGTCGGCGGCGTCCTTGCCGGGCTGACCGGGCAGCTTGAGCAGGTGCTGCACCATCGCCTGGATCTGCGCCTTGGCGGCGCCGCCGTGGCCGGTGACGGCCTGCTTCATCTGCACCGCGGTGTATTCGCCCACCGGCAGCGGCGGGCTGCCGGCCACCAGCGCGGCCAGCGCCGCGCCGCGCGCCTGCCCGAGCAGCAGCGTGCTCTGCGGGTTGACGTTGACGAAGACGATCTCGAGCGCGGCCGCGTCGGGCTGGTAGGTCGAGACGACCTCGCGCACGCCGTCGAAGATCAGCCGGATGCGCGCGGGCAGGTCGCCGCGCGGCGCCTCGGCGGTGCGGATGGTGCCGCTGGCGACATAGCTCAGCTGCGGCCCGTCGACATCGATCAGGCCGAAGCCGGTGATCTGCAGGCCGGGGTCGATGCCGAGAATGCGCATGGCGGGCCTGCGGGCCGGCGTCGTCGTGGCGCTCAGTGGCGGAAGTGGCGCGTGCCGGTGAAGACCATCGCGATGCCGCGCTCGTTCGCGGCGTCGATGACTTCCTGGTCGCGCATCGAGCCGCCCGGATGGATCACGCAGGTGGCGCCGGCGTCGACGACCACGTCCAGACCGTCACGGAACGGGAAGAAGGCGTCGCTGGCCACGGCCGTGCCGTCCAGGCTCAGGCCGGCCGCCTTCGCCTTGATCGAGGCGATGCGGGCGGAATCCAGGCGGCTCATCTGGCCGGCGCCGACGCCGTAGGTCATGCCGTCCTTGCAGAAGACGATCGCGTTGCTCTTGACGAAGCGGCCGACCTTCCACGCGAACAGCAGGTCCTGCATCTGCTGCTCGGTCGGGGCCAGCTTCGTCACCACCTTGATCTCGCCGACGATGTCGACGTTGTCGGCCGACTGCAGCAGCATGCCGCCGCCGACGCGCTTGAAGTCGAGCGAGTTCATGGCCTGGCTCACCGGCACTTCCAGCAGGCGCACGTTGACCTTGCTGGCGTAGGCGGCGCGGGCGGCCGGGGTGATGACCGGCGCGATCGCCACTTCGACGAAGTGCTTGTTGGCGTTGATCTTGTCGACCACGTCGGCGTCGAGCGGGCGGTTGAAGGCGATGATGCCGCCGAAGGCCGAGGTCGGGTCGGTCTTCAGCGCCTTCTCGTAGGCTTCCAGCAGCGTCGCGCCCACGGCCACGCCGCAGGGGTTGGCGTGCTTGACGATCACGCAGGCCGGCACGTCGAAGGCCTTGACGCATTCCCAGGCCGCGTCGGCGTCGGCGATGTTGTTGAAGCTCAGCTCCTTGCCCTGGATCTGCGTCCAGCCGGCCAGCAGGCCGTCAGCGACCTTCGCCTCCTTGTAGAACGCCGCCGACTGGTGCGGGTTCTCGCCGTAGCGCATGCCCTGCACCTTGTGCAGCTGCAGGTTGAAGACGCTCGGGTATTCCTCGCGGGCGGGCACGTCGGCGGTCTTCTCTTCCGCGCCGGCTTCCAGCGAGGTCAGGTAGTTGCTGATCATGCCGTCATAGGCGGCGGTGTGCGAGAACACCTTCTTCGCGAAGCCGAACTTGGTCTTGCGGGTCAGGCCTTCGCCGTCCAGCTCGGCCAGCACCTGGGCGTAGTCGCTCGGGTCGATGACCACCGCCACGTCCTGCCAGTTCTTGGCGGCGGCGCGCAGCATCGCCGGGCCGCCGATGTCGATGTTCTCGATCGCGTCTTCCAGCGTGCAGTCGGCCTTGGCCGTGGCCTGCGCGAAGGGGTAGAGGTTGATGATCAGCAGGTCGATCGTGTCGATGCCGTGCTCTTTCAGCGCGGCCATGTGCTCGGGAAAGTCGCGGCGGGCCAGCAGGCCGCCGTGCACGCGCGGGTGCAGCGTCTTCACGCGGCCGTCGAGCATCTCGGGGAAGCCGGTGATCTCGCTCACTTCGGTGACCGGCAGGTCGTTCTGGGCCAGCAGCCTGGCGGTGCCGCCGGTGGAGAGCAGGCGGATGCCGCGCGCGTGCAGCGCCTGGGCGAATTCGACGATGCCGGTCTTGTCGGAGACGGAAAGGAGGGCGGTGGTCATGGTGGGATGACGATCGGTGGGGAATCGGGAAGGGGCAAGGGCGGCCGGGCGGATCAGTCGATCAGCCGGTGCTCGACCAGCTTGCGGCGCAGCGTGTTGCGGTTGATGCCGAGCCATTCGGCGGCGCGGCTTTGGTTGCCATCGGCGCGTGCCATCACCACATCGAGCAGCGGGCGCTCGACCGCCTTGATGACCATGTCGTACAGGCCGTGCGGCGTGGTGCCGTCGAGGTCGTCGAAATAGGTGCCGAGGGTGCTGCGGATCGACTGGTCGATCGGGCTGCCGGAGGGCGGGGCGTCGGCGGTCTCGTCCACCAGGTCGGCCGGCAGGGAGGTCAGGGCGCTGATGCTCATGTCGTTCATGGATGTCATGCCGCCAGGGCGTCGACGGGTTCTGCGGGAAGCGGGGCGGCCTCGGGCCAGAGCGGATGCGCGCCGGCGAGTTCGCCCAGGAAGTCATGCACCGCGCGGGACTGCTCGGCGGTGGTCTCGATCCGGTTCATGCGGCGGCGGAAGTCCTCGCCGCCCGGCAGGGCATGCACCGCCCAGCCGATGTGCTTGCGTGCGGTGCGCACGCCGGCCAGCTCGCCGTAGAGGCCGTAGTGGTCCTCGAGGTGTTCGAGCAGCCACTCGCGCACCTGCAGCGTGGCCGGCGGCGCGGCGTGCTCGCCGGTGGCCAGGAAATGCGCGATCTCCTGGAAGATCCACGGCCGCCCCTGCGCGGCACGGCCGATCATGATCGCGTCGGCGCCGGTGGCCGCCAGCACGTCGCGGGCCTTTTCCGGGCGGTCGATGTCGCCGTTGGCGCACACCGGAATCGACAGCGCCGCCTTGACCGCGGCGATCGTCTCGTACTCGGCCCGGCCGCTGTAGCCCTGCTCGCGGGTGCGGCCGTGCACCGTGACCATCGCGACGCCACGCGCCTCGGCACCGCGCGCGATCGTCACCGCATTGCGGGCCTGCTGGCACCAGCCGGTGCGCATCTTCAAGGTCACCGGCACGCCGTGCGGCGCGCTGGCCTCGACCACCGCCGCGACGATGTCCAGCGCCAGCGCCTCGTCCTGCATCAGCGCCGAGCCGGCCCACTTGTTGCAGACCTTCTTGGCCGGGCAGCCCATGTTGATGTCGATGATCTGCGCGCCGCGATCGATGTTGTAGCGCGCAGCCTCGGCCATCATCTCGGCGTCGGTGCCGGCGATCTGCACCGCGATCGGCGCGGACTCGCCGTCGTGGTTCAGCCGGCGCGAGGTCTTCAGGCTGTCGCGCAGATCGGCGCGCGAAGTCACCATCTCGCTGACGGCATGGCCTGCGCCCAGCCGCTTGCACAGCTGGCGGAAAGGCCGGTCGGTCACGCCGGCCATCGGCGCGACGAACAGGCGATTGGGCAACTCGTGGGGACCGATGCGCATCGGGGAAGACAAGGAAGGAATCGGGGCCGGACGTGAGGCACGAAGGCGTGCGAGGCCGGGAACTGCTGAAAAAGGAGGCAGAGTATAGCGGGGCGGCCGCCCGGCCCGGCCGTGCCGGGGGCGGCCGGGCTCGCGCAGAATCCGGGCCATGGAAATCTGGATCGAGTCCCTGCTGGCCGCACTGGCCCTGCCGAAGTTCGGGCTGAGCACCGTCTTCATCGTCTCGCTGATCTCGGCCACGCTGCTGCCGCTGGGCTCGGAGCCGGCGGTCTTCGGGCTGGTCAAGCTCGACCCGACGCTGTTCTGGCCTGCGGTGGGCGTGGCCACCGTCGGCAACACGCTCGGCGGGGCGATTTCCTGGTGGATGGGCTTCGGCGCCGAGAAGGCCTGGGAGCAGGTCGCGAACCGGCCGGCCACCGAGCACCGCGCGCTGCAGATGCTGCGCCGCTTCGGCCCGAAGGCCTGCCTGCTGAGCTGGCTGCCGGGCGTGGGCGATCCGCTGTGCGCGGTCGCCGGCTGGCTGCGCCTGCCCTTCTGGCCCTGCGTCGTCTACATGGCGATCGGCAAGTTCGGACGCTATCTGGTGATGACGGCGGCGCTGCTGTGGGTGTTTCCGGGGCAGTTCACGCCCTGAGATCCTCGGGCGTGTTGGCGTTGAAGAAGGCGCGGTCGTCCTCGAACCGCACGTTCGCGCAGCGGTGCTGGCCGGTCCAGCGGTCGATGCGGCGCTGCCCGCCGGCCATGAAGGCCACCAGGCTGTCCATCAGCGAGGCGCGCATCAGGCAGAAGACCGGATGCGGCTGCTCGCGCCCGTCGGCCTCGCGGGTCACCGCCATCGCCAGATCGGCCTGCTGCGCATGCATCGCCTCGGCCAGCCGCGCCACCAGGTCGAGCGGAAAGCGCGGCGAGTCGCACGGCACCGTCACCAGATACGGCGTCTCGCAGCGCTCCAGCCCGGCCAGGAAGCCGGCCAGCGGACCGGGAAAGTCGCTGTCGGCATCCGGCCAGACCGGCACGCCGAAGGATTCGTAGGCGCCCAGGTTGCGGTTGGCATTGACCATCACGCTGCCGACCTGCGGCTGAAGCCGCATCAGCGCGTGCAGCGCCAGCGGCAGGCCCTGGTAGTTCTGCAGCCCCTTGTCGACGCCGCCCATGCGGCTGCCGCGCCCGCCGGCCAGGATCAGGCCGGTGATGTCCTGCGGATCGATCATCGTGCCGGCTCCCTTCACAGTTCCAGCAGGTCGAAGCCCTGCGCCTCGACCTGCACGAAGGCGCGCGTCATCGCGCCGACATGGCGCCACAGCAGCGCCTGCGGATGGGCCTCGACCGCGTCGCACAGGCGCTCGACCCAGGTCTGCACATGGGCGCGGAAGAAGCGGCGCTGCTGCTCGAGGTTGCACACCGCGATGTCGTCGCCGACGATCAGGAAGCGCATCACCTCGAAGACGCCGGCGATGTGGTCCTCGGTCTCGCCGCGCGTCTCGTCGCGGGCCAGGCCGAGTGCGGCCAGGTCGCCGCGCAGCGCCGCCAGCGGCTTCTCGTTGAGGAAGCCCGCCAGGTAGAAGGAGCCGTAGACGAACACCTCCGGCTTGCCGACGCCGCCGAACAGCGCGTCGAACTCGGCGGCGGTGGCCTGCGGCGTGGTCGCGCGCATCGCGGCCACCAGCGCCTGCCACGGCGCTTCCAGGAAGCCGCCGGCCTCGGGCGCCTCGGTGACGGCGACGCGGAACTGCTGCAGCAGCGCCGCATCCGGCGGCGCGAACCACAGCCGGGCCAGCAGGCCGTACAGCTCGGCGCGGGCCAGTTCCTCGGCGTCGTCGGCGCTGGCGAAGCTCAGCGCGCGGATCTCGTTCGGTGTCATGGACGGGTCAGTCAGCGGGGCAGGTCGGTGATGCGGACCTCGTCGGTCCGGCTGTGCAGGTCGATGACGCGGCAGTCGCCGCACATCTTCAGCCGCTCGGCGCCGGCACCCTGGAAGGCCGGGTGGCCGGCGAGCTTGCCGATCATCGTCTCGATGGCCTTCAGCGTGCCGAAGGGCTTGCTGCAGCGGATGCAGCGGTAGGGTTCGACCTCGTGCAGCACGCGGGGCTGGCGCCGCGCGCGGCCCTCGTCGGCCAGCCACAGGCGCGGCACCAGCGTGATCGCCTGCTCCGGGCAGGTGGTGGCGCACAGGCCGCACTGCACGCAGGCGCGCTCGGTGAAGCGCAGCTGCGGCTTCTCGGGGTTGTCGCCCAGCGCGTTCTCCGGGCAGGCGCCGACGCAGCTCAGGCACAGCGTGCACTTGTCGGCATCGACCACCACCGCACCGAAGGCGCTGCCCGCCGCCGGCAGC
>RRZU010108205.1_pt1 | contig 17904 bp, 10 predicted proteins | sample 2165561 | NCBI WGS metagenome assembly RRZU01 (sample SAMN10456909, study PRJNA506462) | wastewater metagenome | isolation source: wastewater sludge | place: USA: Moscow, Idaho | reverse complement strand
GCACAGGCGCGCCCTTTTCGATTTCGTCCGCATGGCACCATGCAACCGCAGGGACCGGCACTCGGACGGCCTTTTTAACGACACGTCACGTTAAACGCACGCCGACACGCCTACAGCCACTTGGCCTGACCGGCATCATAAACACCACGTTTAGTTCCTATAGGCCTGAATTTTCGACCGTCTACCGACGCTACGGGAGTCTCAGTGTCGGCGAAGGCGGTGGAGTTAGACAGGCCAACGATTTGTGGTCGGTGCGGGAGAAATAGTGGATTGTTGTGATTCGTGTCTGTTCTCCCGTGCGTGGTGTGGGAGTTTGTCGGAATTCGGGGTTCTCGCAACAGAACTCCCAACGGAAACGTTGGAAATCCGCGATTCTTGAAAATCGCCTCGGGGTGCGGGACCGGGAGAACAACGCCGAATCCGTTCATCGGCCATAAACTCCCACGAAAACACGGGACTTTGCCCGTGAACGGCCAATGTGCGCGTAATTTCCCACGCCGGTGGTGGGAGATTACGTGGATACGGGCCATTGCGTCGTAATCTCCCGTGCCGCCAGTGCCAGTGCCGATATCTCGCGTATTCGTACGGCCTGCACAAGACAGATTCGCCGTGCCGGGCGCCCGTCATGCGCAGGGCCCCAATGATACGATGTCACTGTTATTCAAGCCGTTGTCCTACCTACGATTCGAGGCGTATCCATGCTCGTGTTCCAGAACGATTACAGTGAAGGCGCTCATCCCGCGATCCTGAAACGTCTCGCCGAGACGAATATGGAGCAGCTACCGGGCTACGGCACCGACCATTATTGCGAGGCCGCCCAGGAGAAGATCCGCCAGGCGTGCGATTGCCCGCAGGCACAGGTCCGCTTCATCTCCGGCGGCACGCAGACCAATCAGCTGGTCATCGACACGATGCTGCAGCCGTATGAGGGCGTGGTCGCCGCAGATTCCGGCCATGTGAACGTGCATGAGGCGGGCGCGATCGAGGCGACCGGGCACAAGGTGCTCACCCTCCCGCAGCGCGACGGGCTGATTGACGCCGGCGAGCTGCGCGAGTATTGCGAGACCTTCTACGCCGACGGCAACCATGAGCATATGGTCTTCCCCGGCATGGTATACATCTCCCACCCCACCGAATACGGCACGTTGTACACGAAGGCGCAGCTCGAAGCCATCGCGGACGTCTGCCACGAGTATCACATGACGCTGTTCATCGACGGCGCCCGTCTTGGTTACGGGCTGGTGGCATCCGGCTCTGACGTGACACTGCCTGATATCGCCCGGATCGCCGACGTGTTCTATATCGGCGGCACGAAAGTGGGCGCGCTGTTCGGTGAGGCCGTGGTGTTCACCAAAGGCAACGTACCCAAGCATTTCACCGCGCAAATCAAGCAACATGGCGCGCTGATGGCGAAAGGCTGGCTGATGGGCCTGCAATTCGACACGCTGTTCACCGACGGGCTGTACACGCGAATCGCCCGCAATGCGGACGAGATGGCCGACCGCATCCGCGAGGCCTTGCGCGCCAAGGGCTACCGGATGGTGTACGAGAACACGACCAACCAGATTTTTGTGGTTCTTGACCATGCGACCATCGACCGGCTGGAACGTGAGGTCCGTATGAGCTTCATGGAGCGGTATGACGACGATCATACGGTGATGCGAATCTGCACCAGCTGGGCGACGACCGCCGAATCGGTGGACCGCTTGATTGATTTGCTGTAACGCGATGTGCTGCTGTGTGGCGCGGGTTGATGCGGGGTGGCGTGACGTGTGCTGTCGGTGTGACGTGCACGTGCGCCCATCGCTCTCAGCTGATTCGTATGGTGGATAAGGTCGCGATGAATCAGCTGATATCCCTGATTTTTCGCGTTTTTTGGATATCCGGGGACAATTTTGAATCCATTTCCAAAAAACATTCAGGAAACGTGGAGAAGCTGCGGCTTTACTCATAACTAGTGAACAAGGCTGGACGCGCTACAAGGGGCCGGCCGTGAGTCAGGCAAGGAGTGATTATGGCTGATACCAATAATGGTTGGGAAAACCAGGCCGACCAGTCGCAGGACGACGTCCAGCGGACCGCGCCGCTGCCCCCGACCGACCATACGACAGACAACGGAACGGGCTGGAACGCGGGCCAGAACGCGGCGGATACCGCGCAGCATAGCGATGAGCAGCCGACGGCGTACACCCCGGCGCCGGAATACGGAGCATACGGCCCGGTCCCAACGCAGCCCGCCCAGCAGGCGCCGGAGACCCAGCAGATGCCGCCGCAACACCAGCAGAATCCGTACGGCGCCTACTACGGAGGGTATTACGGTGACAATGCGAACGCCCAGCAGCCCGTCGGCTCGCCTGTGAACGGCGAAGCACCGAACGCGCCGCAGGCCAACGGTCCGCAGGCCCCGGCGTTCCCGCCGCAAGGCCCGCAAGATCCGAATCGTCCGCAGGGTCCGGGTGCCATGCCTCCGGTGGGCCCGAACGGACGCCCGGCAGCGCACAAGACCGCGAATAACGTGGTCGTCGCCGTCGTCGCGGCCCTGGTCGCGGCGGTGCTGTGCCTCGGATTCGGATATGCGGCCATCACCAACGGTTGGGTGAAAGTCCCGACCACCAGCTCGCTCAGCGGTGTGTCCTCGAACACATCCGGCTCCGGCAGCACCAACAGCAAGACCACCAGCACCGACTGGACCACGGTCGAGAAGAAGGTTTCGGCATCCGTGGTATCCATCCAGTCGACCATCAGCGGCGGTGTCGCCAAGGGCTCCGGTGCGATTGTGGATACCAAGGGCTATATCGTCACCAATAACCACGTGATTTCCGGCGCTTCCGACATCCAGGTAACCCTCGCCAACGGGGACATCTACTCTGCGACGGTCGTCGGCACCGACAGCACCACTGATCTGGCGGTTATCAAGCTCAACAATCCGCCAAGCGACCTGACCGCGGTGACGTTCGCCGATTCCGACAAGCTGGCGGTCGGCGAGTCCATCATGGCGATTGGCAACCCGCTTGGCTATGAGAACACCGCCACCACCGGCATCGTGTCCGCCATCAACCGCCCGGTCTCCGTGACCGACGACAATAACAACGAGGTCGTCACGAACGCGGTGCAGATCGACGCGGCCATCAACCCCGGCAACTCCGGCGGCCCAACCTTCAACGCGGCCGGTGAGGTCATCGGCATCAACTCCTCGATCGCCACGGCGTCCTCCAGCTCCGATTCCAGCGGTTCGATCGGCATCGGCTTCGCCATCCCGTCCAACGTGGTTAAGACCATCACCGAGGAAATCATCAAGGACGGCAAGGCAACGCATGTCGTACTCGGCGTGACCGTCAAGAGCGCGACCGTGGAAGCCGACGGCGTGACCCGCGGCGGCGCCGAGATCACCTCCTCCGGAACCAGCTCCGCAGTCACCTCCGGCAGCGCGGCGGACAAGGCCGGATTGAAGTCCGGTGACACCATCGTCGCCTTCAACGGCAATGCAGTGACCAACAGCTACTCGTTGCTCGGCTACGTGCGGGCTGCGACGTTGAACGAGAAAGTGACGCTCACCATCGTGCGCGACGGCAAGACGATGGATGTGGACGTGACCCTCGACCAGGCTGAAACCGCTACGAGCTCCAATAACTCGAACGGTTCTGGCAGCAGCAACGGCAATAGCGGCAACAGCGATGGAAGCGGCAACGGTTCCAACGATGACGGCGGCGGCGTGTTCGATCCGTTCGGCCTGTGGTAAATCCCACGGTCTGCGGAAAGCTGCTGACTGCGGGAAACCCATGGTTTGCGGAAACCCGCTGACTAGGCGCCCCGGATAACGAAGACCCGGTATGGACTTACGAGTCCTGCCGGGCCTTTCGTTTGCGCGTGTGTCTGCGGGTTGTGCCGGTGTGTTTTGTGGGTTGTGCTGGTGCGTGCGCTCGTACTCCCGCCGTAACCGGGTTAGTGGTTACCCAAACTGGTTACGGCGGAAGGCGTGTGAGCGTAGCTGGTTTGTGAGGGGACTGGGAGTGGACTACAGAATGACCATTGCTTGGGCGCTCGCCGGCTCGTCGTAGTGGATCATCAGATCGAAATCAGCCTGTCGGATTGGCAGCTGGTAGGTGTCCACCAGCGTTTCGCCGTAGGGCTCGTCAATCCACGGGTCGTCGACCAGCAGCGTGCCATCGGCACGTTCGCCGGTCACGGTCACCCAATGCGGGCAGGTTACCCCGTGCATGACATGCTCGTCAATCAGCACCAGTGCCACATGCCCGCCATCCAGCCGCCGCGCGACATTCGCTGCGGTGAACGACGTGATATCGATGGGAATGCCGATTTTCCGCGCCTCAGCCGCAAAATGCTCCTGTACGTCGCGTGACATCGCGGCATCGATCATACCCATCGCGCCATGCGCCGGATTGAGCACCGGCCCGGTTTTGGAAACGACGATGCGTGGATTCTCGCCGCGTTTCGCCGCACTCAACGCCAGGCCATATGGTTCGCATGCCACGGCGATTGTCGCCTCGTGCCAGATATGCAGCTCGTCCACCCGGTTCGCCGCCATCTGCGGATGCAGCCGGTGCATTGCGTTCAACAGCGAAACCGGACCGCAGGTGAATTCCGTGGTCTGGCGGTAGTGGTCATGCTCGCCCAGCACACGCCAGGATTGCCCGTCGTATGTCGTCATTGCCTGTTCGGCATAGACTCCCGGCTCTGTTTTGACTGTGATCGTGTGTGAATCATGAATCGCGTGCAGTGCCGCATATTCGACAAGTCCATTCCGCAGGCGTTCACAACCGCTGAACGCGCACAGCTTCTCTTGGGCGGTGTGAGGGCGGTGAAATCCCAGTAGGAATGCGGTGTTGTGGCCGTCGTTCGCCATGTACACCGTGCGCTCAAGTGCGCCCTGCGCCTGGACCAGTGCGGCGCGCGTGGTTTCCGGCAGTTTGAGATAGATCGAGCGGATATCGTCACACGCCTTGGGGCCGGCAGCGCAGATTGAGCCCATGTGTTCGGCTTCGCGGGGAATATCTTGCGTCCGGCCGCTTACCGATTGTGGGACGGCAATCGCGCGGTACTGTACACTTGCGTCGCCGGACGCGGTTGAAGGGTCGCTTGTGGCCTGCTGACGCGGGTCTGGTCCGGTGGTCATCGGGATTCCTTTGCGGCGACGGAGTTGGCGGTGCGGTTGGCATTGGCGGCGACTGCAGTGCCGGCAGTGGCCGTGGTGTTGGTGACGGCTGCAGCGTTGGTGACGGCTGCAGCGTTGGCGGTGTCGGCGTTCACGGTGCTACCTTCGCGGGTTATATCAGCAGTATCAGCTGTATTTGCCGCGTCGAGGGACAGCGCCTGCGGCACTGAGGCGATGAGCTTGCGTGTGTATTCGTGTTTCGGATGATCCATGATTTCGGCGGTGGCGCCCTCTTCGATGATCCGGCCGTCGACCATGACCGCGATCCGGTCAGCGATACGACGAACGGTATCAAGGTCATGCGAAATGAACAGAATCGCCAGATCTGTGTGTTCCCGCAGCGAAAGCAGGGTTTCGAGCACATGCCGTTGCACATTCGCGTCCAGCGCGGTCACCGCTTCATCGGCCACCAGCAGTTTCGGCTGCGGCGCAAGGGCGCGCGCGATGGCCACACGCTGGCATTGCCCGCCGGACAAGGTACCCGGTTTGCGGTCCAGATACTCGGTCTCCAGCCCGACAACATCCAATAGCCGGCGGATATGCGTGTCATCGGCTGTCTCCCCGGATGCGCGCAGCGCCTCAGCAAGCGTCTGTCGGACTGTCATCGTCGGATTCAACGACTGATACGGGTTCTGGAATACGAGTTGCGCCACATGCACCGACCAGCCGGTCGTGCCGCCCTTGCCGTCCGCATACCGCACATCGCCGGAATCCGGGCGTTCCAGATGGACCAGGCAGCGCGCGACCGTGGACTTGCCGGAACCGGAGGCGCCCACCAGACCGAGGATTTCGCCGGCATGCACCTCGAATGAAACGTCGTCGACCGCGGGTCGGGGAGTGCCGGCGAAACGCTTCACCAGATGTTCGGCCCGCACAACGGTCTTGCCGATGGCTGGACGTGCTGTTTCGCCGATGCCGGCGTGGGCGGCAAGCAGTTCGCGCGTATACGCGGTTCGCGGGTGCCGGATGATGTCATCGCGACTCCCCGTTTCGACCACCCTGCCGTCGCGGAACACCACCAGATGGTCGGCGCGCTGTGTGGCAAGCGCCAAATCATGCGTGATTAGCACAAGCGTCAGCTGGCGTTCATCGCGTAAACGGCCCAGCAAATCCAAGACGCCGCTTTGCATCTGCGCGTCCAACGCGGTGGTCGGCTCGTCGGCGATCAGGACTTGGGGTTTCGGCGCAAGTGCGGCGGCGATCGCCACACGCTGGCGCATACCGCCTGACAGCTCATGCGGGTAGCGGTCGGCGATACCAGCGTCAAGCCCCACATCCGTCAGCAGCCGACGCGCGCGATTGCGACGCTCGGCACGGGAGCCGCTACGCATACCGGCGGCAATCTGAGTTCCGCACGTATGCAGCGGGTCAAGCGAGGAGAACGGGTCCTGCGGAAGCCACACGATCGCGCCGCCGCGCAACGCACGCCATGAGCGCTCGCCGCCGGCCAAATCCACGGTGTCATCAAGTAGGCTGTATAAACCCTGTACAGTCGCATATCGCGGCAGCAGACCGGCGAGGGCTTTCGCGGTCAACGATTTGCCCGAGCCGGATTCGCCGACGATTGCCGTGGTATCGCCGCGCGGAATATCCAAATCGACGCCGTGCAACAGTTCAGTGTCGCCGATGCGCACCTTGAGACCACGAAGCGTAATGGCGGGGTTCTGCGGATTCTGGCCTTGCTTCGAGGTCGATTGCAGGCTGTTGTTCATGATGCTCATCGTTCACCCCTATCCGCACGAGCGGTAATCCAGTCACCCACGATGTTCATTGCTACCGAGACCACGATGATTGCGATGCCCGGCGCGATCGCGGTCATCGGATTGTTGAACAGCTGGTCGCGCGCATCCGAAAGCTGCCGGCCCCAATCGGCGGCCTGTGGGGAGATGCCGAGGCCGAGGAACGACAGCGACGACAACGATACCAGCGCATTGCTCATGTCGAGGAACATGGCTGCCCCGACCACCGGCCGGATCACCGGGAATACGTGGCGTGCGAGGATATGCGCCGGGCTGAGTTCCAACAGTCGCGCGGCATCGAGGAACGGGTCGTGCAGGTGCGAGAGCGCGGCGGACCGCACCAGGCGGATTTCGTAGGGCGCGTACAGCAGCATGAACACGAGCACGTTCACCCAGTAGCCGCCGCCGATCAGACCGGCGAGCACAATGGCGAGCAGCAGCGTCGGCAGGGAAAGCATGAGTTCCACTACGCGGGAGATCAGCCAATCCACCCAGCCGCCCGTATATGCGGCAAGCAGACCGAATACGAGGCCGATCGCCATCGCGCCGACCGCAATCACCACTGGGCCGGCGATGGCTGTGCGGGCGCCAGCGATGGTCAGCATGAATACGTCACGGCCCAGTGCGTCAGTACCCCATATGTGGCCATCCGTGCCGGCAGGAACGGTGCCGAGCACGATATCTTGCTTCAACGCCTTCGAATTGAACGATGGAATCAAGCCGATAACAGCGGTGGCCAGAAGAATCAGTGTGGCGATCAGCATGGCCCACGAGCCGCTCATCGCGCGGCGGATGCGGGCGGGCAGCGGTAGCAGTCGCGGGTGCCGTGGTGCTGTGGCGGGTTGCAGTGTTGCGGGCTGGGATGCCGGTTGAGGCGCTGACATCTGCTGGTCCTGCGGGGTTTGACCCGGTGCCGAAGTTTGTGTCGTATCGGACATCACGCCTCACCTTCCTTGTTCGTCGGCGTGTCTGCGGAATTACGGTGTCCGCCATTCGGACGCAACCGTGGATCAGCCAGCGCATACAACGCGTCGATGATTGCCGTCGTCACACAGATGACGGTCGCCAGCAGCAGCGTCACCGCCTGCACGACCGGAATATCCTTGAACGTCACCGATTCCTGCAGCAACGTGCCCAACCCGCCAATCGAGAAGGTCGTTTCCACAATCACCGTGCCGGAAATCAGCGAGGCGATCAGCAAGCCCGACGACGTCATAATCGGCAACGCCGCATTGCGCAACTGCCAGCGGGTAATCGTGCCGCGGGGAACGCCGCGCGACTGGGCGAACAACGTGTAATCCGACTCCACCTGTTCGAGCAGCGAGGCGCGCGACACCTTGATTACCGCGGCGAATAAGCCGACCGCAAGCGTGATCGCCGGTAACAGCAGATGTGGCAAGGCGTCGGCGAAACTCCCGTCGCCCAGCCCGTACACGGGGAACCAGCCCAGCTTGACCGCGAACACGTACAGTAACAGCAGGCCGACAGCGAAACTCGGTGCGCTCAGCCCGACGACGGCCAGCGCGGTGATCAGCCCGTCACGCCATGTGCCATGCCGTTTTGCGGCGACCACACCAAGTGGCAAACCGATGAGCAGCGCAATCGCGAGAGCCAGCAAGGCCAACGTCAACGTGACCCATGCGCGCTGCCCTATCATCTGCGACACCGGCAGTTGCGTGCGGATTGACGTGCCGAAATCCCCGTGAACCGCGTTGCTGAGCCAGATCATGTACTGCTTCCACAACGGTTCGTCAAGGTGATACTGGTGGCGGATCGCCGCAAGCTGCGCAGCGCTGACCCTTTTCGCGCCGGCCAATGTGCGTGCCGGGTCGCTGTTCGTCAGGTACAGCAGGCCGAACGTGACCAGCGACAGCACGAATAGCAGAATCACCAGATTGGCGAGGCGTCTGCCTATGAACTTCGCGACTTTCACAAATCCGCCTTTCGTTATATACGCATCTGGGCTGAGGCGGCCGAAGCGCCGGTGTACCGGTGCGATGCGAACGGCTTGTCGCCCGCGACGGAATCCGCCACGGGCGACAAGCCGTCAATCGCCGGACTGCTCGATCGCAGTGGCCTGCGGATGCGGATGCCAGTATTAGGCTACGCGTTCTTGCTGAAATCCGCTGCCCAATTCGTGCCGAGCCAATACGTGCCGATTTTCGCGAGCTTCACGCCCTTCGCCGTGGCGACCACCGACTTGCCCCAGTAAACCGGCGAGTAGATGTCCTCATCCAGTGCGGTCGTAGTGCTCTTCAGCACGAGCGCGAGCTTGTCGGACTCCTTGTCCAGCGTGCCGACCTTCTCGGTTTCCGCGGCAACCTCGGCATTGCTCCAGTTCGCCGGGTTTGTGCCGGAACCACCCGCCGCGAGCAGCCAGGACGTGATTTCGTTCGGTTGCGGGGTGGTCGGGTTGTAGATCATCCAGCCGACGCCCTGCTTGCCGTTGCCGATTTCGCTCAGCCACTGCTCAAGCGGGATTTCCTTCACGTTGAGCGTAATGCCGAGGCTCTTGAGATTCTGCGCGATGGCGAGCGACGCCTTGCCGACCTGCGCGTAGCCGGTCGGGTAGGTGAGTGTCGCGGTGAAGCCGTTCGGCTTGGAGGACTGCTTGAGTTCGGACTTCGCTTTCTTCAGGTCGTAGCTGATGGCGGGAAGCTTGGCCATCTGCTTGGATGCCTTGCTCGCATCGTTGCCGGTCCAACCGGCGAGCTGCTCCGGGGAATCGATGCCCGTGGCGACCTCGCCGTAGCCCTTGAGAATGCCGGAAACAATGGACTGCTTATCCACCGCGTAAGAGACGGCCTTACGCACGTGGATGTCGTTGAACGGAGCGACATTCGGGTCGAAAGTCAGGCCGTAGTAGGAGCGGTCGGAATACGCGGTGGTCGAGCCGCCGTTCGTCTTCCACTGGGCGACGCTCGTCACCGGCACGTTGAACGACACGTCAACCTTGCCGCTGGTGAACGCCAGCTGGCGGGTTGAATCCTCGGTCACGAAATCGATGCGGACCGTCTGCGGACCATTGTTCTTGCCCCAATAATCCTTGAACTTCGTGAGCGTCACATGGCTGGACGGGTCGAATTCGGTGACTTTGTACGGGCCGGTGCCGACGATGAGCTTCTTGGATGAGCCGTAATTCGAGCCTGCCGAATCAAAGAACTTCTTCGACGTGACGAACAGGCCGGCCACATTGGATACCTGGATCGGGAAATCGCTGTGCGGGCTGGACAGGGTGATGGTGATCTGGTTGTCGCCGGTCTTCTCGGCGGACTGCACATAATCAGGCCAATACACCGACAGGCCCGGTGATTTCTTCGAATCGCGTGCCACGTTGATCGCGTACACGATGTCGTCGGCGGTCAGCGTGCTACCGTCGTGCAGCTTCACATTCTTGCGCAACGTGAACACCCACGACTTGTTGTCGCTGGACTTCCAGGACGTGGCGAGCGCCGGGATGACCTTGCCCGTGCCATCGACGCCGGTGAGACCCTCCTGATAGAGAGCCGCCAGCTGGTAGTTCGCGCTGCCGGCCTCCTGATTGACGCTCAGGGTGCTGACCGCAGATGAGATGGCGACCGTCAGCGTGTTGGGGTCGCCCGACGATTTGGCCGTGTTGGAGCCGCAACCGGCGAGCGTGAGGGTGAGGGCGGCGATGGCCGCGATGAATATTGCGAATGTCGACCGATTGATGCGGCCGGAGCGGTGTGTGTGACCCATAATCGTATCTGTTCTCCCGTGTCTTGTGCCTGTTCGCTCGAAGCGCTGTTCTGCATGCAGGATGTGTTGCGCTTTCCAAAGTATTCCTGTCTCGCATAACGAGGAAATTACCGGCACGCGCGATGTGCGGCGGTATGGCGGCGGTCTCGCGCTTGCTATAAGTAATTCGTATCGCTGGGGACGGTCGATTTAGCATACCAGACGACACGCCGGTGCGGGGGCTTCTGTCGGCGGCGGAAGGCGGGGGGTGTCGTGGGGAACTCCGGAGTGAGGCGGGGGTCGTGTGGGGTCCGGCCTACGTAAGTCGCCGGAGAACGGAAGATGTCTCGGTTCGGGCGGTGGGTTTGTCGTTGTGAGTGTGCGTGGACATACGCGAGGTGACAGATGCCGGGAGATGCCTCAGCCCGGACGGTGGGTCTGTCATCGTGCGTATGTGTGGGCATACGTAAGTTGATGGATGTGGGTCGATGCGGCGGGGATGCCCGGCAATTGGCTGGTTACGTATATCACGGGACGCGCAAGACGCCAGATGCCAGCTGATACTCCAGCTCGATTGGCAGGTCCGCCGTCCCGTGTATGGCCAGACATACGTGATTGGACAGATGCTGGGCGGCTGGGGTCGTCGCTGTTGTGCCAGCCACTTTTGAGAGGCTTGAGCCGTGACTTTGTGAGGATTGGCTCACACGATGCCGGTTGGTGTGCTCCGATTCCTTCCAGCGAGTGGCGTTGGGCGTCATTGTGTGAGGATTGGCTCGCATGGTGGCAGTCAAGTCGACTGAAATCCGTTGATTTCCCGTCGTGAGGGGTGTTTGTGTGAGGATTGGCTCACACAATGACTGTCTGGCTGGCCGTGATCTGCTGTGTTGCTGCGTCAGAAGGTGATTGTGTGAGTTCTGGCTCGCACAATGACCGGTTCCATGGTCTCGAGCTGGTGCCTGGCAGGTTGCGGGTGTCACTATGTGAGGATTGGCTCGCATAGTCACCCGTGTTATCGTTCCGGGCTGGTGTGTGGATCGTAGCGGGCGTCGTCGTGTGAGGATTCGTTCACACAATGGGGTCCGGGTCGGCTGGAATCCGCCGTATTGCTCTGTCTGCAGGTGGCAATGCGAGTCCCGGCTCACACAACGGCCGGCCCACGCCGAGTAATCACCCAGCGCGGGCCGGCCGAAGCGATGACGATGTCATCATCAGTGATGTTCCGGATTGAAAAGATGCGTTTCATGCGGCGTCGTCTGCGCAATGACGCGACCATGTCGGATGCTGTAGAGCACCTCGACGTTCTCGTTGAGCGCATGGTAGAAGTCTGGGGCATTCAGCACGATGCAGTTCGCCGGCTTCCCGACGGCGATGCCGTAATCAGCGGGTGTCAGATGCAGCGTGCTGGCGCCGTTGTACGTCACATATCGGAAAGAATCCATGATCTGTCCGTACCCCATGAGCTGCGCCGCATACAACCCCATGCGAACCACATCGAACATATTGCCGGCTCCCAGTGGGCTCCACGGATCTTGGATATCGTCTTCGCCGAATGCGACGTTGATTCCCGCTTCGGAAAGCTCTTTTACGCGAGTCAAGCCGCGACGTTTCGGATACGTATCGAAGCGCCCGCCCAGATGTATGTTGACCAGCGGGTTGGAAACGAAGTTGATGCGTGACATTCCCAGCAAACGGAACAGCTTGTAGGTGTACGCGTCATTGTACGATCCCATCGCCGTGGTGTGGCTTGCGGTCACCCGGTCGCCCATGCCGCTCTCGTAGGCGAGCGTGGCGAGCGTTTCGAGGTTGCGCGATGCCGGGTCGTCAATTTCATCGCAATGCACATCGACCAAACGGTCGTTACGTTCGGCGAGATCCATCAGGAATCGTAGCGATTGCGCGCCATAATCGGCCGTGAACTCGAAGTGTGGAATGCCGCCTACGACGTCGGCCCCTTCTTCGACGGCTTCGCGCATGAGGTCTTTGCCGTGCGGGAACGAGAGAATTCCCTCTTGCGGGAATGCGACGATCTGCAGTGTCACATACGGTTCGATTTCGTCGCGAAGCTCAAGCAGTGCGTGCAACGCGGTGAGACTCGGGTCGGTCACATCCACATGGGTGCGGACGTACTGGATTCCACGTTTCGCCATCATCAGCAGTGTCCGTCTTGCGCGGTCTTTGACATCCTCGACGGTCAAGGTCTTCTTGCGTTCCGACCAGATGCGAATACCGTCGAAAAGCGTTCCGGTCTCATTCCATTCCGGGTCGCCCGCGGTGAGTGCCGCATCGAGGTGCACGTGAGGGTCTACGAATGGTGGGATTAGCAGCCCGCCTCGGGCATCAATCACCTCGTCATTCCCGGTCGGTTGCAGCGATGCTCCGATGGCGGTGATGACTCCGTCCGTGATTTTGACGTCGGACGTTTCGGGAGAGTTTTCGACATGCACGTTATGGATAATCATGATGCTTCTTTCAACAAACCATGCGATGACAATGAGGGATGACAGCATGGGACGACAATGAGGCGGCGTGCCCGGCTGACTTGCCGAAGGCGCGCCGCATGGAGTGGTCAGGCGAGGGACGCGTTGCGTTCCCGCAGATTGGTGGCGCGGGCGAGCAGATAGTACGCGCCACCCGAGGTGACGATTCCCGCGAGCCATGACAGGTCGATACCTCCGATAGCGGTGGAAATCGGACCCTGGAAGATGGGAAGTCCGCCATAGCTGAACATCCAGGTCATCAGCAGGCCGAGAACGAACGCGACCATGGCCTGCCAGCGAACCACGGGGATGCCGTCGCTGCCGGGTTCGCCGAGAACCGAGGAGAAGTCGTCACGATGATGTTCGATGACATAGAAGTGAACGAACATGATGCCGCCCCAGACCGATGTCCATCCGGCGACGCTGGACAGCCAGCTGTCAAGGGTGTTGCCGATGTCGGACAGGCTGAGGAACAGGCACACGCCAAGCCACGCGAAGAATCCGACCGCGATATTGATGGCACGACGGTTGATCTTGAGATCCAGGCATTGCACCGACAGCGTGAAGCTGTAGATGTTCAGGATATTCGTCGCGATCGGGCCATGCACGACCAGCAGCAGTACGGGAATGGCAAGCGCGCCGAAGTTGTCGACAATAAGCTGGCCGGGGTCAATGCTGCCGGATTTTGTGGCGAGCGTCGCGCCAAGCAGACCAAGCCACACCACGGGGATGAGCTGTCCGAGTGCGCTCGCGCCGAACAGTTTGCGGCGGGGAACGGAACGGCTGACAAAACGTGAATAATCGCAGGCGTAGGTAAGCCAGGTGAAGCCCCAGCCGATGCCGATGGCGGTCATGATGGAAGAGATGGCGGCGATCTTGTCGGTGCCGGTGCCGGTGAGGTTGCCCGCATAATTCCAATCGATGCCCATGAAGCCCCATGCGGCGATGGTCATGGCCAGAAGAATGGCGACGGTGGGCGGCACGGTCCACTTTTCGAACGTCGATATCGCCTTATATCCGAAGAGGGACACGATGACCTGAATGATCATGACCACGGCGCCGATGCAAGCCTTGAGCGCGAAATGGCCTTCGATGGAATCAACCAGGCCGATTTTCATGAGCAGCGCGGTGATTAAGTCCAGCACCACCCAAGTGTTGATGGCGCACCAGCCGATGACTACGATCGCCTGGATGGCCGTCGGAATGTAGTTGCCGTACCGGCCGAAAACGCGTCGGCCGAGCAGCATGCCGGTCAGGCCTGTGCGCTGCCCGAGCAGCACCATGCAGCCGAAAACGGACATGCCAATGGCGTTGCCGGCAAGGATGACGGCGAAGGTCTCCCATAGGCCCAGCCCCATCTGGACGCCGAGAGCGCCAAGCAGCCAGTTGATGGGGGCAACGTTCGCGCCGAACCATACCCAGAACTGGCCCCACAGGCTTTTGGTCTTTGCCTGTTCGGGTACTACTGAGAGGAAGTCTTCGTAATTTTCATTGCTGCTTGCCGCGGCATGTTCAGCCGTGGGCGTTTGTGATGGCATTTCGTTGGTTGAAGCCAATGTAATGCTCTGCGTCATCGGGCACCGCCTTTCTATCATTTGCCGCTGCCGGAGTTATTCCGGCGTCTTGGGGGAACCGTCGGTCATGGATCACTGCATTCATGACATGCGTGACAATGAGTGGTTGCCTCGTACTATCGCCGGAGTGATTTGCGCGATGGTGAACCGGTGATTACGGTGTCGGAACGACAAATGGACAAATTGTCTAGTTGTTGAGCGTGGGTGAAGTGTGCTGATTGATTCGGACCGGTGGTTTGCCGGGCGCCTTGACTGATGCGTGTGCGTCGGTTGTTAGGCCCGCGACTATTGCTAGGTCCGCGGCTTGGAGTTCTGCGACTTTGAGTTTCGCGGCGCACAGCAGCAGCGGCCAAGCCACGCTGTCCTCTTTGCTGATGCCGGTCAATTCGGTGATTTTCGCCAGTCGGTTGTACAGCGTCTGACGATGAATCCCCAGAAGTTCGCACGCCTTGGAAATATTGCCGCCTGCGTCAAAACAGGCTTCCAAAGTGCGTATCAGCGATTCCTGATTCGGCAGCGCGTCTCCCAGCATCAGTGACTGCAACGCGCCGGCGGCGTCCCTCGTGTGTCCGATGCCGAGCAGTCGTTGCGGCGCGGCGGCCAGCAGATTCGTCACCGTACCGGTGCCGGGCAGACCTGCGGCATCGTGCGCGGTGAACTGAAGCAGACCGCATTCATCAAGCAGCATGCCGACGCTCGGCACCGCCCTGCCATATATGCACCATGTTCCAGGCAGCGCGGCCACATCTGCGAGCCGCCGTTTGAGTCGCGTCACCGCGTCGCCGCGATTGCCGGCCTTGCCAGTACCGCCACCTTGGGCAGGGCCCGGATTTGCATCTGAGGACGAGCCCGGATTCGTGCCCGTATCCAAGCCCGAGCCGAATTCCGCGCCCGAACCAGGCCCCTTGTCATCGCCGCCGTCAGCCGCCGCATACAGCCCGAACAGCATGTTCCCCTCCAGCACATCCGCGATGGTGTCCTCGTCTGAAGCATCCTCCTCTTCGTCGCCGGACAGGCACCGGGAGACGGCGTCGATTGACGACGAAACCGAATCCATGCCGATAGCAAACGGAATCAGGTGTTTCACGTCGTTCAGGCCAATCGCCTGCAACATGGTGGCTGCATCGTTGATCTCCTGTTCTCCCGCCCGATAGCCGTTCGTCGGTCCCCGCAGCACGTGGGCAAGCATCGCGTTGCGGGGCTGCGTCTGCACGAACGCGGGGAGCACCTGCCTGATCACTTCATCGGCCCGGTCTGCGATCCCTCCGTCTGCGAGACGATTGCGCTGGGTGATTTCGATGCTTGCGAGCGGGCCGCCGTTCTTGCGCACGTCCAGCACCAGCGTCCGTTCCGCGGGATAATCGGCGTCCGCCGGGCGAATCGACGGTCCGCAATGCGCGATCACCAGACCGTCGGAATCAAAAATCGCCACGGATTCGCCGAAAATCTCGTTGAGGATCTTCGCGACATCCTGCGCGGAGCGGGCCGCGGCGAGCCGGGTGCGCATCGTCGTGGCGAGTGTGTCGGTGCGCACCTGCACCAGCAGCTGATTCTTGACGATTGAGGTGTTGATGGACTGACACAAGTCGACGAACGGCATGCGCCGATGCATACCGATGACGGGCAGGCCACGCTCGCCCGCGCGAGCAATCATCGCCTTTGGCACGGTGCGCACGCCCTCCACGAGTTCGATGGCGAGGCCAGCCACACCAGCGTCCACCAACGTGTCCACATATCGGATGATCTCGTCGTCGCCCATATGGCCGAGCAGCGCACTGCCCTCGATGATCACCAGTTCGCCGCCGGACAGGAACGAAGCGATATCGTAGCGTTCATTCGTGTACGCCCAACGGACCGTGCCGCCCATGCCCGCCTCTCCCGCCTCGATTGTCGGGTCGGTACGGGCGAACATCGGGTCCGTCATCACGTCATGCATCGTCAGCGTCATACAAACTGTCCATTTCTCGGCTTCGCGACGTCACTTCCACGTTACGGCAACGCGCATCATCGCGCCCACAATAGGCGACATACATTACGAACCCGATTCGTCGTACCGGCCGGCGCAAACCGGCAGACGACGGCACGGCAGCAGGAAGGAACACACCATGACCACCAGAACCCTGTTCACCAACGCCCACATCGCCACCGGACAGCCCGGCAGCACCGCCGCCCAGACCGCCCCGCTCCAGGACATCCTCGTCGAAGACGGCCATTTCGCCGCCATCGGCGAAGGCCTCGCCGCAAGCCTTCCCGCGCAAGGCTACGACATGACCGGCGTGAAAACCGTGGATCTCGGCGGCAAGCTCGTCACCCCGCCGTTCTGCGACACTCACCTGCACCTCGACTACGTGTTCACCGCACGCAAGCCCGGCGCCGTCAACGAAAGCGGCACCCTGTTCGAAGGCATCCAACGCTGGAGCGACACGAAATCCGACCTCACCGTCGACGAGATCAAGGCACGCGCCCGCAAGGCCATTGGCATGGAGCTGCGTCACGGCGTCCAGTACATCCGCTCCCACGCGGACGTCACCGACCCGAATCTCACCTCGCTCAAAGCGCTCCTTGAACTCAAGGAAGAGCTCAAAGACACGGTGACCATCCAGATCGTCTCCTTCCCGCAGGAAGGCATGTACTCCTACGAGGGGCCGAACGGTGAAAGCGGCGCGGACCTTGTGGAAGAAGGCCTGCGCATGGGCGCCGACTGCGTGGGCGGCATCCCGCATTTCGAACAGTGCCGCGAATTCGGCGAGCGCTCCATGCACACGGTGGTCGAGCTGGCCTCCAAGTATGACAAGCTCATCGACGTGCACTGCGACGAAACCGACGACCCGAACTCACGCTACGTGGAGCTGCTCAGCGCGCTCGCCTACCGTGCGGGCATCGGCCCCCGCACCACCGCGAGCCACACGTGCTCCCTGGGATCGGCCGACAACGCGTACTTCTTCCACCTGACCAAGCTGCTCAAGGCCGCGCACATCAACTTCGCGTGCGCCCCGACCGAAAACCTCTACCTGCAGGGCCGCCAGGACACCTTCCCCAAGCGCCGCGGCATCACGCGCGTCAAGGAACTCACCGACGCCGGCGTCAACGTGTCGCTCGGTCAGGATTCTATGCAAGACCCGTGGTATCCGCTCGGCAACGGCAACATGATGATTATTCTCGACTATGTGCTGCACGTGGCCCAGATGATGAGCTTCCCCGAAATCGATGACGCGATGAAGTTCCTCACCGTCAACGGTGCG
>RRZU012742573.1_pt1 | contig 17905 bp, 17 predicted proteins | sample 2165561 | NCBI WGS metagenome assembly RRZU01 (sample SAMN10456909, study PRJNA506462) | wastewater metagenome | isolation source: wastewater sludge | place: USA: Moscow, Idaho | reverse complement strand
GTGCAGCCCTGTGGTCACGCTCCTACTTTGCTTGTACCGCTGGCGGCGCAACCATTGACACATTAAAGGCGTATATCGAAAGTCAAACAGCGATTGAGTAAAGCGCTTTGCGCCCCGCCTTATATCCCCGCCCTTTCGGGCGAGGGTTTACGGCGGTTTTGCTAAGTTGGCTTGGCGAGCGGCATAGTGGACCTCTTCTTCGCTGGCGCTTGGGCGGCCATAGGCGAGGTTGTTGTAGATCGTATCATTGAACAGCACTGTGTCTTGCGGCACTACGCCAATGGCGGTGCGTAGGCTGTCTTGAGTGATCTGGCGTACATCTTGGCCGTCAATGCAGATGCTACCGCTGTTCACATCAAAAAAGCGAAATAATAAGCGCGCTAGGGTTGACTTTCCGGCACCGCTGGCGCCCACCACAGCGACTGTATGGCCAGCTGGAATGGTGAAGCTTACGCCTTTTAAAATTTCTCGATCAGGCCGGTAGCTAAAGTGCACATCGCGAAATGCGACTTCCCCTTGGCCGACGCTCAATGTTTTAGCGTCGGCAGCGTCTTCAATGGCAGATTTATCGCCCAGGAGGGCAAATAAACGCTCGACATTGACCAGCGATTGGCGGATTTCTCGGTAGACAAAACCCAGCGCGTTGAGTGGTACAAATAACTGAATCAAGTAGGCGTTGACCATGGTGAAGTCACCGAGAGTCATCTGCCCGCTGGCGACTTCGCGCACTGCCATGGCCATGATGACGATCAGTGAAACGCCAATAATAAAAGCTTGACCGGTGTTGAGTACGGCCATGGATAGGCGGTTTTTTAGGCGTGCTTGTTCCCATAGGTCGAGGCCGGCATCGTACTGTTCGGCTTCGAAGCGCTCGTTATTGAAGTATTTGACTGTTTCGTAGTTGAGTAAGCTGTCGATGGCGCGGGTATTGGACTGGTTATCACGGTTATTGGCTTCACGGACAAAGCCGGTGCGCCACTCGGTGACGCGGATGGAAAAGATGACATAGATGACTACTGACACCAGTATGGCGAATACGTAGCTGACGTTGAAGGCGACCAGTAAAATGCTGGTGACCATGACGATTTCTAGCAGGGTAGGGACGATATTAAACAGGGTGAAGCGCAGCAGAAAGCTGATGCCACGGGTGCCGCGTTCGATGTCGCGGGCTAAACCGCCGGTTTTGCGGTCTAGGTGAAAGGCCAGTTCGCGGTTGTGTAAGTGGCGGAATACGCGCAGTGATACTCGGCGCATGGCGCGTTCGGCGACGCGGGCAAAGATGGCGTCGCGCAGTTCGCTAAATAGTGTGCTGCCAAAGCGGAGTGCGCCGTAGACTCCGACTAATATCAGTGGAATCCATAGCAGCATGTCGACACCGCGGTTTTGGTCTAGGTAGTCGACGATGTATTTTAGGGCTATTGGGGTTGAGACGGTGGCGACTTTGGCCAGTACCAGCATGGTGACGGCTAGGAAGACGCGGCCTTTGTATTCTGCTAAGTAAGGCCAGAGTCCGGCGATGATTTTCCAGTTGGTTTTATGCTGTGAGGGGGCGTTGCTATCAGTGGAGGGGGGCACGGGTGTTCCTTTTTAGTGACAAAACAGCGGGCGTATGAGGTGACGCTGCAGCGCTGAGATGATTGATATGGTTAGAGTTTACCTTACCGCTCTTAAATAAGTGCACTTAGGCTGCTTGCGGTCTGGTTTTATTAGCTGCGGGGTTGTGCGAGCTGTACTGCAGCGGTTTTTCCCTTAACGAGTCCATCCGGGGCTCGATGCGGGCGCTGCGCCATCCATGGCTACGCTTGCCACCGACCCAGTACAGCTCGCGCTAAGCAATGGCGTAGCGCCGGAGTTGAACCCTGGATGGGTTCATCGACGGAAGAACAGTTACAGCGCAGTACGACTAGCGCAGATATAAACAGCCAACCATATCCACACAAACCCTAGACACTAAAACTAGGGCTGTGCAGAAAAAGGCTATGACTTAAGCCAGCATCCCACCATCAACGGTGAGTGTGGTACCTGTGGTGTAGCTTGAGGCATCGCTGGCTAGATACAGTACAGCGCCGGCCATTTCACTGGGGTCAGCCACGCGGTTAAGCGGGATGATTTGCAGAGCATGCTTGAGAATGGCTTCGTTAGACGTTAACGCCGACGCAAATTTAGTATCGGTTAAGCCGGGCAGTAGGGCGTTGCAGCGAATACCAAAGCTGGCGCAGTCTTTGGCGAAGGCTTTGGTCATGCTGATAACTGCAGCTTTAGTCACCGAGTAAATACCCTGCAGTTGCGCTGGTGAAATACCGTTTACTGAGGCCACATTAATAATGCTGCCACCGCCGTTTTCGCGCATCAACTTGCCTGCTTCCACTGACATAAAGAAGTAACCGCGGATATTCACATCAACAGTTTTCTGGAATGCGCCCAGATCCGTATCCAAAATGTTGCCGAAGAACGGGTTGGCTGCAGCGTTATTGACTAGAATATCGAGGCGGCCAAACTGCTCGCGAATCTGCGCAAATACGGCGCTGATCTGCTCCATCTCACCAATATGACAGGCCATCGCCGTGGCTTTACCACCAGCAGCAGTAATGGTTTCGACAATGGCTTCGCAGCTTTCAAGGCGGCGGCTGGAAACAATCACATGAGCGCCTTGTTGGGCCAGTAATTGCGCAATAGCCGCACCAATGCCACGGCTGGCGCCGGAGACAAAAGCGATTTTACCATCGAGATCAAATATTTTTGTTTTAGACATAGAGTACCCCTTGAGAGACATGGCGTTATAGCGTGGATTTTTTTATGACGTTAAGCGCCATGTGTTCTAACAAAGCATTGAGCTGCACAAAGGGTGCAAAACGCTTATCTTTGGTTTGTCCGTGATAGAAACGGTAATAGATTTGCTGGACGATACCAGCTAAGCGGAACAAGCCATAAGTGTAGTAAAAATCAAAGTTAGGAATTTCAATACCGGCTTGTTTGGCGTAGTAGTCAACAATTTCTTGGCGGGTGAGCATGCCTGCTGCATTACTGGGCTGGCGGCGCATCATTTGCACAGGTGCAGGGTCATCGGCCTCAATCCAGTACGCCAAGCTGTTACCCAGGTCCATTAAAGGATCACCAATGGTGGTCATTTCCCAGTCCAATACACCAATGATCTGCATGGGGTTGTTTGGATCCAAAATCACATTATCAAAGCGGTAGTCGTTATGAATAATGCCGGGCTTAGGATGATCCGCGGGCATTTTAGCATTTAGCCAAGCTTTCACTTCAGTCCACAACGGCGCATCTGGAGTCAGGGCTTTTTCATAGCGATCACTCCAGCCTTTAATTTGTCGCTCAACATAGCCCTCTGGTTTACCCAGCTCTGCTAGGCCGCAAGCTTCATAATCGACCTGGTGCAAGTCCACCAGTTTGTCGATAAAACTTTCACACAGGGCTTTGGTTTTTTCCGCAGTGAAATTCAGCTCAGCGGGAATATCCGAGCGCAGAATAATGCCTTCCACCCGCTCCATTACGTAAAACTCATCACCAATGATGGATGGATCAGTGCAGTGCACATAGGCTTTTGGGCAATAGGGAAAACCATCGTTGAGTTTATTAAGAATTAAAAACTCGCGGCCCATATCGTGCGCCGACTTGGCTTTTTTACCTAAAGGCGGACGGCGTAACACCAAATCCTGCTCGGGGTAGGATAATAAATAGGTCAGATTGGACGCGCCACCTGGAAATTGGCGAATCGTCGGCTCGCCAGTCAGGTGTGGTAAGTGCGGCTTGAGATAGCGCGCAATCACCGCAGCATCCAGCTCTTCACCTTCTCGTGCCTGGATAGTTTGATCAGCAAGTGACATATCTAGCCCTTATGTTTATAAGTGGTTGGGTAGAGTTACCCAGTTAATCTAATAGCCAGCGTAGTGATCCTCAAGCGTAAAGCGGCCCTTATAAGCTTGGGTGTTGATTGCTTATTGATTTTTATTATGATGCTGGTTGTGCACTGAGTTCGAGCCAGATCGGGGCGTGATCAGAGGGTTTCTCCATGGCGCGCAGTTCGTAGTCGATGCCGGCATTGAGCAGGCGTGGGCGCAGGGCGGGGGTGGTCATTATCACGTCAATACGCAGGCCGCGTTTGGGTGTGTCTTCAAAACCACGGCTGCGGTAGTCAAACCAGCTAAAACGATCATTGACCTTAGGATGCAGCACACGAAAGCTGTCTTCTAAGCCCCAGCTTTTGAGTTTACCCAGCCATTCACGCTCGATGGGTTGAAAGCTGCACTTGCCGGTTTTTAGCCAGCGCTTAGCGTTATGCTCGCCAATACCGATATCACAGTCTTCGGGGGAAATATTAATATCGCCCATCACCACCAAGTTGTCCTCGGGACTAAAGCGGGTTTCGAGCAGGTGCTGCAAGTCAGCATAAAACTTTTGCTTACCCGGAAACTTAGTTGGGTGGTTGATATTTTCACCTTGCGGGAAATAGCCATTCATCACCGTAATCGGCGTGCCGTTGTTATCGGCAAATACACCCCAAATAAAACGGCGTTGGGCGTCTTCGTCATCTTCTGGAAAACCTTTGTGAATCTCTAAAGCCGGTAAGCGCGAGAGCAGGGCGACACCGTAGTGGCCTTTTTGCCCGTGATAATAAAACTCATAACCCAAGTCACGGATCATCTGCTCGGGGAATTGCTCATCGGCCACTTTGATCTCTTGCAGGCCAATGACATCGGGCTGGTGAGTGGCAATCAGTGCGGCTAATTGGTGAGGGCGGGCGCGTAGGCCATTGATATTAAAAGAAATGAGTTTCATTGAGTGCTCCAGTTTGAATACGCCCAGTCTAAAACACAAAAGCTCGCAGCGTAAGCCTTGAGCCTTGGGATGATCCATTATGCTGGCGTGTTGCACCAAAAAAGACAGCGCCATCTCGTCGCTGGCACTTAGCATACTAGTGCAGTGCCTAAAGCTTTAAATCAAATAAATCGCAGCGGCAAACAGCTGCCAGAGCGCGCGGCCTAGGGTGTGCTTGATGCTCAGAGGTTAAGCATCAAGCAGGCGCTGGTTTATTTATCTTGCTTCACTACACCGGGCAAGCTGTCGAGCTGTGCGGTGAGGAAGGAGCTGGTGCTGTTCATTTGTGAAACCAGCATATCCATCGCATTAAACTGGGTAAACAAACGCGCTTCCAGTTTGCTGATACGCGCGGCATGGCTTTCGCGTTGTGCATCCACACTGGAAATTGTGTTTTGTAGCGCCTTAGTGCGGCTGTCGAGCACGCCGCCTTTATCGGTGTAGGGCGTGACTTTGCTTTCCATGCGCGCCATCAGGCCGTCTTTACCAGTAAAAAAGCTATTGACCTGATCAAAGTTATTGTCCAGCGCTTTATTGAGCTTGGTGTTGTCCACCGCCAATGTACCGTCGCGCTGGGTGGTGATGCCTAAGTCTGAGAGCATACGAATGCCTTCAGAGTTGCCGGCCGAGCCCAGCTCGCCACGGATGGCACTCATAAAGGAGCGCACCGAGGAGTCGCCTACCAAGGCTGCGGCTAACGGCTCGCTGTCTTCACCGCCCACAGGCGTCACTTTGGTCAGCTTATTGACGCTTTCCAGCATGGCGTTATAGGAGTCAACAAACTCGGTGATGGATTTACGCACGCCGCCTTTATCTTCACTGACGCTGAGCTTAATAGTTTCTGCTTTATCCAGCGCATCAGCCGATTGTGCGCTTTTGAGTGTGAGGCTCACGCCTTCGATCACATCATCAATGGTGTTGCTGGCGCTGCTCAGGTTAATACCGTCAATGGCCAAGTTGGCATCGCGTGAATAGCTAATCACCCGCGCCGCAAGTGGATCGTTACCGGCTGCGGGTGGTTTAAAGTCTGTATCGGCGCCCGCATCAGGTGCAAAGGCTAAACGGCCCAGCTTCTCGGATGCATCACTGGACACCGCCACACTGATATCGTTACCTGTGCCTGAGGTGTCTGAGCTGAGTACCAAGCGCGAGCCACTGGCGCCGCTGGGGTCACTGACAATGGTGGCGCTCAGGCCGCTGTCTTTACCGGCATTATTAATGGCGTCGCGGATATCGGTGAGGCTGGCATCTTTGAGATCAATGTCTAAAGCTTCGTCGCCGACATTGATCGTTAAAGTGCCGCTGCCCAATGAGTCGCTGGCGTTATCCACACCGGCCAAAGCCACTTTGCTGGTTTGGGCCAGGTTAAACACCTGCACATTGTAATTGCCGGCACCGGCTTTGGCGTCGGCTTTAATGCTTACGCTGTCGGCGGCGCTGGAGCTGGCGCTGCGTTTTTCAAATAAGGATGGGTCGTTTAATTTGCCCAATGCCGTTTGAAAGGTCGAGAGGGCGCTACGAAACTGCCCAAGGGCTGAAACTTTATTGGTTGTGGTTTTTTCCAGCCGATCCAGTTGCGCGGTCTTGGGTGCGCTTTCTGCATTCACCAGCGCCTTGACCATGCCGTTGATATCCATGCCAGAGCCGATACCGTTAATTGCCATAACCTTACCCTCGGCGACCGTTTATTGACGGGTCGCTAGTCGAAAAATGAATAGGTGAGAGTATAAAGCACATCGCGTGCCAGCTCTCACGCATCCTAATGCGCAGTGCAGTCTGGAGTGCAGCGCTGCACTGCGCCTGTTGTTCTTGGGTTACACTTTACCACTAAATAACGCACTGCGAATCTCAGATAAATTATCGGCCAAGCGCAAGGCTTCTTCCGATGGGATTTGCCGAATCACTTTGCCGCTGCTGGCTTCAGTGACGGTCACCACCATATGCTCACCGCCCTCATCGAGCTGAAACTGCAGATTGCGTTGTGCGCTTTGAATATAGTCTTGCATATCCGCCACCGCCGCTTGAATGCGCTCGCGCTCGGGTGCTTCGGCTGCGGGGTCGGGCTGCACAAGGCTGGCGACTGTATCGGCGCTGCGTTGCGTTGTGGCGCTGCGGCCCAGCTCAGCTGGGGTGTTGGGGGTATTAAAGCCTGTGATGTCCATGGACTGTTCTCCAGATCGAAAAAACGGGGGCGGGGTTTAATCCCAGCCCCCGTTATGAACTGCCTAGAGATCTTAGCCTAGAAGGCTCAGAACCGCCTGAGGCAACTGGTTAGCCTGAGCCAGCATCGCCGTACCCGCCTGCTGCATAATCTGGTTTTTGGCCAGGTTTGCCGACTCTGCCGCGTAGTCCGTATCCATAATACGTGCACGTGACGCTGAAGCGTTTTCAGCGACGTTTTGCAAGTTGCTGATGGTGGACTCAAAGCGGTTTTGCACCGCACCGAGCTTGGCACGCTCACTGTCGATTTGTTGCATCGCGCCGTCCAGAACCTGAATGGCTTGTTGCGCGCCACCATCGCTGGTGATGTTCAAGTTTGCGACTGAGGATTCTTGTTCAATAGCACTATGTTTATTATCACCAGTGGCTGCTGTTAGGCCCAGCATAGTTAAACCTGTACCCGCTGCGCCATCTGCTACAGAGAAATCATTCTGTGAGAACAGGCTCAGTTTGCCGCCATCATTGCTGGCCGAGACACCGGTACTGGCGGTGTTGATTGCAGTGACGATGGAGTCCATATCGCTGCCTTTAGCCAGTTTGATTTCTGTGCCGTTGAGGGTGACTGACGTATCTGATCCAAGTTTAGCTTGAGTTGTGCCGGCTGTTAAACCAAGCTTGCTTAACGTGTCCTTCCCTGTAGTACCCGCTAATTCAATAGCAGCACCGTTAGCGGATTCTAGGGTGATACGACCCTCGCTTATATTAGCTGTTACACCTGTCTTCTGGTCGGTATTGAGTTTATCAATTTTAGTTTTAATGCTGCTTAGCGAATCATCAGCCACAACAGTAACTTCTTTACCATTGATACTGAATGTTCCTTCTAGCTTTAATTCAGTAGTATCAGCCACTGGCGCGCCGGATGACGCCGTACCTTCGACTTCGTCGGGTGCATCTCCTAAAAGATTAGAAATCTTATTGTCTGTTGCGCCTGTCGTAATATTGACACCAGTACCTGATGCATTTGTGAATACTAATGCACCTGCTGTAGTAGTATCCTCAGCCACAACAACATTACTATCAGCCCCTAGTTGCTTATTGATTTCATTAATCAGCGCGTTTTTGTCATCAAAGGTTTTATCGAGATTGATTTGTTTGTCATTGACCGTAAATGACAGTTTATCAGTACCATAATCCAACCCAGCAGCAGCGCTACCTGTTACTGTTGAAGGTGTGGCTCCAGCGACTCCATCCTGAGTAACGACATTGCCGACTACTGTTGCTTTTAAGCCATTAGGGGCTGCACCTTGTGCGCTTGCCGAGCTAAAAGTACCTTTCAGCGCCGATGCACTCACATCACTCAAACCAAAAGACACAGTCTCATTGGCATTGGCACCAACCTGGAAGCTGGTGTTGCTCATCTTGCCATTAAGGATTTTCTGACCACCAAATGAGGTGGTATCCGCAATACGCGTCAGCTCACCGGACAGGGCGTTGAACTCTTCTTGCAGTGCGACACGGTCTGAATCGCTGTTTGAGCCGTTGGCTGATTGCAGGGCCAAGTCACGCATACGTTGCATGATATTGGTGGATTCTTGCATTGCACCTTCAGCGGTTTGTGCAATCGACACGCCGTTGTTGGCGTTTTTAACGGCGACCGACAGACCATTAATCTGGCTGGTCAAGCGGTTAGAAATTTGCAGGCCAGCCGCGTCATCTTTGGCGCTGTTAATACGTGAACCTGAAGATAAACGCTCTAAAGACGTAGACAGTGCATTGGTAGAACCACCCAAAGTGCGCTGAGCATTCAGAGAAGCGATGTTAGTGTTTACTGTAAGAGCCATGGGTTATTCTCCAATTTGACTGAAATATTGTTTGCTTGAGATTTAAAGCACTTTGTGTGCCAAGTTGGTCAAGCATCCACAATGTTGTTCTAATTTCTATATCGGCGCTTTTGCGTAGAGCTTTAATCTTTTTTGTAAAAACTTTTTCGCAGTGCCGAAAAACCGGTGAAGCTTGTGTGGTTGGTATAAGGGTATCGGTGGGGAGGGGGAAAGCTTTAGAGCAGGAGAGAAAAAAATTGTAGAGCGACGGTGTCTGTGGTGTTAAGTTGTGGCGGACTAAGGTTTTGTTGTTCTTTGTGGAACACACCCTGCAGGACAGCGTACAGGATGTTGTGGAGTTGGGATGGGGTGTTTGGTCGGTTAGGGATTCACTGCTAACCAATTATTTAAGTCCTCAGCTTTGATATCGGGTTCTTCAAGATTCAAAAGTATTTTTCTTGCTTGAACGATCATTTCGTTTGTGGTGATAGCTTTTTCATTATGGGCAAGCAAAGGGAAAAGTTGGTCAATTAATCTTTTGTCGAGTAACAGGATATTCTTCCAGTAAGTTGTTTGGATTTCCCATCTTTGCTCATTGGTTATAGGTCCCTCATAGTAGTTGGCTTTAATCCATGAGCTTAGTATTTCGGCAATAGCAGCGCTGGCTTCTCGTTGTTTCTGAAGCTCTAGCCGTTTCTCTGAAATCTCGCTGCGTTTAATTTGAAGCTTATGATCTAGATATATTTTTAAAAGTATTCCTCCTGCGCCGCTACCTAAAAAAGCACCAATTACTCCAGATGTAAAGCTTGACCATTCCATTTCTATTCCTTATAGTAATGCGTCGTATTAATTAGTTGTCCTGCCTATCCTACCCTATCCTATTGTAGTGGCACTGTAAATTTCTTTAAACGAATCAGCTATTGTCTCACGTACTCAAACTCTTGGCATACAGTGTTAAAATGTGATCATTTATCTGCATCAGCTGTGCTTGACTTTTGCGAGCCAACTGCAGATAAAAACTGCCTTTTCGGTCATGAAATGTCTCTATCAAAACCTCACCATGCTGGCCTTCAGACGCTCAGGTGAGTAGCCCGAAGGCTACTGCTTGTGCTTTGATTTTAAGGCGAATGTTTTTCGTACGCTGCTTGAGTATGTCCTGACCCATGATGCTACCCATGAGTTTTACCTTCTATAAGGTTATTGATTACGGACAGTTAAAAGATTTGATTTTACCCTTTGCCATGCTTATAGTTTAATCAATTATTTAGCCCAAGTTCTTCCCTTGCTTGGTCTATATTTCTTCTGTTTTTTCGGGTTTGATTAATAGCTCGAGGATCACCTTCTCTAAGTTGTTCTGCTGCTATTTTATTGAAGCTATCAGTACCAGCCTCAAAGCCATCTATATGATTTTTTGCTGCGTCCAATGCGGCAGCAGTTACAGGGTTAGACTTGTGCTTTTTTTGTGACATTTTGGATATACTCCTTAATTTTTGAGATTATTTGAGCTGCATAGTCGATAGCCTCAATCTTGTTGTCAAGTTGAATACTCTCTATAGTCCAGCCGGAAGGTGCTCTTTTTATTTTTATTTTATTCTCGGAAATGATAAAAGCTAGTTTGTGTTCAGGAAACAATATGCTCTGGCTCTTAGGATAATCGGATTCGCTGATTTCCTTGTGAGAAATGCGATATTTGACACCTTGTGACCTTAAAATACCCTTAACCCTTTTGACAAATTCTGGCTTGCTCTCTGGCTTCTTTGGGGTGAGTAATTGCTTTGCCCTCTCCAGTGGGTCAATCTGAACTTTCGATTTGTCAGTTTTTTTATTTCTTGTGAAATCAACTATGTTGCTCATGACTCGTAAGCTCCCTATGTAGACTATCCCTTAGATCATACTGAGTGGGGTTTTTCTGTCTATACATAAGTTGAAATATTGCCAATACAGTCTGCCGTTTTGGTGGTGAGGAGTTTGTGGTGTTACTGCCCAAAACCAATACCGAGCAAGCGCATAAAGTGGCTGAGCGCTTGCGCATCTATATGGAAAACACAAATCACCCACGCATTTGCGCGCCGATTACTTTATCATTTGGGGTCGCTAGTTGGCCGAGCGCCGACGCCAGTATTGCCCAAGTGATGAAACAGGCCGATACCGCTTTATATGCCGCTAAAGCAGCGGGGCGTAATCAAGTACAGAGCAGCCCCATGGTGTCAAGTGGGTCGGTGGGTCTGTGGCCTTATAATCAGTATGATGAGCACAGAGTGTATGAAGTGTGACATTAGAGGTGTTTTTTTATCGGGTATGGCCGCGCTACTGCTGCTGTGTCTGCCTGTTGCGGCTTGGGCGGTGGAGCGTTTAGATGTGCAAGTCACGCCTAAAAGTGCCGCGCTAAAGAAAAATATCGAAGCCTATATTGGCCAGATGAGCGCCGATGATGAAAAATCGCTCAATGCCATAAAGCGCGCCGTAGTGTTGCGTACCCAAGAAGCCAGTCAGGCACTGGGGTATTACCAAGCAAAAATTGTCGTGCGGGTGACCGATGATGCCAATCCAGTGATGCAGGTGCTGGTGGATCGCGGTGAGCCGGTGCGTTTGCGGTCGGTAAATATTGTCGTGGAAGGACCAGCTGCAGAGTTGCCGGCCTTTGCTTTGCCGGATGATAAGCGTTTAGAAGTCGGTGCGCGTCTTGATCACAGTGCCTATGACGATGTGAAAAGTATGCTGCAAAATCAGGCTTTACGCTTTGGTTTTTTTGCCGCGCATTTTACTAAAAGCGAGTTGCTGATTGATCCACAAATTGGCGCTGCTGATATCAACCTGTTGTTTGACAGCGGCCCACGTTATTTACTGGGGCCGGTCAGCTTTTCCGAGAAAGCCAAAATTGACTCGCAGCTACTGGAACACTTAGTGCCCTTCAAGCCTGGTACACCCTACAACTCTGCGCTGGTCGCCAAGCTTAATCAAAACTTGCAGTCCAGTGGCTACTTTGAAGATGTGCGCGTGGATGCGGTGGGCGCTGCGGACGGACCTTTGGAAATTCCAGTTACCGTCAGCTTAACCCCAATTAAGCCGCGCACGCTCAGTTTAGGTGCGGGGTTTTCCACCGACGTTGGCCCCCGTGCCCGCTTTGGTTGGGAGCGGCACCGGGTCAACGCCAAAGGTCATAAGCTGGGTTTTGACAGTGAGGTTTCTAAACCACGACAAAACGTTTCGACCTGGTATCAGGTGCCATTGTCGGAGCCGCTGACCGATTATGTCCGCTTTTTCACCGGTTATCAGCGTGAGGATTTGGTGGATGTTGATAGCCGTTTAATTAATATTGGTGCCCTGTGGCAGTCGCGACTCCCCAGTGATTGGATGCGAGTGCTCTCGCTGACGTGGGAGCAAGAGCAATATAACTTTGGCTCAGGCAGTAAAGATGGCCGCAGTAGCTTTTTAATGCCGGGCGTAAGTTATTCCGTGCTACATAGCGATTCCCCCATTGATCCGAGTCGCGGTTACCGCTTGCAGTGGGAAGTGCGTGGCGCCAAGCAAGATGTGCTGGCCGATGCTGATTTGTTACATGTCACTGCTTTAAGTCGCGGACTGATCACTCTTGCTGATAAGCATCGCTTCCTTGGCCGTGTACAAATTGGGGCAATTTCCACCAATAACTATAATAAAATACCGCCGTCCTTACGCTTTTTTGCCGGTGGCGACCAAAGTGTGCGCGGTTATGGTTATCAAACCTTATCGCCCCGTGATCGCCGTGGTAAGCGAGAAGGTGGACGTTACATGATTGCGAGCAGTGTTGAGTATCAATACAGCTTTGCTGAGCAGTGGCGCGCGGCAACCTTTATTGATAACGGTAATGCCTTTAACTCCTTGAGCGACAGCCTTAAAACCGCTGTGGGTGTGGGTATTCGTTGGGTATCGCCAGTGGGGCCGATCCGCTTAGATTTAGCCCAACCCTTGAATGATGACAAAGGCTGGCGGATTCACTTTTCCATGGGGCCAGAGCTATGAAGCGCATCAGCATTGCCGTTGTGTTAACTGTGCTGGGTTTGATTTTGCTAATGCTGGGCGCGAGCTACACTGTGCTGGCCACGCAGGCGGGCAGCCGTTGGATGCTGAATCAAGTGCCGGGTTTAACGGTTTCTGGTTGGCAGGGAGCCGTGCTAACTGAATGGCGCGCGGAAGAATTACAATGGCAGCAAGAGGGTATGTCGCTGCACTTAAGCAACGCGCACATGCAAATACGTCCCAGCTGCTTGCTGCGCAGCACCTTGTGTCTAGATACCTTAGAAGTTGAGCGCATTGCGCTTGTGCTGCTGCCCACAGAAACTGCCGATGAGCCGGAGCAAACACTTGAGTTGCCTGACTTACAGTTGCCCTTGCAGATTGAGGTGCAGCGCCTCAGTGTGGGCGAGTTTATTCTTAATGGTGAATCATTAGTAACTGCTGCAGACTTGCGTGCCCGCTGGTTAGCTGATGGCATTCATATTGCTGAGCTGGGCCTGAGCCACCAAGAGTACAGCGTGCAAGTTAAAGGCAATATTGTTCCGCAAGCCGATTGGCCGTTGCAGTTACAAGTGGCGGCGCAGATTCCCATTCCTGACGAGCCAAACTTAACCGTGCAGGCTCAGCTGAGTGGCAGCTTGCATACACTGACTTTAAATGCGCAGACTACAGGTTATCTGGCGGCAACCCTCAAGGGTGAGGCTCAGGTTTTGGATGCGGATTTGCCTGTGCAGTTAACTGTCAATGTGGCAGAGTTTTTAGCTGCTGCGGATTTGCCAGAAACCCTGACACTGGCCGATTTGGTCGTGCAAATGCAAGGCAATATGCAGCAGGGCTATCAAGTGACGGCCGAAGGCTTGTTGGCTAAAACGCCCGAGAAAATGCGTCTGGACTTGGCGGCACTGGTCAACACCAGCGGCGCAAAGTTGGAATCTTTGCGCTTAAGTGCCAGCGCGCAAGAGTTTGTAGCCTTGCAAGGTGCGCTGGCTTGGCAGGATGAGTTACAAGCCGATGCTCAATTGCAGTGGCAAGAGTTCCCTTGGCATAGCCTCTTAGAGCAAGACGATATTCCCGTGCAGCTGCACAGCCTAACTGGGCACGTCAGTTATCAGGCGGGTGATTATCAGGGCCAACTGGATGGCGCTTTAGCGGGTCCCGCCGGGCCATTTACCTTAACCACAGCGTTTGCCGGTGACTTACAGCAAGTGCAATTAAGCCAGTTGCTGTTGGAAGCTGGTCAAGGACGCTTACAAGGCACGGCCACTGTTGGCTTTGCCGAGGGTGTGGAGTGGCTGGCAGATATTCAAGCCAGTCAGTTAAACCCTGCGTACTGGGTGGCTGAATTACCCGGTGAGCTGGCGGGCAATATTCATAGTCAGGGGGCTCTGCATGATGGACAGTTGCAGGTTGAGGCCACAGCAGACATTAAAGGTAAGTTACGCGACTCACCAACCCAGTTGCAACTGGAGTTACACGGCGCGCAGCAAGGGCAAGAGGTTGCCCTGTGGCAGCTTAAACAAGCCAATATCCAATTTGGCGATAACCGCATCACTGCAACAGCAAAAGTTGATCAAGCGCTGGCTGCCAACCTGCAGTTGGATTTGCCACGACTGGTGCAATTGTGGCCCGGCTTAGCGGGTAAAGCCGAGGGGACAGTGAGTGTCGCCGGTACTTTAGATAAGCCGCAAGGCCAGGCACTATTACAGGCCAGCGGTATTGCGTATGACGGCAATAAAATCGGCAAATTGCAGCTCAGCAGTAGCTTGCTGGCATCACAGCAAGCACAAATCAGTCTAAATGCTGAGCGGGTTTGGGTGGGCGATAACGAGCTTGGCACTCTGCACATTGACGGCTCGGGAACATTGGCAGCACACAAAGGCGAGCTGTCTTTAACTGGCCCGCTGCTGCAAGCACAACTCAAGCTCAGTGGCGTACTGCAAGACCACGATTGGCTAGGTCAGCTGCAGCAATTATCGATCAGCAGTCATGAGCAGAACTGGGCTTTAGAAAAAGCGACTGCGATCAGCTATTTAAATACGGGTGAGCTGACTATTGCTGCACACTGCTTGCGTGACAAACAGTCCAGTTTATGTGCCGGTAAACAGCAAATACTGCCGCAGACCAAAATCGATTACCGCTTGTTGAATTTTCCGTTGGCAACTTTACAGCCTTGGTTACCCAGTGACGCGCAGATTAAAGGGCAGGTCAATGGCGTCTTTAAGTTAGAGCTGCTGGAAAAAGGCCCTATAGGTCAGATCTTGTTGGATGCCGGGCAAGGCCAACTGCGTGTGGAAAATGATGAGCAACCACAGGTGTTTGCTTGGCAAAGACTGCGCTTAAGCAGCGAGCTCAGTGCCAGCGCCATTAAGTCTAAGTTTCAGTTAAAAGGTGTGGACAGCGGTAATTTAGAAGTTACGGCAGATATTGATCCACTGTCGGCGAAGAAAAAACTGCGCGGTAACTTTGTTATTGAGAACGTTGATTTATCTGCTCTGCGACCATTTATTGCAGAAGTGGAAACAGTGCGTGGCGTGCTAGAGGGGCGCGGCACTTTAGCGGGTGATTTACTTGCGCCTTATGTCACAGGCTTTGTCCAAGTGCGTGATGGTCAGCTCAGTGGCGGGGAGTTGCCAGTACCTTTTGAACAGCTGCAACTGCGCGCCGATATTAAAGGCGAGCAACTGCAGCTCAAGGGCGGTTGGCGCAGTGGTGATGAGGGCACAGGGAGTATTTCAGGCAGTGTCAGCTGGGCTAAACAGTTACTGGTGGACATTGATATTAAAGGCCAACAGTTACCGTTGCAGGTTGAGCCTTACGCTGATATTGAAATTGCCCCAGACCTGCACGTGAGCCTAAAAGATCAGCGCTTATTTATTAGCGGTGAAGTGGCTGTACCTAAAGGCTTGATCACCATTCCACAGTTGCCTGAGCAAGCGGTGCGTATCTCACCGGATGCGCGAGTGATTGGTCAGGCTGAGCCAGAGCCAGCCATGCAAGTGGCAATGGACGTGACAGTGAATGTTGGTGCGGAGCGCTTGCGGTTTTCAGGGTTTGGCTTAAATGCGGACTTGCGTGGTCATTTGCAGGTGGGGGACAACATGGCCGGGCGCGGCATGTTAGAGCTGCTCAATGGGCGCTATCGCGCTTATGGGCAGCGCTTGGAACTACGTCGCGCGCGCCTGCTCTTTGCTGGGCCTTTAAGCCAGCCTTTTCTGGATATTGAAGCCGTGCGTGTGACCGGCGATGTTACTGCAGGTCTGCGCTTGAGCGGTCCGGCTGATCAGCCGCGCAGTGAAATCTTCTCTACGCCGGCGATGAGTCAGGAACAAGCTTTGTCGTGGTTGCTACTCGGGCGGCCGCTGCAAGGTGGTGGTGAAGATGGTAATGTTATGGCGCAAGCGGCGTTGGCTTTGGGTTTAATGGGGACTGCGCCCATTACCAGTAAAATTGCCGAAGCCTTTGGCGTGCAAGACTTTAGCCTCGATAGTGAAGGCAGTGGCGTTACCTCAAGCGTAGTGGCTACAGGGCGCATCAGTGAACGCGTGAGCCTGCGCTATGGTGTCGGTGTTTTTGAGCCGGCAAGTACTTTGGCGCTGCGTTATGAGCTGACTAAACGCTTGTATTTAGAAGCGGCCAGTGGCTTGGCCAACTCCTTGGATATATTTTATAAGCGCAACTTTTAAAACCGCTTAACGCCCATTAGGGCAGTGCTCGGCACAGAAAAAAGTCACTTTAAATTAGGTGGGGGTGGACTTTTATGCTATACTGCGTGCATCGAAGTCACCCAAAAGTGGTTCAATGTGTAGTTTCTGTTTGCGCTTTATCCCCTCCTTGATGCTCCATCTTTATGAGAAACGCTGGCGTGGTGGTCTATAGCTGGTTTCCTTCTCACATCATCCGATGTCTTAATTTAGTTTAAATAAAGAGTCACTTGAGTTGTGTTAACACTTAAGCGGACAACTGTATCTAAAAATTAAGGACGCTCTAAAAGAGCTGCTGCTTATAAACCGAAGCTTAAATGGTTTAAGTGCTTTTTCAGAGATTCCCTAAGGGGTTTCAAAATGTATTACTGGTTTATGTTGGCCTTAGCCGTAGTTGCTGAAGTAATCAGCACCGTAGGAATGAAGTACGCCGCAACCAGCTCTCCTGTCTTTGGCTATGTGGTCATGGCAGCGATGATTTCTTTGTCGTTTTATGCGTTTTCACGTGCCGTTGTGCACATTCCGTTGGCAGTGTCTTATGCAATCTGGGAAGGCCTTGGCTTGTTCTTGATTGGTGTCGCCGGTGTAGTGCTGTTTGGTGAATACCTCACGCTAGTGGAAATGTTCGCCATTGCTCTGATGTTGTTTGGCTTGCTGCTGGTGACCTTTGATAAGGGCCAAGCAGAAGACGAGCTTGATGAGCCAGTTATGGTAAAGGGCCTTGATCAGCCTAAGCCGGTGCGTGTGGCTAAAAATACCAATGGCGTAACTTTAGGTGAGGTGACGCTATGATTCTGCCAGCGTCGTTACTCATTGGTTCGGTATCTTTGGACTTAGTGGCTTGTTATTGCGTAAAGCGCTCGAAAGGCTTTAAAAAAGCGATTTGGGGTGTGGCAGGCTTACTGTCTATTATCTTAGCGTTTGTGTTGCTGAGTTTTGTCGTGCGTTATATTCCGCTTGGCATTGCTTACTCAGTCTGGGGTGGTTTAGGTGTGCTGGGAACAGTGCTGCTGGACCGTCTGTTATTTAACTCACGTTTAGGCAAGCAGGGCATGATTGGCGTGGTATGTATTGTCGCCGGTATTGTTGCCATGCAGTTATAAACTAAAGCGCGCGGCTGACAAACGGTTTCGTCGTTGCTTTATGTTCCAGTTATCACCTCTTAAAGCGGCAAGCTCTTGCCGCTTTTTTTGTACTTGAGCACTTTAGCTTCGCTCGCGCCTTGTTTTAGCAAAACCGCCGTAAACCCTGGCCCGAAAGGGCGGGGATATAAGGCGGGGCGCAAAGCGCTTTACTCAATCGCTGTTTGACTTTCGATATACGCCTTTAATGTGTCAATGGTTGCGCCGCCAGCGGTACAAGCAAAGTAGGAGCGTGACCACAGGGCTGCAC
>RRZU010819262.1_pt1 | contig 17906 bp, 21 predicted proteins | sample 2165561 | NCBI WGS metagenome assembly RRZU01 (sample SAMN10456909, study PRJNA506462) | wastewater metagenome | isolation source: wastewater sludge | place: USA: Moscow, Idaho | reverse complement strand
TAAAATAAAAAAAGAGTAATCATATGATTTCTCTTTTTTGTTTTATCAAAGTGTTGTGATTTTTGTTTTTTGTAGATATGCACGTTCACCATCTGGTTTATTAAAGTCATAAACCAAGTATTCATAAAGGAGAGTCTCAGACTCCACTAAATCTTTCTCCACAATAAAATCAATTAATTCATTTTTCGCTTTCACAAACAATAAGTCCACTTCTTCTTCTGATAGAGAATTATCACTATCAGAAACAAATGGTTCATTTAATGTTTTAATATTATAATATTCTTTGAACTCAAAATCCAATCCCAATGTGGAAACACCACTAGAATTAATTAAAACTTTAATAAAATACATTGGATATTCTGTTGTGTTGGTGACAATTTTATTTACAATAATAATTTCTTTATTATCATCAGATGAATCCACGTCTGTGTTTGGTTTATTCACAAGATTTTCTGTTTTATTCACAGGATTATCCTTTTTTACTTTTTTGTTTCTACGGAACAATTTAAACATATCATTACCTCACTCTTTAATTAGTTCTCTTACATTAGTCAGAGCTTTTCCGAGTTTATTCTGACCTTTCCACATTCTTTTATCAAGTGCGTCAGTAATTCTCACACCAACACCCCAAATTCTATCATAAGGTGATGCTTCTACTAATTCAGAATCACCCGTATCAACCAGCTTCTTTTTAATATCATTGTTCTGAGAGAATTTACAGATGAGAACCTCTTCCATAATATCAGATGACACACGACTCCACTCATCTTGATTAAAGTTTCTAACTTTCCGCCCTAATGCTTTAGCTTCTTTAGGTGTACGTGCTTTTAAAATTAAAGAGGCATTGTGATTGTCTTTAAAATAAATAGCCTTTTTGAACATAAACGCTTGTTCTGATGAAATGAATGTCTCGCCGTCCATTTTAAATTCAACTGGATAAAAATTAGACAAATATCCATTTTTATTATTTTCACCAAAGAAACATACCATATTGTTTACCATAACCAATTCTCCTGAGTTTTCTTTTTGCTTATCTTTGATTTTATTATATCATAATATAGCATTAATTTCAAATATATGATATAATATTACTATACGAATAGGGAGTGTTGGTGATTTTATGCTTAGTGATGATGGAGAATACACAAAACAAATATACGAAAAACTGTTATATTTAATTTTAATGGGTGAAGATATAAGTCCAATATTGAATTCTAAAAAGATAATGTCTAATCCGTCCACTGGTTTTTTTTACCTTAACTACTTTGAAGGTATATTTATGTGGGTTAAGAGGGGTGTTTCATTAAAAAAGCTTGTCGGATGGATAGACTCTCATAGAGAGTTTATTAACCGAGATATTGCTGGTCAGTTTTTGTACCACAACTTGGATAAAGAAATAGAAAACTATACAAGTTATAGTGCAAACCATATAAAATTAATAGTTTTTTGCTATAATAATAATATTGATTTTTCATCAATCAAAGACCCAACTATTTTCTGGCGAACAGCAAAAGAAGAGATTGAGCGTAATTATGAAATCTCTATTAATTTAAGAACAATGACTTATACAGAAATTTAACAATATAATTATATTAAAAAACTTTAAATAAGAAAGAGGTATGGTGTTATGATTGAAAGTAACGTTGCTAAATATAATGGAGAAATTATAGTTATTCACAACGCATTTGCTGGTGAATATTACTATATCAAATATAGTGATATGTTAGACTTAAATGATAAGTATTCTGGTTCAATCCCAATTTCTAAATTTCTAGGTGCTCGTAAGCACTTAACTCATAGGGGATGTTATTTGCCATTTGAGGGGTTGTCTTATGATGAATATTGTAGCTATCCTCCAGTTAAATTCATCAATAATTCAACGGACAAAGATATATTAAATCTTATTTTTGCAAAGGCAAAATTGGTCTATGAGTTTGAAGAATAATGTAATATAAAGTGAATTTCATTCGTTTTTATTTTATTTTAAACTGTTATATAATTAAATTGTAATAAATGATTAAATAGAAAGAAGGACTTTAAAAATGGCAAAAAAATCCACTAAAAATGAAAATGGTGAATTTCGTTCTTTATTAATGGAGAAACGTGCCGACAAAAGTATTGATTTTTCAATTGAACGTAACATTACTGGTGGTGATTGGAATAACGAGATGAAAATCACAATGTTTTCTGATAAGACTGTTACTTCTTTTAATGTTTTAAGAAAGTTAAACACGGCATTTCCATCAAAAGAGTTGCTTAGTAAATATTGGCGTCATTCGTTTACAACTAATGAGTCAGGTTCTTTACTTGTTAAAGTTAAGAAGCCTAATCAAACAATATATTTACATATTGAAACTGATGATATAAAAGGCGAAGCAATTAGTTTGTTAGCCTCTGCATTTGCGGTAAGCAAATATGGAGAAGTCCATTATAAAAATAAAGATTATGAACCATATGTAAAGTTAATTTCTTCTGGTACATTAGCTGTTAATTTTCTAGAATTACAAAAGTCTAAAAAAGAAAATGGTGTTGATGAAGCACTGGCTTTCTGGGTTGGGTGCAATAATAAAATTGAAGAAATGTTTTTGACATCACGTGAACGTCTAGAGATTATCTCATCTAAGTCATACCAAAAAGGTTTGATTATATCAGGTGCAATTACCCCGTGGATTGCCACACAGCTCATTCTATCAAAGATTAAGCCAGCACAATATTCAGCTGCCGTAGTCAAGAGCTTATTTGGCATTGTTGTTAATAAAGAAACTGATGACATTTCTTTTATGATTGAAGATTTAAAAATGCAATTTGAATTGGAGCGAGAAAAGCTCTTAACGAAAATAAATCAATGAAAAGAGATATACTCTCTTTTTTTGATTCAAAATAATTACACTATAATTAACTTGTAAAAAACTATTTATAAAACAGAAAGAAGAACAAATTATGATTAAAACAAACAAAAAAGAACCTGTATACAATAAGCCAAAATGTGTATTTAAGGTTATTGCAATGCCAGAATATTATATTGCTGTAATTAAACCAGTCGACTCTGATGATATTTATTTCATTTCATCACTTAAAGTAAAGGGAAAACAATTGTCTGGTGCAAATGCACGTACATTTGTAAATAACCATCAAATGGTTGGATTTGGTAATCGCCGTGTAGATGACTTTTTATTACACGCTATCTTATATAACTCTAGTGTTTCTGATGTATATGAATTGTATAACAAACTCATTACATCTGACATTCCTACGTTTAAGTGGGAAGTCAAGCCTAAATCACTATATGGTACTTATGATATTAAAGGTGCGTTTACTAAAAACAATGGTGGTGATTTAGATGAATTAGCATCAATTTATGGATTGAAGGTTGAAAGTTTTAATGATGAACAATTATCACACAAAACTCCTTCAGAAATTAAAGAACACTTGCTTAATTCAATTGTAATCATTGACAAACTCTTTGCTGATGATAAGATTCAAGGTAGCTATCGTCAAAACAAGGCTATGATTGATAAATATCTCAAAGGTGATGACTGGGCTATCTCTCAAACTCCTGCTGCATTAGCAGAACGAGCTTTAACTGGTGGTTCACGTAAGTTTATCACGAAAAAAGAAAAATTCACTTGGAGTTTATCAGGGGTGAATTTACTATCATTAATTCCAGAAAATTGGTCAAATGAGCTTAAATCTTATTCTGAACGATATGAAGAAGCATTTGCTGAATTTAAAAAAGCAGTTGCTGGAGGTATGAGTGAGCGTGAAGCTGGGAATACTATTTTAAAACGAGTTCCTGGACCTGTAATTGAACCAATTCGTGTTGGTAAGCACTTAGAGTTCCGTCCATCTATGGGTGGTGCACATAGTAGCTTTGTTAATGATGAAGGTGTCCGTGTAACGTCACGAGCAACTAACATTAAACACCGTGATATTCAGGGTGCTTATGGAGCATTAGCAATCTTAACAAACCAATTTGGTGAAGTTACAGAACGTTATAAATCATTCGTAGTTGATAAGTTTGAAGCTAAACATATGAAAGCACTTGTTGCTGAATTATATAAAACGACCAAAGATGTTTCTATCTTAAATAAAGAATTCAATTTGAATTTCAATACTTGGGATTATGAAGCTATTTCATCATTAGTTTTGAATGAAGTTGCATCAACCAAACTTGCAACCAACTCACCTACTGGTAAATCTGACGAACCTGGTTCGTTCCTATACAATCCTATTGCTGTTGTTGAAAACCGTTTCACATTACAGATTTTATTGTATTTAGTAATTAAAGATGTACTTTCAAATTCAGAAGAAAATGAAGTATATTCTGTAAATACAGATGGTCTTTTCTACGACGGTGATGAGACAGTTCTAGCTCCGATTTTTGATGCTTGGGCAGAGAAATGGGGTCTGTCATTGGACTTTGAAGAGGTTGGAACTTATATTGGTAAAGATGACAACTCTCGTTTAATTTTAGATGAGAATGGTGAAATCGAAGAAGCATCTGGTGATATTTCACACACTGATGTTAATCCATTTAAACGTGGAAATTTACCTAAGATTGTAGACTATGCCGTTATTGATAAATTAAAAGATGAATCTTCATCATTTGAAGATATTATTGATAAATATATCAACGAAGGTCGGGTTGATTTATTCGCTACAACATTGAAAGCAACTAAAAACCACAAGACTGCGATTAATCTTAAAATCGCACAACGTGTTAACCGTGTACTTTTATCAACTGAAGGTGATTCTGTAATCAACTACTCAGTAATTAAAGATAAAGGTGAAGCCTGGTCTGGTATTCCAGAAAGCAAGTTCATTTTAATTAACAATGAATTCCCAGAATCATTACCTGCCTCTTTAAATAAACAAGCATATATTGATATGGTTGAAAAGTCTTATTCAAACTGGTTCTAAATTTAAAAAAGAACAAATAAAAAAACACCATTAATTTGGTGTTTTTTTTATCTAACTTAATTAAAGATAAGCTAGTTGCTCGATGATTTCGTTTGCACGAGCATAATATGCTTCTTTATCACGAGCAAGAATGCTTAACATCATTTGATTGTCAGCAACGATTTTTTCTTTTTCAAGAATAGCTCTAGAAACCACTTCATCAATACAACGTAATTCGTTTAACTCTTCTTCAAGTTGAGCTTTAAGTAAAGCTTGACCTTGAATCTGAGCAGCTTGAGCAGCTTGAGCAGCTTGAGCTGCTTCAAAAAGCGGAGCTAAAACAGAAGATAAATCAAAGTCAGTGACTTCTTGAATAGGTTCTTGTGGAGTCACAGAGACGGTTGTATCTCCAGCATCATCTGAAACAACGATATTTCCTTCAAATCCACTTGCCCGCAAAGCTTCAAGGATTTGTTTGATAAGTTCTTGTTTTTCCATAATTTTTTCCAACTTTCAATTATTATTTTTTTTACAAATTAATTATAGTACATTCTTCTTTATTTTCAAAAGTTATGCTAAAATATGGTGAAGAATAAAAATTTAGAGGATTTATTATATGGAGAAAACATTAGTAATTATAAAGCCTGATGCTGTAAAAGAAAACCACATTGGTGATATTATAACATTTCTAGAATGGTCTGGATTCAATATCTCTTATATTAAGAAAGAGACGTTAACGCGCGATAAGTTGCATAAACATTATGAACATTTAAAAGATAAGTCGTTCTTCAATGATTTGTTAGATTTTATGACATCAGGAGATTCTGTTGTCATCGTGGTTGAGGGTGATGACGTAATCAACCGTGTTAGGACAATGGTTGGCGCAACTGACCCAACTAAAGCTGATGAAGGCACAATCCGTGCATTATTTGGTACTTCTATTACTAGAAATGCCGTTCACGCATCTGATTCTATTTTAAATTCAGAAAAAGAAATTAAAAACTTACTATAATTAGGTTGTAAACTGAATTTAAAACAGAAAGAAGATAATTATGATAAAAACTACACCAACTGAAGTTGAACGTAAGCATTTTGTTGACGTTATATCAAAAAATATAATAACAAAAAAAGATGAATATAAAGAGCTTTTATCTCAAATATCTAAACTAGATGATAAAGAGAATTATGCGCTATATTATGATTTTTTAAAAGAAAAGATTATATTAATTAAAAATGACTCTATGATTGAAAGGTTAAAGAGAGTGCATTCTGTTTATTTAACAAAAGACGTCACAGAACTTGAATCTTATGATTTAAATGGGTTATTAAATTTATTATGTAATATAAAAAAGAATTGCGGTTTATGCCTACTTGGTGGTATTGAAACACTAAATGACTCATTGAAATGTTCAGACGTCTCGCTTCTTTGCTTCTCTGAAAATGAAATAGAGGGGTTCATTTCACAAGGATATTCATTAGTAATAAATAAAGAAGGTAGCTCTTCCGTTACATACTCAATGGAGTTGACTTTATATATTGTGAATTATTTGGGGTTTGATAAATTCAATATGAAACCTTTAATTGAATTACTATTTTATTCATTGTATAAATTGGGTAAAAAACCAACCGTAGAACATCTCTCTAATTATGTTTTTAGTTCTATTGAATATAGCATTATAAAGTTTGGACTTGACAAGTCTGAATTATTTTCTATCTTAAAAGAAGAATCAGATAATTTTATAGTGTTATTGGAGGATGATGTTTATGCTGCAAAAAATAAAAGATATAGAGTCTAAATATAACTAACAAAAATAGAGAGTGAATTATTCTCTATTTTTCTAATTATTTTTTTATATAATTAGATTGTAAAAATAAATTAAAGAAAACGAAAGAAGGTAAATATATATGACATATATTGTAATTGAAGGTGGAGAGGCTACGGGTAAAGGTACTCTTATCCGATTATTAAAGGAAACGATTCCCAATGCTGTTTTTGTTTCAGAACCTGGAACAACTGAAAAGGCTCAGTCTGTACGTAAAGAGATTATGGAACACCCTGAATATAGTGATGATAAACGAATTGAGCTTTTTATTGAAGCACGTAAGTCATTATTTGATGAGGTTGTAATTCCTTCATTAAAAGAAGGTAAAACTGTAATATCAGACCGCTCTTGGATTTCATCTGTTGTTTATCAATCATCTGATAAGATTGACTCTGATTATATTACTGATAAAAATAAAGAAATGGGAACATTGCTTAAACCAGATGGTGTTGTCTTCCTTGATTTGGCACCGAGTATTGCTTTAAAACGTATAGTAGGAGATGACCGTGAGGTGAATTTCTTTGATGAAAAGCCTCTTGCTTATCACGAAAACATCAAAGAAAAATATTCTGAATTTTTAGATAAATTAGAAGATGATGGTATCGACGTGTTACGTGTTGTAAATGCTGTAAATATTAGTGATAAATTAAATGAGATTTCTAATTTTATTGAAGATTTATAAATAAAAAACGAGTAGTTGTTAATTACTCGTTTTTCTTATTTACTTATTTTTTTCTAAAATTGAGAACACGTATTTATATAAATGTTGTTCTGACATATCAAAATCAAAATTTAAGTTGTTTTTGTGTGCTGACCAAGAAGAATTAATACCAATAATTAAACTAACAATATAATTTAATTTACTAGCAATTGGATTTGGATTATCAAGTACACGTGTCTTGCACTCATCATCAATCAAAGTTATGAACTTATCAACACCAAGTATTTTTAATTGTAAGAAATACAACTTATTATATCTCTGTGTTGGGGCAAACATACCTCTGAATATAACATTATCATTAATATCCTTAACAAGGGAATCTAAAGATAACTTACCTAAATAGCTATTTAAGATTGTATCTTTATCTAAGTCTGTCAAAGTCTCTTTCTGACAAAGGATTTCAGCAATCAGGGTTTCAGTTGCATATTTGATAGAAGAAAACCGGTCTGATTGGTCATTGGCAAGCGTATTCAGAATAAGAGAGTAATCATCACCAATTAAATGGTTAATCATATAATTCAATTCGTCATATGTCATAAAAGACTCAAAGGTGTATGATTTGGCTTGTATTAACATTTCTAAAATTGAATCACATTTTTCGTTAATCGTTAATTCCTGAAACTCTGTTTCAGTGTAATTATTGTTTATAATTTCAATTAATCTAACGTTAGTAGCTTGAGATGATGTATCTAGCATATTTTTAACAAGTTTTGAATATCTATTTTTCAATAATAATGAAAAATCTTTTTTAAATACAGGCAAAATTGCTTTTTTGAACTCATCTAAACTTACCATTTTAAATTTCAAATATGGTTTAACATTTTCCAAAACTTCCATTTTATCTGCAGATAATAAAACGTTATTGGTAATATTGTACGCTGTAATTTCAAAAATATCTTCAATGACATTCTTGTATTTTGGTTTGTTGAATAACAAAGGAATTGTAAACAATGAGTTGAATCCCATATTGCCTTCACTACCTGCCAAAAATGTATTTAGCCTTGTATCATAATATATGATAGCTGAGAAGTGATTTTTTTGGAAATGCTTATTGTAAGCGGAAACATATTCTTTTCCATCACTTCCTGTGCTAACAAATCCATTGTTTTCTAAATGGTATACTTCAGAATATAAAGACAAAAGTGAATGGTGTGCGGTTTTATCATCTCCAAGTAATCGAATGTATACGTATTCTAAAATATCTTCAAGCGATTTATCCGTCACTTTAGACTTAATGTCATTAAATTTTGGTAGGGAGCTTTTTTGTTCTTCTGTTTTAATCATTGTGCTTCTTCTTTCTTTAATATAATTTTTTTTACAACTTAATTATATAAAATACTTTACTTTTCTATAATTAAAGTGTAAAATAAATAAACAAAGAAAGAAGAACATATATGAAAAAAATAAGCGTTGATAAAGATAAAGATTCAACTAGAAAGTTTAAATCGTCTGAAATCGTACGGTATTATGTAGATGGTGGCATTAAAGCTAAAGATAATAAAGGAGCCTGGGCATATGTAAAACAACAAAAAAGCAAAAGACCAGAGGTATCTGCTCGTTCTAACGTTAAAGGTGTATCGTCAACAGATAGTGAAATTCTAGCAATTAAATTGGCAATGAAAAACGCTCTTGATGAAAACATTGACCCATCTAAGGTTATTATCTACACAGACCAATACCCTTTAACAAAACCAGAAATGTTAAAACGTTCTAACTCTAAACTTTCTAAACTTCGTAAAGAATTGGATAATAATGGTTTCACTGTACGTTACTATAAATCGCAACATACAATCACACCTGATGAGCTAAAAACTGCTCCTCCTAAAGTATTGAATGCATTGGCTGTTCATACAATAGTAAATAAAAAATTGGGAAAACCAAATAATCGTTATCTTAATCACTTACGTAAAAAAAAGAAAAAGAATAAATAATTAAAAAGAACATAAATATATGTTCTTTTTTTAGCTATTTAACAGAAAAACAAACTTTTTTATTTTATCTATTACAGTTGGAGAAACAATGAAATCAAACTCTTTTGACCTTTTTGTTATTAAATCAATAAAATCTGAAATATATTTAGATAATATAGCTTTATTAGGCTCATATTTGATAATATCTTCCATTTCTACATCTCTTTCAGAAACAAACTGAACAACTCCCAATATCTCATATAGTTCATATTTCGTTACTGAACTATCAAAAGATAAATCAGCCATATTGAGTGTAATATGTCCATTGAAATATCCACAAATACCAAGACCATTTGGGTTTTCTAATAAACGCACTGACAATTTTGATAAATTGTGTCTTAGAATATCACATATAGACTCTTCTATTGATAAAGAAATGTCTTTTATTTGTGATTTGATGAAAGAATCTGTCTCTTCTTTATTAGGATTAGAATTTATAAATTCTAGAATCACGGGCAATTTATCATCCAATACTTCAATAATGCAAGATTTGAAAACAAAGCGGTCCCCCCAGTGAAATAGAAGCAATGAGTCCGATGTAATAATATCTTTTGATAGCATATCCGATGATATTGAATAGCAAATTTCAATAGGAATTTTATTATGAAGTTGAAAAATGAAATTATCAACTTCAATTTTTAACTCACAATCATCTTTCAAAACGTCAGAACTTCCATATTTAGAATTAATTTCAGATATTTTGAAAAACATAGGACTAAAAAGAAAATTAATATATCTATTTGTTCTTTTTAAAACATCAGATATCCCACTTCTTTTATTAATACAGTGCTTTGCTAGTTGGATTGTTGTGTTGAAATTGTTTGCAACATTTTCTGTTTTAATCATTTTTTCTTTTTTCTTTGTTTTATTTTTATTACAACTTAATTATATATAGAATAAATCATTTTATGGTTATATTATTACCATAACAAAGTGATGTTTTATTAATTGAAGTTTTCTATTGTAAAAATAGATAAATTGTGCTAAAATTAGATAGACGAGTTTTTTTAAAAGGAGAATAAATATATGAGAAAAAGAACAAAAGCATTAATATTTCCTATATTCATTGTAGGTGCAATTGGTTCATCAGCTTGGGCTTGGAAGACTGGATTAGTTGAAGACGTGTTGTCTACAACAGAAATTCCATTTCATTTATTTTATAAAGATGAAATATCCAGCGTTAAGTTTCTTCAAGCATCTAATAAACCTAAGCTTGAGTCCATCTCTACATATAAAAGCTCAATTAAAACTATAAAAAATTACAAAACGCTTTATGATATTGACGGATTAACAAGTAAATCTAAAACAATGTTAATTAATGATTTAGAACCTTCATTTAAAAAAGGAGAAAATTCATTCTTAAATAGTGTTAAGATTACTGGATTATATCAAGGAACGCAAGGTTGGGGTCCTATATTAACATTTAGTATAATGGACGATACAACTAATGTTAATAATATTAGCTACTCTTCTATAAAAGATGAAGAGGGAAATATTGTTCTAGTTGACAAGTTGAGCAATACTACATCAAATTCAGAATATGCTGAATTGCCTGACAATTTTAATGTTTCTTTAATAAATAAAGGAGAGGAACGTGCTTCCAAGAGTATTACTGGCGATTCCAGTATATTACCTAAAAAGTTATCACTATTCAAAACTAATAGTGTATTGAATAGTATAAATGTTGATTATAATAATGAGAAGATTAATTATACGTATAAAATTGGAACAGACAAAGGTATACGTGATTACACTTTAATCCAAAATATTAATACAGGAGATTTTGAAAAATAGGAGAAATTATGCACAAAAAGTTTATTGCGGCTGGTGTAATGTTAGCCTCTACAATTATGCTTGGTTCGTCTATCGGAAATCAAGTTGCAAAGGCAGATGAGGTCCAGATTAAGACATCTAAATCTATAGATAGCGAAGTGTCATCAATTAAAACGAACTCAAAAACAAACCTCTTTGATGAGAAAAAATTAGATAAATTAGATGGTACAATGTCTTATGATGACAAAGGTGTGAACGTCTTTGTTGATAAAGACTGTAAGGAAGAATCACTTTTTTCTGATAAAGAAAAAGATAAAACTAAAATTGCAACATCACTTTTAGACCAATTTAAAGTTGATTCTGTAAATAATCTAAATTCTAATAAAGAAGTTTTAAGTGATGACGAGTATAAAGAGTTCAAAGCAAAAATGAACCTGACTACAAAATTATCAGATGCAAAATCATTAAATGCACAAATCACTAGTAAAATCTCTAGTAATAAAGAAGAAAAAAACAAGGCTGATGCTGAAAAAGCAAAACAAGCCGCTGAGGTTGCTGCCAAAGCAGCAGAAGAAGCTAAACGTTTAGAAGCAGAAAAGGCTAATGCTGCAGCTAAGTCAGAACAAACAACAGTTCCATCTGACTCAAGTACAGCGTCACGTTTTGCTGACGCAGCTCTTGGGTATCTTGGTGTTCCATATGTTTGGGGTGGCACAAGTCCATCAGGTATGGATTGTTCAGGTTTAGTAATGCTTGCAGGACAATCTGTTGGTCATTCTTTCTCTAGAACAACATATACACAACAATACGAAGGAACTGAAGTTTCTATGTCTGCACTTAAAAAAGGTGATTTACTCTTCTTTGGAGGTAATTCACCATATCACGTTGCTATTTATTTAGGAGACGGTACTTTTGTTCACGCACCACAACCAGGTGATGTGGTTCAGATTACATCTATTAGTACATTCCCGCCTGATAAAGCTGTACGTGTGTTTTAAATACTAATAAACAAATAGAATGGTGAATTATTCATTATTCTATTTTTAATTTATATAATTAATATGTAAATAAAAAACTATGTTTACGAAAGAAGGAAAAAACAATGACATTAACACTAACTGAACAAATCCTTATGGATGAATTACTTTCAAAACTAATGCAATTCAGGAACCAAATGGAATTAGATTATTCTAATTCAGTACAAGGTTTTGCCTTTACATTTAGCGAAGACTTTGATGACGTGAACAAAGTGGAACCTTATTCATATAAAGTTAAAAATGGCGAGTTTATCGTTCAATCGGACTTATCAGACTCTAAAACATTTTTAGAACTGGAAGAATTAGGTTTTATTTCTAGTAATGACTTCACAACTATTGTTAAAGAAGTATCTGAAATTGTAATTAAACGATTAGCCAAAAGGTGGGATGCTCTTGCGGCATTCTAAGAACACTATATGTGTTCTTTTTTATTATATTTTTTATATAATTAGATTGTAAAATAAAAACAATATGAAAGAAGGAAAAAACAATGAACTCTATTATAGATGGAGCATTTAAAGCTAAAGATTATCCAGATTTATTTGCGCAGTTTGCACATAGATTTGCTTTTTATTCTGTTACTTCTAAAGATGTGGATTCTATCTTATCAACGTACCCAGACTTGGAGGATAAATTATATTACTATCCAGGCATAACACCTTTATTATTAATAGACGAGGAAACTCATATTATAACTGAACTTCACTCTTTAAATCCTGAATTTATTAAAAGTGATTTATCACATTTCTATATGTTTAAACACCGAGTTGAAAATGGCGATTTTGATAGCCGAGATGTCTTGCAATTCACAGACACCAAATATAGAGAATCTGTAATGTTTTCTTTATTTAATTCAGAATTGGATATTGATAATATAATAAAGCGTGATATATTAGAAGAAACTTATTCTTCATTAGAATATATTAATGACTATGATAGTTTTAGAGATTTGTTTATTCAATTAAAAAGATATTCTGGTGATATAGATTTAGAAGATGAGGTCGTAATTTACCGTGGTGGAACTGATAGGTCTACTGATATTGAAGAAGCATTGTCCTGGACAACAAGTCTAGATGTAGCTAAGTTCTTTTCAACACGATTTGACGGAGAGCAATTTCTTTTTAAGGCTAAGGTTAAGAAGGAAAATATCCTTGCCTATATCAATAGTAGAAATGAATACGAAGTTATAGTGTCTTTTGAAGATATTTATGACGTGTCTCAAATTAATTAAGTTAAATAAAAGGCTGAATGTCTTTTATTTTTTATATAATTAGAATGTAAACAAATTAAAAAAAGAAAGAAGAATAATAATGGCTAAAGTTAAAAAAGAAAAAGAACTTAAATTAATGACCATTGAAGCTTTACAAGAAAAAGTTGCTAAAATTGAAAGTCCTAATTTAATCCAAACAGATAGGATTTTCGGAAATGAACGTATAATCTTTTGGAAAAAAGGAGTTTCAGGAACTACTATATTTGAAGTTAAAAAAACAAGTGGTGAATTGGGCAAGGTAAATATAAAAGATTTGTTTCTTCTTGAAAATACTGAAGTTAAGTTAATTCAAGAAGAAATTGAAAATGAAGTTTCTGTTGTTGATGCAGGAAGTACAGATATTGGTGATAAGTCAGAATGGGATATTTTACTTTCTAAAAAATACAAATTTGGTGCTGATGCTAAGAAGCTCATTGGAGATTGCCGTGAGAATCTTCTAATTGTAGATTCAAAAAATAGACGTGGTTTTCCTAAATATCAATTAAGATTTATGATTGAATTTCTTGGTTCTGATTATAAAAATATTAAAACTTTTATTTATAAAGATGAAAAAGAAAATATCAATAAAATCAGATTTAGTAATGATTTTGGGGCTGTACTAATTGCAGTTTGCAAATATTAATAAATGGGACTATATAGTCCTTTTTGTTTTATATAATTAAGTTGTTTTATATAATTAAGTTGTAATAAAAATAAAAAAAGAAAGAAGAATGAAATGATTAAAACAGAGGAATTAAAATCTGAACGTAGTGAGTTCTATAATGAGCTATTAAAAGATAAGACAGATATATTCACTGAATTTGGTAAAGAGATGTATTCGTCTATTTATGTTGAAGGCTACCCTCTTTATAAAATGGTTGTGTTTTTTAATAATAAAACTAAACAAGTAACAAAAAAAGGAATTGGAGGAGAGACGTTCGCATTGGTTGAATTCTCACCAAATAATTATAAATCAATCCGAGATTTATATGCCAAGGCTTCTTTTGAAAAAGAATACATTCCTAAACTTATTAAAGAAATTATTATTAAAATTAAAAATAAATGTAAAAAAGAATTTAAAATTGTTTTTTCTTTAGATGATGAAGAGCAAAGATTTAATATAACCAAATATCGGTTATTAAGTTCTGGATATTTTTTAGCAAATGATTTTAATGGTGAGGATAGATATTTAGCTATTACACATTTTCTAAATAATGATGACTATGAAATTAAATTAAAAAACTTTGACTTGACATTTGAAGACTTCCAGATGTCTGAACAAGATTTTACTGAATTTCTAGACAAAGATTTTGAAGGATTTATGTTAATGAATAGAACACTTTGCTATAGTTATAGGTTAGTTTTAAAACTATGCTATAGTTTATCAAATCCAGAAAAAATGTTTAATCTATTAATGTCGTCAGAATACGATTCTAATACATCAACAACACCGAGATTTTTCATTGCAGATGACAATTTTAGACTTGTTAAGTTTTTTAAAGCAAAAGGTCTAGATTATATATCTTTATTAAAAAAGACATTTGATTTCTTTAATGACACGGAACATCAGGCTGATGCTTATATAGAACAAATGTATAAAATATTTCCAGAGTTCATTTGTATGTTGTCTAAAGAAAAAGAAGAATTCTATATTCTTTATAACGGGAGTTTTTACTTTAATATTAGTGTATTTTCTTCAGTTGTGTCAATTTACAAAGATGAGTTTGATGATAAAATTAAATTATATATTGATAATTTAATGGAAGTAAAAGGTTCTTTTGTAGGAACTATTGATTTTACAATTCATAGCGAAACTTTAGATATTATCTATAATAACATTAATACCCTTGACCTCTTTATCAGTCAAAGTAAATATGACGAAATCCAAGCACTGATTACAGTTATCAACTCTAATTATAATAGACTTTCATATTCAGACAGTCCAGAAGAAGATGCTTTAGTTGTAAAAGTATTAAAGGTTATAATGGATAACGTAACTATCAAAGATGGCATAACATCTGAAAATTCATTCCTTTGTAAACTATAGAATCAAGAACATAAATAAAAGAACTATAACTAAAATTTAGTTCTTTTTATTTTATAGATTTGAATTATATCCTAATATTTGATATAATATATATATATGATAATTAAAATTAAAAGGGCTTTAATGTCCCCTAAATTATGTAAAGTTATGCATAAATGGGAAATTGATAAACATAATGGTGAATTAATTAAATGTGTACGTTGTGGGTTAACATTATATGATTATTGTGAATCAAAACGTAATCATTTACTTTTTTAAGAAAAGTTGTAATTAAATTTGGAAACACAATTTATATTATTGTGTTTTTTTATATAATTAAGTTGTAAATAAATATATAACAAAAGAAAGAAGAAAAACTATGATTAAAACAGACAACGAAAACTCTAAGGAAACTGCTAATTTTGCTATTCTTGGTAAAGCTCAAGGAACTGATGTAAACGCACCATATTATCACACGTTAGTTTCAACTATTACACCACTCTATAAAATGATGACAGAGGATAACGTTCTTGTTGCTATTGCAAAGCGTTGTGTTGAGTATGGATATTTAGAACCATTAACTGAGTATATATATCAATTGTATAAAACTCTTAATAACGATAATGGTGATAACTTTGAGGTATTATCTACAAACTCAACAACTATCGAGGAAATCCACTACTCATTTATTAAAAATGAATACACATTTATACAAGACCCAAATTCAATTATGATTACAGATGTTGTGTTTCTAACGCCACAAATGAGGTATGTATCTTCGTCTCTAAAGCAAAATGAGAGAGATAAGCTAAAAGAAATCTCAAATATATGGGTTAAATATCTATCTGAACAAAATTTAGAATCAATGATTGGTGTTTTTATTGATTGGGTAGATTTCTCAATTAAAAAAAATCTTGAACATCTTGGTGAATTATTTTTAAATTCGAATTATTTTTTAAAAAGCCTTAAAACTATATTTTTAAGTAGCCCTGAAGACAGCGGCGATATTGTTGAATATCTAAAGCGATTTGACAATTTTGATTTTACTCTTGTTTCTAAATCACTTTTAGACACGGAAACATTACTTATACTATCAATTATACACAAATATTATGACGGTCATTTTAAGTGCATTGACACTCTTAATGCAAAATTTGGATGCGACTTCTCTTCTTATCCAGGAGAGATAACACCCTATACAATAGTTGAATTTTGCAAATATTGTATAGAAAAGGGATTATGTACTTTCCAAATGGGGGTGCTTGTAATGGCTCTATGTGATAATCTCAAAAAAATAACAAATGCCGAGATTAAAGAATTATTCTCAGATTTAATTGTCTTACCAGATAAAGACTTAGCTGTTGGAGATTTTATGCTATTGCTTAATAAACAATTCTATAAAAACTATCTCAAGAGAAGTGGTCTTACTGGAAAAGGTTTAAGGTTTCGGGAGATTGCGTTTATGTTATATTCTGCATTCTATTAAAAATGAAGACACTCTTATGTGTCTTTTTATTTTACTTAAAATTACTAATTATTACAAGCAAAATAAATACCCTCATTTTCTATATTAATATTCTGAGAATTCTGTAAATATTAGCAGCTACAAACGTTATAACAGAAATGTCGGCAACAAATTCCACAATTGAGTCAACGTCTTCGAAGAATTGGGGCTCGTATTTGTTTATATTTGCAAAGCCTTATTGTGAATTATTTCACAAACTTAATATTCTTTTAATTTAATCTTAGACTATTCTTAATATTCTGACAATTAAATCTTAGCTTAAACAAAAAAAGGACATAAATTTGTCCTTTTAAATTTACCAAATATCAACTCCATTTTTTAAAGCAAATGAAACGTATTCTCGGCTCTCATCTGTCCACATATCGGACTCACTTTTTAATGATTTGAGTTTTACATTTGGAAAGTCATCATTAATAGCGTTTTGTATTAACAATGTGTCTTTTTTATTTGAAACGTATAGTAAAGCTAAAAAAGAGTTTATATCTACTTTTTTACCACCTACTACAACTTTAGATGATATTTCATCGTCACAGTTTTGACAAAGCTCGTGAAACTCATCTGAAAAGTCTTTTTCACCTAATAAAGAAAAAATATAAGAATCAACAGAGTTATATCTCTTGATTTTATTTCCACATTTGAAACAATATACACCATATTCTTTTTCTGAAAAATGAGAAGGTTTATTATATATAGAATATGCTATATCATCATTTAAGAGATGATTCTGTGTGCCATTGTTATGAAATCTTGAAATAGAAAAGAGACGGTTGTTTGAGAAAAGACTATCTGATGTTAAGTCTAAATTATTTAATACCATATCAACCTCACTTTTTAAAGAAGGCTAAAATTTTACTAATAATTCCAACTTTATTTTTAGAAGTTT
>RRZU011322581.1_pt1 | contig 17908 bp, 13 predicted proteins | sample 2165561 | NCBI WGS metagenome assembly RRZU01 (sample SAMN10456909, study PRJNA506462) | wastewater metagenome | isolation source: wastewater sludge | place: USA: Moscow, Idaho | reverse complement strand
GAAAAAGCTGAACGTCTGCTGAAGCGCTTCCTGCTGTGGAAGAAGAAGGATGATTTCGCCGGGTCGCTTTCCGGTGGCCAGCGCAAACTGCTCGAAATGGCGCGAGCGCTGATGAGCGACCCGCAGCTGGTCATGCTCGACGAGCCGATGGCCGGTGTGAACCCCGCGCTCAAGCAGTCGCTGCTCGATTGCATCATGGCCCTCCGCGAAACCGGCACGACCGTCCTGTTCGTCGAACACGACATGAACATGGTCCGGCATATCGCGGATTGGGTGACGGTCATGGCGGAAGGCAAGATCGTGGCCGAAGGCGTGCCGAAGAACGTGATGTCCGACCAGGCGGTCATCGACGCGTACCTGGGCGCCCGCGCGAACATCGACCTCGGTGATGACGCGGCGCTTGAGAAGCTTGAGGAGGAACAGCATGAGTGACGTAACGGTGAATGAGCGCGAAGAGCCTGCTGGCGTGGCTGTTGCGGGTGCGGGCGTGGATGCTGGTGCGGCAGGTGCCGGTGCGGCGACCGCTGATGAGACACCTACGCAAGGCACGCTGCCGCGCTCGCAAGTGCACGTCGGCGAGCCGGAAGGCGACCCGCTTATGGACGCGCAGGATCTGATCGCCGGCTATCTGCCTGGTGTGAACATCCTCAATGGGGCGTCGCTGACCCTGCATGACGGCGAAATCGTCGGCATCATCGGCCCGAACGGCGCCGGCAAATCGACCCTGCTCAAATCCCTGTTCGGTCTGGTGCACATCCGGTCCGGCAAGCTGCTGCTACGCGGCGAGGACATCACGAATATGCGCGCCGACAAGCTGGTTTCGCGCGGCGTGGGCTTCGTACCGCAGACGGAGAACGTGTTCCCGTCGCTGACCATCGAGGAGAACCTGCGGATGGGGGCGTTCCAGGCGCCGAAACTGTTCAAGGAGCGGTTCGAGTACGTCAGCTCGATCTTCCCGAAACTCGCGTCGCGCAAGGACCAGCTGGCGGGGTCGCTGTCAGGCGGAGAACGGCAGATGGTCGCGATGGGGCGCGCGCTGATGATGAAACCGTCCGTGTTGCTGCTCGACGAACCGTCCGCCGGCCTGTCGCCGATGCTGCAGGACGAGACCTTCATCCGCGTGAAGGAAGTCAACAGGGCCGGGGTTTCCGTGGTGATCGTCGAGCAGAACGCCCGCAGGTGCCTGCAGATTTGCGACCGCGGGTACGTGCTCGACCAGGGGCGCAACGCCTACTCCGGGCGTGGGCGTGACCTGCTCAACGACCCGAAGGTCATCTCCCTGTACCTGGGCAACCTCGAGGAGACGGTCGAGGAGGAAGGCCGGTAGACGGGGCGGTGCGCGGTGCCGGGGCATGTTGCTCGGCGCCGTGCCGAGCAGATCGCCGCCCGATTCGCACAGTGTGGAACAGTAACCGACCAGGGACGGGGGCGAAGCGGGGGACGCTCTGAGACCAGCCACCATAACACCGCATGATTCCTGCGGCCGGTGATTTGTTGATTTTGCTCTCGTGCCCGCGTTCCTTGGTTACTGTTCCACACCGTGCATGGTCATGTCCGATTCCGCAGGTGTGGCCGATGCGGCGACGCCCGGCACCGGCTCGCCCTGCCGCTCTGGTTCCTGAATCCGCATGATTCCAACGGTTTTGCGGTTCCTGGTTCTTGCCTGTGCCTCCTGCGTGCGTGGTTTCTGTTCCATGGCGTGGGTTTTGGGTGTTGATTCTGCTGGCGTGGCTGGTTTCGGGGTGCCCGCCTCGTCGTGTTGTGCTGGCCTGGTTTCCGGACCCGCATGATTCCGGCGGTCCGGTGATTCTTGGGCCCCTCTCCTGTCGCCGCTTTCTTCGGTTGCTGTTCCACACTGTGGGTTTTGGGGCCCGGTTCTGTTCCCTCGGAGGGAGGTGCTGGGAAGGGCGGCTGGTGCTGTGGACTGAATCCGCGGAATACCGCCAATCCTCCGACTACATCGGCAGCGCGTCCCTCACCGCCATCCTCACATCCCATGGTTACTTTTCCGCACCGTGGGTCTGGGTACCCGGCTCGGCTTGAGCGGAGGAGAATGGAGCCAACTGCGGGAGTCGTTATCGGGTCCGGTGAGCGGTCTGATCATGCCGCTGCCATGTTCCGGCTCCCAAGGCACAGCCCAACCCATCATCGTGGCGCCATCATCGTGGCGCCATCATCGCGGGACTTCTCGCGTGATTCGTGATTTGTCCCGTAAACTCCCAACGGGCTGATATTGGGCGTGTTGGTATTCCAACGTTTTCCTTGTCACATTATCGCCGAATCCCGTTTTCATGGATAATCTCCCGGGAGATTATCCGCTGTCTTGCGTTTTCGCTCGGAACTCCCGCGTTCCCCCGTGTTCCTGATGCCGATGCCCGTCTCCGATGACCCCTTGCGCCCACACCACCTCACGCTCCGCGCCCCGAGCCAACCCCATGTCTGATTGCACAACATTTCCTGTTGTTTTCGTATGTCACGGTCAGGAAACATCCGGCACACGCCTGTGTTGCAAACCACGCTTAGATTCACAGGTAAACGAAACGGCAAGCCTACATCACCATAATGTCCAAGCGTCCGCTTCGCAGCAATGAATCAGCATGGGAGAGAGGAAACTGATCATGCGATACTCAACATCATCAACGCCGTCAACATCATCGCGCAAGTCAATGAAACGAACCATGATGTGCGTCACCGCCGCCGTCGCCGCATTGACCCTGGCATTGTCCGGCTGCGGCTCGTCATCGTCGAGCGGCTCGGCCTCGAGCAGCGCGAGCGGCGGATTCGTGCTCGGCGCTCTGTTCCCGCAGACCGGCTCGCTGGCCTACATGTCCCCGCAGGAGGAAGGCGCGGTCAAGCTTGCGCTCAAGGATATCAACGATGCCGGCGGCGTGCTCGGCAAGAAGGCCACGTCGGTGAGCGCCGACACTTCGGACGCCGACCACGCGGACCAGAACACGTCCGGCACCCAGTCGGTGCTGTCCAAGAAGCCGTCCGCGATTATCGGTCCGGCGTCCAGCTCCGTGGTCAAGAACGTGTACAAGGAGATTTCCGCGGCGAAGGTCCCGCTGATTTCCATGGGCGCGACCTCCGCGAGCCTGTCCGGCGTTGACCCGTATTTCTTCCGCACGGTCGCTCCTGATAGCGTCCAGGGTGCGGTGCTTGGCAACGTGATCGCCCAGGATGGCGTGCAGAAACTCGCCATCGCCTCGTTCAACGACGATTACGGCACTGGCCTGCGCGACACCATCGCCAAGACCGCCGAGGCTGCGGGCGTGGATGTCGTCTACGGCAAGGATCAGGCTTTCGACCCGACCGAGACGAACTTCTCCTCGCTCGTGTCGACCATCAAGGCCTCCAACCCGGATGCCATTGCCATCATCGCGTTCGACCAGACCAAGGCGCTCATCAAGGAAATGATCAGCCAGGGCATTGATACCACGAAGCTGTATCTGGTCGATGGCAATACCTCCGACTATTCCGACACTTTCGACAAGGGCACGCTCAAGGGCGTGACCGGCACGATTCCGGGCGCTCACGCGACTGCGGACTTCCAGAAGAAGGTCAAGTCCATGGAAAGCAGCGTCAAGGATTACACCTATGCGGCTGAAACGTATGACGGCGTGATTCTGTTTGCGCTCGCTGCGCAGAAGGGCGGCAAGGCCGACGGCGAGACCATCCAGAAGAACCTGCTCGCGGTGTCGGGCGCGAATGGCGGCACGAAGTGCAAGTCCTATAAGGAATGCGTGGCGCTGCTGAAGGACGGCAAGGACATTGAGTATGTTGGCCAGACCGGTATCGGCCCGTTCAACAAGAACCACGATCCGAGCTCCGCGAATATCGGCGTGTACAAGTTCGGCGAGGACAACAAGCCGGTGTTCGACCACGTCCAGTCTGGCAAGGTGTCTACTGACTGATGGCCGATGACTGATTGCCGATTGCTGATCTCTGATTCCTGATAACTGGGATGGTCGCGGACCGGGCTGTTGGTCGATCGGGCACGATGCCGGTGGGCGGCGTGTCGATTTGGCCGATGACTGGTCTGTGGCAGACTGGAGCCGCTTAGCCGGTGGGTGAAGCCGGTGCGGGGACGACGAAACGGCCGGTGCGCTACGTGCGTGCCGGCCGCTTCGTTGTCTGTGCAGTTGTGCGTCTGTGCAGTCGTGAGTCGGCGGGCGGCGACCACCAGTCGGCAGCCACTAGTCGGCAGGCGCGCGTTTGCCGTCTGTGACCCGTTGCGGTCGTGCCGTTCCGCACGGTTCGTGCGATGGTTGCGGTACCATAGTGGATTGCCGCGATTCGCGGTGGCGCGAGTAAGGACGGCGGCGGGCGATTCTGCCTCACATGCATGATTTCGGAGTGACACATGACGCAACAGAATGGTCGGGACGTGGATGTCCCCGACGAAGACGGCGAAGGTGGCGGGGCATCGCTGCCGGGTGCCATGGGAGCGGCGGTTCCGCAGCGCGCGGCTGTCGCGTCTGAACCTGCATCTTCCACATCTCCCGTTGACTCCGCCGAGCCTGCATCTGCCGCATTTTCTGCTGATTCTGCGGATTCCGCCGGTTCCCCAGCTCCTGCTGACCCTGCCGTTACGTCGGTGTTCTCGGTCGCGTCGATTGTTTCTGCCGCTTCGGTCCCTGCAATGCCGGAAGTCCCTGATATCCCTGTGATATCGACAGTGCTGACCTCCGCATCTGAATCGGTTAACGGGCGAGATTCCGCCGATTCCAGCGCTCTCGGCAATCCCGTCAACCCCAGCGGATCCGCAAACCACGCCGACCTCGGTGAATCTACCGACCACACCACCCTCGCCAACCCCCAAAATCCCGGCGACGAGCCGAATCCCGAGACCCTGATGATCGAACAGGTCGAGCAGCACGACGCCCCGGTGGGTGCGGCGGCATCCCCGAATCCTCCGCAGATTTCGCTGGCCCCAATCAAAAAACTCCGCGCCCAATTCAACCCGCTCGCCGACGGACTGGTCTATCTGGTCGTATTCCTCGGCGGCTTTGTCGGCACCGCCGTCCGCTACGGTGTGTCCGCACTGTTCCCGTCGTCTGGCACCGAATTCCCCGTGGGTACGTTCATCGCGAATGTCGCGGCTTGCTTCCTGTTCTCGCTGCTTGCGGAAACGATGGCGCACGCCTCGTGGATCCGCCGACGCACCCGCCAATTGCTCAGCCGCGGGCTGGGGCTCGGTTTGTGCGGCGGATTGTCGACGATGTCCACCATGGCGGTTGAAAGCCTGGCCGATATGCTCGACCATGAGCCGTGGATGGCTGTTTCCTATATGGTGGCGAACGTGGTCGTCGGCACCATATGCTGCGTCGCCGGTGTCCTGCTGGCACACGTGCTGACGGCGTCGCGAGCCGCCAAGTCCCTGCGTCGCATGTCAGGCGGTTCCAAGGCGTCGCATAATCCCCGGCGAGCCAACCCCACGTCGGTCGGGGACGGAAATCCTGCTTCCGGACACGCCCAGACTTCCACCGGCGGTGATTCCACTACCGCCAACGGCGTCGCAGCCGGAAGCGACCCGAATATGCCGGCTTCGTTCGAGCCGACGCCCATCACCGCGGAAATCCCGCTGGTTCCTGATCCGGTGACCGGGGAGGTGCACTGATGCTGCTGGTTTGTGTGTGCGGCGGACTTGGCACAATGGTTCGCTATGTGTTCGACGTTTCGATTCGTCGTGGCTGGCATCACGCGTTTCCTCTGGCGACGCTGCTGGTCAACGTGCTCGCCTCGTTCTGTGCGGGCATGGCGGCGGCCGGCTACGCGTACCATACGGTCGATCACGCGACCAGCCTGATTTTCGTCGCGGGTTTTCTCGGCGGCATGTCCACGTTTTCGGCCGCCATCAACGAAATGGTGTCACTTGCCCGTAATCGTCGCTGGTGGCTTGCGCTCTGGTATCTGCTTGCGACGATTGCGGCGCCGCTGTTGTGCGCTGCGTTGGGGTGGATGCTGGTTGCTGTGACGCGCTGAGCGTCTGCCGAACCGCGGTCGCACCTGCATCCCGTACCCCCGCATCCCGCACCTCACGCGCTCCAGCGGTGCCATTGCAACGCATGATGACGAAACCGGTGCCGCCGCTCGATTCGTCCCGATAGTACAATGCCGATAGCAGACGCGATGCACGCCGCCCGGCGGTTCAAGTCCCGCTTGGCGTGCGGTATCCGTCCGCGCACAACAGAGAGCAGCGGAAAGCAACAGAGAGCGCTTGAATCAAGCTTCGTGAGGAGAAACCCGTGGTCGGAATGCGCGACGTGGCTAAAAAGGCCGGAGTGTCTTTAAGCACCGTATCGTTGGTGGTGAACGCTTCCGGATACGTTTCGCAAGAGATGCGTCGTCGCGTTGAACAGGCGATGCGCGAATTGGACTATATCCCCAACGAGCTGGCACGCAATCTGTATCGCGGGCGGACCGGCATGATCGGCGTGATTGTGCCGACATTGCGTCATCCGTTTTTTGCGACGTTGGTGTCCGCGTTGCAGGGGCGGCTCGCGAAGTGTGAATTGCAGACTTTGCTGTGTTCTACAGCTGATGCGGATACCGGTGAGGCGGAGTATGTCAGCCGCCTGCGCCGGCATATGATGGACGGAATCATCATGGCTGCCCATACTGATCATCCTGCGGATTACTGGACATCGATTGGCCGGCCTGTTGTCGCGTTCGACCGTGTGCTGGGCGATACCATCGCCACAGTCCGTTCCGATCATGAGCAGGGCGGTCGGCTGGTTGCCGAGCAACTGGTGAAGTCGGGGGCCCGCCATGTGGTGATGGTCGGCGGCCCGCGCAGTCAGTTCGATGATCGCGGCGAAGGGGCGACCACATTCCCCACGGTGCGGTATTTCCAGACGCTGGGGGAGCGGCTCGATGCGGCTGGAATTCGGCATGAGTATGTGGCGTGCGGACCGGTCACAGATGTCGAGGGGTACGCGCGGGCGGTGCATCTGCTGTTCGACCGCCTCAGCGAATCGCGTTCCGGCGGTTCTGCCGGTGGTTCTGCCCACGATTCTGGCGTCGGCGATGCCGGGATTCCGCCGGTCGATGCGATTGTCGGTTCTGACGTGGTCGCTGCATGTGCGGTGAAAGAGGCGTTCGCGCACGGGCTGAACGTGCCGCGTGATGTGCAGATCATCGGGTATGACGGCACATGCTTGGTAGATTGCGCCGGATTGACGCTGACGGTCATCAAGCAGGATTTCGATACGATTGCCGAACGGTTGGCTGCACGTATCGTCGACGCCGTCGACGAGCCGGAAGGTCGGGAATCCAAGGACGGTGAGGATTCCAAGGCCGGCAAGGAATCCAACAACGCCGCGGCGGTCGATATCGTGCCGGTCTGCCTCCACATCGGCGACACCACCCGGCCTGTCGCCTAGCGGCCTGCCAGGCGGGGGAACAATCCCGAGGGCAGGACGAGCCTGCCTTCTCCGGAAATTGGTCCAGTGGTCGTTCACTTGCCGACCACTGCGAAACCCCGCGGAAATACGGCGATGATTGGCTGTCACCAGTATGAGGCGCACGCCAAGAGGTCCAATCCAACCCGCGGCCGTGCGCCATCGGAACGACACCGGGAGACGGCTATGGGCGACAACGACAGTGACGGGACATTCCTCGCATCCGCTGCGGGCAAACCCGCCGAACTGGCCTCTATACTCGCCGGCCGGATCACAGCAGGACAATACCCGCCCGGCACGCGACTGCCCGGCGAACGTGAGCTCGCCGCGACCTTCCACGTCTCACGCGGCACAGTCCGCGATGCCGTCGCCATCCTCGCGCAACGCCACGTGGTACGCACCAAATGGGGTGCCGGCACCATCGTGCTGGACACCGACGAGGCGTCCCTCGCCATCGAGACGGTATTGAGGCAAGCCGACCACGAACGCGGCAATATCCGCGAGCTGCGGGACCTGGTCGAGCCGCCCATGGCCGCACTCGCCGCACGCAGGGCATCGCCTTCGGACCTGGTGACACTCCACGGCATCATCGACCACACCGATATCCGGATGACGCCACGCGAATCCCTGCGAATGGACATGGCGTTCCATCTGGCGCTCGCCGAAAGCACCGGCAATCCGCTGCTAGCGGCGCTGCTGCGGTTTGTCAACGATTCCGCGGAAGCCACGCGGGCCGGTACGCACAGCACGGTTACGAGACGCCGCGTCTCACTGGATGGACACCGTGCGATTTTCGCGTGTGTCCAAGCCGGTGACGCGCCCGGCGCCCAGCAGGCGATGCTTGACCATCTGCGGGCCATCGGCGGGATGGACGTCCTCGGCATCCAGCCACAACAACCGGCAGAACTGAAGGAGCCAACAAAGCCAATGGAACCTGCGAAGCCAATGAAGCCAACGAGGCAAGCGAGGGGCGAACGATGAGCATCATCCACCTGTCAAGCCATCCGGATACCGTGCGGTGGGGCACCCTGCCCGCCCGCGGCGACCGTCCCGTCGCCGCCATCAACGCCGGGGACACGCTGCGCATCGACACGCTCAGCCATGAGGGTCTGCTGGAAGAGCAAGGCAAGGATCCGCTGGGATTCTTCCAAGCGCAGGGCGTCGCGGCATCAGACATCCTCGCGGACGCGGCCGCCATCGCCGCAGAATCGGACCATCCGCACGGTTCCGGACCGCACGTGGTCAACGGTCCGGTCGAAGTGCGCGGGGCGAAGCCCGGAGACTGGCTGGCCATCGATATCCTCCGCCTCTCCCCGCGCGTCGACTACGGCATCATCTCGAATCGCCACGGCAAAGGCGTACTGCCGTCCATGCCCGAAGCCGGGCGACGGACGGTCAGCATCTTCGCCCGGCGCATGCGCGTCAACGGCAAGGACGTCGGCGTCATGCGGAAAACCGGCCCGGACGCCATCGACGCCTACCATACGTACCTGGCCAGCGGTGCGCCGGCGAGCCCGCCCGAGCCGGACGACCCCGATACGGTGGCCTTCCCGCTATGCCCGTTCCTCGGCATCATCGGCGTCACGCCGGACACCGGCGAGCATTTGAGCACCGTACCGCCCGGGGATTTCGGCGGCAACCTCGACATCAACCTCATGGTCGAAGGCACTCGCCTGTACCTGCCGGTATTCGTGGACGGCGCCGGCCTGTACGCGGGCGACCCGCATTTCGCGCAAGGCGACGGCGAGGTCGCGCTGACCGCACTCGAAGCGTCCCTGGAAGCCGACCTGCGTGTCGGGGTCATCGCAGGGCCTGATTTCACGCGGCGTTTCGGTGTGTTACAGGGGCCGCTGCTGGAAACCCCCGACTACCTGGTGACCACCGGCCGCGCCCTGCGCCTCGACGATGCGCTGGAACATTGCGTGGAGGAATCCCTGCGCCTGCTGGTCGACGGCTGCGGTTTCGACCGCGCGCACGCCTACGCGTACCTCAGCGCCGCCGCCGATTTCGATATCTCCGAGGCGGTGGACATCCAACGCGGCGTCCATGCGGCGATCCGACGGGCCGATATCGGCCGATAACAAGGCAAGACAGCTGCGGCACGGCAGTTGGCGGATACCCGGATGCTCCCGTCACCGCATACGCCGAAGATGGGTACGGGACCGCTGGAACACAATCCGGCCTGATTTGGCCCAGCAGATGAAAGAGATGACATGGTACAAGCAGACACCACCACCGGACGCGCCAACGAATCGGCGGAACCAACCGACACCGGCAGGCAGCGCCTGATGCGCCTCGCCACGGCGACGGCTATCGCGTCCGCGCTCGCCGGCGTGGCGGCCGGCCTGCTCACGCTCATGCTCTACGGCGTGGAGCACCTGTTCCTCGGCTATGTGGAAGGCGTTTCGGCCCCCGGCCCGTTTGCGGTGCCCGCATGGCGGCGGGCGGTGTCGGTGTTTGTAGGGCTGTCGGTCGCGGCGGTGATCTGGTGGCTGCTGCGCACGCGCACCACCAAAGTGCCGTCGGTCAAACAGGCGGTTGGCGGCTCGCGCATGCCCGCCTGGCAGACCGTGGTGCACGTGATGCTGCAGATATTCATCGTCGGTTCGGGCGCCTCGATCGGCCGTGAAGTCGCGCCGCGCGAATTGGGTGCGCTGCTCGGCCAGCGTTTCGCGGCGTTGACCCGCCTGGACAAGCGGGATACGCGCACACTCGTCGCGATCGCCGCCGCAGCAGGCCTTGCCGGTGTCTACAACGCGCCGCTCGCCGGGACCTTCTTCGCCGCGGAGATCCTGCTGCACGAGATTAGCCTGGAAACGGTGGCTTTGGCGTTCGGTGGCTCGGCCCTGGCGGCATGGACGGCCTCGCTGGTCAAAGGCACGCACACGTTCTATGACTTGGGGCATGTCAGCGCCCTGTTCACGCCGGATCTTATTGCTTTCGCGCTGATTGTCGGCGCGGTGTGCGGGGGGTGCGGCGCCCTGTTCCGCCGCGGTTCCGCGTGGGCGGAATCGCATAAATCCACCGGTGTCACGTTGCTGTGGACCATGCCGCTTGCCGGCGCACTCACCGGTGTCGCTGCAATCTGGCTGCCGCAGCTTATGGGCAACGGTCGTGCGTTGGGGCAGCTGGGATTCTCGGGCGCGGTTGAACTGTCAGTCATTCCGGGGCTGCTGATCGGATTCGCGGCAAAAGCCGTACTGACCCTGCTGACCATCCGCTCCGGCGCGTCGGGCGGTGTGCTGCAGCCGGGCATTGCGATGGGCGCGTCGATGGGCGCGATCCTCGGCGTGCTGTGGATGACGTGCTTCCACACGAATGCGCTCGCCGTATATGCGTTGATTGGCGCGTGCGCGTTGCTGTCTGCCTCCCAGCAGGCGCCGCTGATGGCGACCTGCCTGGTGATGGAGCTCGCCGCCGCACCGGTGAACCTGTTCGTGCCCGCCGGTTGTGCGGTCGCGGTGAGCGCGCTGGTGTGCAAAGTGCTGATGCCGCGTCTCGACGCGTGGCACCCGCTCGCCGGCATTGCCGCCCGCGTTCACCGTTGATCCCAATCCCAAACTGGGTGCGCTGATCCACGGTCGGAAGCGGGAGATTGCGCTGAATCGGCCATTGGGCGGATAATCTCCCGGGAGAATTGTCGAGTTCGACTCCGTTCCGCAAGAACTCCCAACGACATCGTTGGAATCATGCGGTTCGCAAAATCATGCCGTTGGGAGTTTTCCCACGGATTGGCCGATTCGCGCTAATCTCCCGCGGAAAGTCGGGACTTTACACATTTATGGTCCGTCTCGGCGTAACCGGTTTGCGGGTCTTTCCGGTCTGGTTGCGATGATGATGGTCAGGACTGGGTTCGCTCGCGATTGTTGGTTTCCGTTGATGTGTCGCCGGATGCGGAGGATTGGTGCGGAGAGTCTCGATGCGGTTTGACGGCGGCGAGCAGGTGCGGGGGATTGCGCCGATTCCGTCGGGGCGGTGGTAATCTCCCGGGAGAATCGTCGGGTCCGGCCGTGTCCTGCAAGAACTCCCAACGACATCGTTGGAATCATGCGGTTCGCAAAATCATGCCGTTGGGAGTTTTCCCACGGATCGGCCGATTCGCGCTAATCTCCCGCGGAAAGTCGGGACTTTACACATTTATGGCCCGTCTCGGCGTAAAGTCCCGATTATCTCGGGAATCATGTGTCCGCATCCGCAGAATCGAATGTCGAAACGCACGGTATGGCAAAGTGACCATGGAACGGGAGAGTGCCGTGCAACGCTCACTGCCATCGGATCGTTGATATTCTGCGGTTTTGATTCCGCGTCGCAGCCGTCTCTGCCAGCCTGACTCTCCGCGGCCGCACAATCGGTCCTCGAAATCCATGGTGAGGAAAAGTAACTGTGAGCAGGACGGATGTGCGACGCTCACCACCCCGCCCGTGTACGATGCGAGGCATGAACAACAGCCAAGCCCCCCGCACCCCAGCCGAAACCGTCCCGCCCACCCTCGCGCAAGCGCACTCCGGCCGTCGCATTCTCCGCGGCCGCATCTACCGCCATTTCAAGGGCGACCGGTACCTTGTGGAGGATTTCGCCACGGATTCCGAGTCGGGTCTGCCGGTGGTGGTGTACCGCAAACTGTATGGCGATGGCTCGCTGTGGGTGCGCCCGCTTGAGATGTTCGCCGGCGAGGTCGACCGCGCGAAGTATCCCGACGTCCGGCAGCGCTACCGATTCGAACTCGAGGATATCCCCAGCGTGAATCGTCACTGAATTCTTGGCGCAGACCGCGTGTCGCATGGTGTCGGGGCGTTCCGTCGTGTACAATATCGAACCGGTTCGATACGTATTCGAGCGTGTGTTGTGCGGACGGTGATTCGAATCGCCAAATCCAACAAAAACCGCCGAAAACCCGTTACACTGAAAGTGTTCTGTGTTTGGCGTCGAAGGAGGGTCAATGAAGAACAAAGTCCAGCTCATCACCTATGCCAACCGGTTAGGCGAGGGCACCATCAAGTCCTTGACCGACGTGCTGCGCACACGCTTTGACGGTGTCTACGGAGGCGTGCACATCCTGCCGTTCTTCACCCCGTTCGACGGCGCCGACGCCGGATTCGACCCGGTGGACCACACCAAGGTCGATCCGCGCCTGGGCACATGGGATGATATCGCCGAGCTGTCCAAGACCCACGACATTATGGTCGACACCATCGTCAACCACATGTCCTGGGAATCCAAGCAATTCCAAGACGTCATGAAGCGCGGCGAAGACAGCCCCTACTACCCGATGTTCCTCACCATGTCGAGCGTCTTCCCCGACGGCGCCACCGAAGAGGGCCTCGCCGGCATCTACCGTCCGCGCCCGGGCCTGCCGTTCACCCACTACACGTGGGGCGGCAAGACCCGTCTCGTGTGGACCACCTTCACCCCGCAGCAGGTCGATATCGACACCGACTCCAAGGAAGGTTGGGATTACCTGCTGTCCATCCTCGACCAGCTGTCGCGCAGCCACGTGAGTTACATCCGCCTCGATGCGGTCGGCTACGGCGCCAAGCAGGCTAAGACCAGCTGCTTCATGACCCCCAAGACCTTCGACCTCATTGGCCGCATCAAGGCGGAAGCCGAATCCCGCGGTCTCGAAACGCTGATCGAAGTGCACTCGTACTACAAGAAGCAGGTCGCCATCGCCAACAAGGTCGATCGCGTCTACGACTTCGCGATCCCGGGCCTGCTGCTCCACGCGCTGACCACCGGTAAAACCGAGCCGATCGCCCACTGGGTCGACGTGCGCCCGAACAACGCGGTCACCGTGCTCGACACGCATGACGGCATCGGCGTCATCGACATCGGTTCCGACCAGCTCGACCGCAGCCTCAAAGGCCTCGTGCCCGACGAGGAAGTCGACCAGCTCGTCGAAACCATCCACGAGAACACCCACGGCGAATCCCGCGCCGCGACCGGTGCCGCCGCCAGCAACCTCGACCTCTATCAGGTCAATTCCACGTATTATTCGGCGCTCGGTTGCAACGACCAGCATTACCTCGCCGCGCGGGCCGTGCAGTTCTTCCTGCCCGGCGTGCCGCAGGTGTACTATGTCGGCGCGCTCGCCGGCGCGAACGACATGGAGCTGCTGCATCGCACGAATGTCGGCCGCGACATCAATCGCCACTATTATTCGGTGAAGGAAATCGATCGCAATCTCGAACGTCCGGTCGTCAAGGCGCTCAACGCCTTGTGCCGCATGCGCAACCAGCTTGACGCATTCGACGGCGAGTTCACCTTCAGTCATGAGGGCGACACGCTGACCTTCGATTGGAAGGGCGAGACCACGTCGGCAACCCTTACGTTCGAACCGAAACGCGGTCTGGGCGTTGACAACCAGGCTTCCGTGTGCACGCTGCGCTGGTCGGATGCGGCCGGCGAGCATGAAACCGACGACCTGCTGGCAAACCCGCCGCAGGTCGCCTGAAACGTTTGACTGCCGCTGCCGAGTCCTGACGGACTGGTGGCGGCAGTTACATAACAACGGCATTGCAGCAGGCGTTGTAAAAGCCATTGCGCAAGGCATTGCAAAGGGGATTTGACATGACCAACAATGAGGCCGGTGGAACTGCCGGCAAGAAGCCTGGCAACGGGTATGTCCGCCCGGGTATCGATGACCGTCCTGATCTGGACAAGGCGCTGACACCGGAGCAGAAAGAGGCGGTTTCCCGTCTCGCTGTCCCGTTGCCCAAGAAGGCGAAGAGCGAGGATTCTGCGGCATCTGTAGGCGTCCAGGAGACACGCATGGTCGCGGAAAGCGGCACTCCGGTGGCTGCGATGGCGAGTTCCGTGGACGCGGCGGTGCTTGACCCGAATTCGGCGTTCAACGATATGCGCGACCCGATGGTCAGCGCTGATGGACACCGGCCGTCGAAGGCTGAAATTCTGCGGCTCGGCATCGGCTTCACGCTCAGCGCGGTCGCCTGCGCCATCCCGTGGGTCGCGTTGAGCACGGTCATCCTGCCGCAGGTGCTGGAGAACATCGATCCGGCCACCAAGGAGTCCATGCTCGGCACCATCAACGCGGTCGGTTCCATCGTCGCGCTGCTGGCGAACGTGATTTTCGGCACGCTGTCAGATATGACGCGCAGCCGGTTCGGCAAGCGTAGCCCGTGGATTGTGCTCGGCGGCCTGATCGCCGGTCTGTCCGTCGGTCTGATCGCCGTGGGGCAGCACAGCTTCCCGGCGATTCTTGTGCTGTGGTGCTGCGCCCAGCTGGGGTATAACATCATGCTTGCCCCGTTCGTGGCGACTATGTCCGACCGCGTGCCCGACAAGGTCCGCGGTACGATTTCCGGCTTCTATGGTGCCGGCATCGCCACTGGCCAGACGCTCGGCAACGTGGTCGGCGCCAAGCTCAACGACAACGGCGCGACCGGTGTCACGCTCGGCTGGCTGATTGGCGCGGCGGTGTTCGTGTTGATTGGTATCATCACGGTCGCCATCTGGCCGCGCGAGGGGTCCAACAAGAACGAGAAGCGCGAGGAAATCACCGCGAAGTCCGTGCTTATGAACTTCCGTCCGCCGCGTCACGCGCCTGATTTCTACTTCGCGCTGGTTGGCCGCACCCTGATGATGGGCGGCTACTGGATGATTAACGGCTACCTGTTCTACATTTCGCAGGATTACATTTTTGCCGGCCAATCGAACGCTAAGGACTCCGCGAACGCGTTGATCGCCGTGATGGGCGTGATTACGCTGGTCGTTTCGCTGATTGCCGCGCTGACTGCGGGTCCGATTACCGATAAGATCGGCCGCCGCAAGCTGCCGGTCGCGCTGGCCAGCTGTCTGTTCGCCGTCGGCATCCTGATGCCGCTGCTGATGCCGAGCCGCACGGGCATGCTGCTGTTCGCTGCGGTCGCCGGACTTGGCTATGGCGTGTACAACGCGATCGACCAGGCGCTGAACGTCTCCGTGCTGCCGAATCCTGACGAAGCGGGCAAGGATCTGGGCATCCTCAACCTTGCGAACACGCTGTCCACGGTGATTGGCTCGGTGTTCACGTCGACGATCATCAGCATTTCCAAGGGCATGCATCATGTGACCGCGACGCCGCCATCCGCCTATCGCGTGGTGTTCATCGTCGCCATCGTGATTGTGCTGGTCGCCGCCTACCTGATCATGCGCATCAAGAAAGTGAAGTGACGCCGCGGGCGGCTTGCCCTCCGCAAGTGCGTGTGGCCCGACGACGGTGGCGGATTGTAAACGTCAGTTCGGTTGCGGGCAGCGCGCTTTGTGCTAGCGCGTGTGGCTGCGACGTCTCGCAAAGCCTGAGCGCGTGTGATACGTGTGATGCGTGTGATGCGTGCGATGTGCCGGCCGGGTGCCTGTTTCCCTCATTGCGGGGCGAAACAGGTGCCCGGCCGCTTGCGTTTTCGCACTGGCTGTGCAGGTGAAGGCATCCCGGCACGCCTGCGACCGCAGCCCCCTCCGATTTGGCGAGATATTCAGATTGGAGTCTGAAAAACTCTCGGATTCGCCCTTCTGTCGGGAGATATTGAGAGATTTTTCTGAATATCTCGCGTCTGGACATGTTTTCGCGAGATTTCCAGATTCTGGCGAGTCGTCACAGCGATGGCGGATTCTTGAGAACCGCGGAATACCAACGATGTGAGGGCGCCTCATTCATGCGGGCTGGCCCATAGAATCTCAATAAATTTCGGATTTGCGTTCCCGTCGGAGTTTTTCAGAGATTTTTCTGAAAATCTCGCTGATTTCGACGTTTCGCTGAGATATTGAGATTGCGCATTGAGAACTGAAGGTCGGCAGAATCGATTCACAGGTTCATCTGCCCCTGTCTCATGCCGGTCGTGCAGGTGTGTGACGGCCAATCGTGGTGGCGTGCAATTGCGGCACCACCCGCCGCTGATGCAGAACCATATCGTGGTGCGTGCAATTGTGGCAGTCTCGTTCATCCTCACACAAACTGGTTACGCTGACGGCCGGCTCCGCGTAACCAGTTTGTAAGGCGAGCGCGATTTATGACGATTCGTGGCGAAATCAGGTCTAAGCATGTTCCTTAGCATGTTAATGCTTTGGCCGCTGTGGGAGTTTGCGCGGATTCCTTCATCGCGTGGAAGAACTCCCTAGGCGCGTGTCAATCGTTCATTGCTGCGGATCAGCTCCTGATTGAGAGCGTTGGAAATCCGCGGTCGCCCGCATACCGACGGAATCGGTTGTGGGAGTTTATCGTGTTTACGTCGATTTGATGCTAAACTCCTGGTGGTCTGATTTTGCGAACCGCATGATTCCAACGATTCCGTTGGGAGTTCTGGCGTAACCCGTCCCAATCCCACTGTTCTGCCGGGAGTTTATCGTGTTCGTGTTGATTTGATGCTGAACTCCCGCCTCCCTGATTTTGCGAACCGCATGATTCCAACGATTCCGTTGGGAGTTCTTGCACGACCCGTCCCAATCCCACTGTTCTCCCGGGAGATTATGCCCATGCCGATCAATTTGTCGCAATCTCCCGCCTCCGACCGTTCCCGCTCATCCGGTCGTACCCGGCCGCGCTCGACTGCACCCGGCGCATTGCATCCGATTGCAATCCCCGTATCTGACTCCAAACCGGAAGTCGCCGCGCGCAATCCGGCTGCCGTCTTACTCCCTGCAATCTTTCTGCCGTCACCACCCGTAACATCACACTCCGCCGATTCCCCACGACTCTTCCGTCGCTGCGCGTATGCCGGCGGAATCGGTTGTGGGAGTTTATCGTGTTTACGTTGATTTGATGCTGAACTCCTGGTGGTCTGATTTTGTGGACCGCATGATTTCGACGATTCCGTTGGGAGTTCTGGCGCAACCCGTCCCAATCCCACTGTTCTCCCGGGAGTTTATCGTGTTCGTGTTGATTTGATGTTGAACTCCCGCCTCCCTGATTTTGCGAGCCGCATGATTTCAACGATTCTGTTGGGAGTTCCGGCAAAATTCGCTCTGACTCCACTGTTCTCCCGGGAGTTTATGCGCCAGCCGGCCGATTCGCCGCAATCTCCCCGATTTCCCGCAACCGGCCGCAATCCCCGCAACCGACCATGATCCCCACGCCCCGCTCAGCGCCGCGCCCTGCCGCACTCCGCCTCGCGCCGCAACTCCACCACATCGAAGTCAAACGTTCAACCCGTTGATATTACGGCCTTCCCGACATGTCCACATAGTGGACATCGCCTCCTTGTGGCGGGCGAACCCTCCTATGGTTGCAAACCAGTTGGGAAGACATCCCAAAGAGAACCGAAAGGAGGACGCCACGATGAACGGTCTGCTGTTGCTGCGAGTTTCCGCACGAATTATTAGCCCGTCTTCGTTGGCGGACTGATTCGGTACATGCTGAGCCCCGCTGACGAATGCGGGGCCGGACAGATCATTCGCCCTGCATACATCGCGGGGCTTTTTTGTTGCACTGCAAATCCCACAAGGATCGTCACAGATTCGCAACCAGCATCCAGCTCAAAACAAAACAGGGTTAAATGACAAAATGTGTGTTT
>RRZU012006789.1_pt1 | contig 17917 bp, 22 predicted proteins | sample 2165561 | NCBI WGS metagenome assembly RRZU01 (sample SAMN10456909, study PRJNA506462) | wastewater metagenome | isolation source: wastewater sludge | place: USA: Moscow, Idaho | reverse complement strand
GCGAAGCCGTGGATAACGATGATGGTGAAGCGTTCGACTTCAACGACATCGGCCGGATGTCGCTCGAACGGCTGGAAGAGATGGGGGTGCTGGACGACTGAGGCGATGGTGACGGCACCATCCGGTGCTGCATCGGGTGGCTCGACAGGAATCGAAAAACGCCATTAGACCAAGTAACGGCAATGGTTACCTTTCGATTCCATGAGTACATACCCCCAAAAATACCCCCGATTTCATACATGGCGATCGGGGTAGGGGTGGTAAAGATCACGACCCCGAACAGGTCGCCGAACAGGTCGAACAGGTAGCGCGGTTTGACCTGTTCGTCGTAAGTCGTTGGATATAAACGGTCATTTGCAATCCGAACAGGTCGAACAGGTCGAACAGGTCATTTTCAGAATTTTATAGTAAACACTTTTCCGGAAGCCCTGCGGGACAGGCAGGGAGATTTAAAAATAAAAAATAAAAATTCTCTATTTGACCTGTTCGACCTGTTCGGATTCGCTGTAAGCCTTGATTGGCAAGGGTTTGAAGACGAACAGGTCAAATCAAATCGACCTGTTCGACCTGTTCGACCTGTTCGGCACAAATACACACCTGCACGATGAGTGCCCTAGTGACTTTAGCCACCGGCTGAAGTGTCGTATCCGGGACCACGACCACGACCACGACCACGACCACGACCGGAGACAGGTCCACGACCTAACGATAGCTTTCCGCTATCACTACGCGCGTTTCGATTGCGCGTAACTATAATCAAGGCTATAATGCAGTCAGTGGGAGGCTTTAACTCGGGATACCGACTTGAACCTCAAGAATCCGTACGGCCGAAGCTGGAAAGAAGCAAGAGCGCGCTACTTGTCGCGCCATTCGTGCTGTGTGCTCTGCCTCCAGCGCGGAATCGTGGAGCCGAGTAGCGTTCTGGACCACATACGCCCGTGGCGATCAGGCGCGACCGAGGAAGAGCAGACCAAACTTTTCAACGACCCGAGCAACTGGCAAGCCGTCTGCAAGCCCTGCCACGATAGCGCCAAGCAAATCCTAGAGAAGTCTGGCCACCTGCCTGGCTGTGACGAAGACGGCCTGCCGTTCGACCCACGGCATCACTGGTTCCGGGACACGGACGAATGAGCGCCCCGCACATCTGCCCCGAGCAGGTCCGAGTGCTGTTCGCACTGACGAGCGAAGGCCGCTTGTATTGGAGACAGTCTCCGACCTCCAGCGTGCGCGCCGGGTCCGAGGCCGGTTCATTTATCAAACGCGACGAACGCGTGATCGTAACGATCGATGGGCGAAAGTACGCGAGATCCAATCTCGTCTACGCCCATGTCCACGGCCGATGGCCTGAAAGCCGATTAGGCCACCGGAACGGCGACAGAACCGACGACCGCCCGCAGAACCTTGTGCTAGTGGCAAACGCAACAAGGCAGCGCCGGCACGCGAAACCGTTACCACTTGGCGTCGCGAAGAGTGGCAGCCGATACAAAGCGCGCATCGTCCGTGATTACAAGTACGTCCACATCGGGACGTTCGACACGCCAGAGCAGGCGCATCAAGCCTATGTCCATGAGCATGTGCGCATTCACGGAATGCAATCGCCATATTACGAAATGGTGTATGCATACGCCGATTGCATAGATAATGGCGCGGGGGCTGAAAAATGTTAATGAATTCAAGCACTTGGACAGCGCCCCGCCCCTCTTTCTTTTCCGCAATTGGAAATTAATTCTAAAAATCAAAGAGTTGCGCGCGTTTCACGATGATTAGAGCAGATTCTACAAAATTCGCACTAGATGAGGCCGCCGCGCTTGCCGAGGCGATGCCCGAACCGCCGCTGCCTCTTGGTGATGACGCGGCCGCGTTCTGGGGCACGATCATCGGAGCGAAGCGCCGTTCCTCATGGACTGACGCCGACCTGCTTGTCGCCTGTTCGCTCTGTAGGGATTTGGCATTGATGGAACGCCTCGCACGGGAAATCGAGGTCGACGGCCCGGTCCTGGCTGGCGACCGCGGCAAGGTCTATGCCAACCCCGCATGCACGATCCTAGACGCGACCCAGCGCCGTGTTCTGGCCACCTGCCGACAACTGCAAGTGCACGCCGTCGCGACCCAAGGTAAGACCGACCACCAAGGCAATAAAAACGCAGCCTCGCGCGAAATCTCCGGCCGCATGAAGGATGCACATTCATTGATCGCGAGGCCGCATTGATGACGCGTGCCGAGGCCGTGATCGCGTTTATTGAGACCTTCTGTCGCGTGCCTGAGGGTGCGCTGGTTGGCGCGCCGATTCGCCTTGAAGAATTCCAACGCGCATTCATCACCGACATTTACGACAACCCTGTCGGCACGAAAAAGGCCTATTTGTCTCTGGCCCGAAAGAATGGCAAAACGGCCCTGATTGCCTGCCTCGTTCTCGCGCACTTGGTTGGACCGGAAGCGCAACAAAACAGCCAGATCGTATCTGGCGCCATGAGTCGCGAACAAGCCGGGATCATTTTCAACCTTACGGCAAAAATGCTTCGGCTGAACTCCGACTTGTCGGACATCGTCCGCATCGTCGACAGCCGCAAGGAACTGCACGGCTTGCCGATGGGCACGCATTACCGAGCCTTGGCCGCTGAAGGCAAGACCTCCCACGGCCTTTCACCGGTATTGGCGATCCTTGACGAGATCGGCCAAGTCCGTGGCCCGCAGTCCGACTTCGTTGACGCGATCACCACGTCGCAGGGTGCCCACGAAACCCCGCTACTGATCGCTATCTCGACGCAGGCCGCCGACAACGCCGATCTGCTCTCGATCTGGCTGGACGACGCCAAGAAATCCGGCGACCCACGTATCGTCTGCCACCTGCACGCCGCCCCGGAAGGCAGCGAACTTGACGACGAGGCCGCATGGCGAGCCGCTAACCCTGCCCTGGGCATCTTCCGCTCTATCGACGATGTACGTCAGCAGGCCGCCGAAGCGCAACGTATGCCGAGCGCGGAAGCAACCTTCCGAAACTTGGTAATGAACCAGCGCGTCAGCACCGCCGCCCCGTTTATGTCGCGTAGCGTCTGGGAATCCTGCGCAGGCGACCCGCGCCCCCTGCACGAATGCGTCGAGATTTACGCCGGGCTTGACCTGAGCGCACGCACCGACTTGACCGCGTTTGTGCTGGCCGGCCTTGATGACGAAGGCGTATGGCATTTGCACCCGACGTTCTGGACACCGAGTAAGGGCCTGCAAGACCGGGACAAGCGCGACCGCCAACCCTATGTGCTCTGGCACAAAAAAGGCTTCCTGCGCACGACACCGGGAGCGACCGTGGACTATGAGCGCGTCGCGAAAGAGATCGCCGAACTGACCGAAGGACTCGCCGTGCAAGGCGTGGCTTTCGACCGCTGGCGCATCGATCTGCTGAAAAAGGAATTCGACGAAATCGGCCTGCAATTGCCGCTAGTCCCGCACGGGCAAGGCTTCAAAGACATGTCACCGGCTCTTGACGCGCTCGAATCCGAAGCCCTGAACGGGCGCATCAGGCACGGCGGACACCCGGTTCTGACCATGTGCGCAGCCGGCGCCGTGGTTACGCGCGACCCCGCAGGCAATCGAAAACTCGACAAGAGCAAAGCAACGAGCCGAATCGATGGCCTTGTTGCGGCCTGTATGGCTCTCGGTCAAGCCGCCAAAGCACAAACCCCCGAGCCTGCCCCCAAGTGTGACATTTTTTGGATGTAGGAATCATGCGAAAAACCATTTCACAAGTTGCAATCCATAACATTGATGAAGACGAAGGGATTATTACGGGGTTTGCGACAACGCCCCGTCTGGACTCAACCGGCGACATCGTCGAACCGATGGGAGCTGAGTTCACGCTCCCCTTGCCGCTTCTTGTTGGGCACGACTTAAAAGACCCAATTGGAGAAGTGTTTGAGGCGAAGGCCACACCGGCAGGAATCGAGTTCTCTGCACGCATCGCCAAAGACGTGAGCGAGAGTATCGCCGAAATATGGCGTCGCACTAAAGCCGGCTTGTTTAATCACGTTTCGATCGGTTTAGACGTTCGTGACTTTAAGAAGACGCCCACCGGGCGAAGGTTTACCAATTGGCTTTGGCGTGAGCTGAGCCTAACCCCGGCCCCTATCAATCCGGGAGCCGTTCTTGTTGCCGTGAAATCGGCGACTCATGCTTTTTTCGAGGAGATAGATAGCATGAAAGTAAGTGAGCAACTCGCCAACTTCCTGGCAAAGCGCGCCGAAATTATCGGCCGGATGGATACCCTCGTTCTGAAGGGCGCAACACTGCAAGGCCAAGACGAAGAGGACTTTAACCAACATGACTCCGAGTTGGCATCTGTCGATAGACATATAGAACGTTTGAGGGCTGTGGAAGCACGCCAAGCCGCCGCCGCTGCACCTGTTCAAGTCGTTAAATCTGTACAGATTGAAGAGAACGCGCCGAAAGGTGACACCTTCGTCAAGTTCACCAAAGCGATGGCCCTCTCGCGAGGGAATCCGATGCAAGCGCTGGAAATCGCCAAGGGCATGAACTACGGCGCGCGAGTGGAAACCGTACTTAAAGCAGCAACCGCAGCGGGCACGTCAACGAGCGCTGATTTCACGAGCCTGGTAGAGCCGCGCCTGATGGCGAATGAGTTTATCGATCTGCTTCGTCCGGCGACGATTCTCGGCAAATTGCCGCAGTTGCGCCAAGTCCCGAGCAATGTTCGCTTGCCGAAGGCGACCACGGGCACGACCGCGGGCTGGGTCGGCGAAGGCAAGCCGGCACCGGTTACGAATGCTGCATTCTCCGACCTTGAAGTCGGCGCGCACAAGATCGGCGCCATCGCCGTGTTCACTGAGGAACTGCTTCGCCGGTCCGAACCCGCCGCCGATGCACTGGTCCGCGATGACCTGATCGCCACCGTCGCGAACGCGGTCGACGTCGCTTTCATCACGAGCACGAATGCAGGTATCGCAGGCGTGAAGCCGGCCGCGATCACGAACGGCGCGACGACCGCCGCCGCATCCGGCACGACCGCCGCTAAGGTCCGAGACGACGTCAAGGCCGCGAAGAAAGCCGCGATCGTGGCGAATCAATCGCTCGCCTCCGCTGCTTGGATCATGCACCCGGCGACCGCTCTGGCGCTGGAAAGCATGGTCAACTCAACAACCAGCGTTCGTGAATTCCCGCTGATCAATAGCGTGACCGGTGGATTCTTCGAAGGCTTGCCCGTGGTGATTTCTACCAATGTACCGGGTGACGATACCAACGGTTACGACGTGGTTCTGGCTGTTCAATCCGAGATCCTGCTTGCCGAGGACGGACTCGCGATCGATGCGTCGCGGGAAGCGTCGCTCGAAATGGACAGCGCGCCGACGCAAAGCGCAGGCACGCCGACCGCCGCTTCGTTGGTCAGCCTTTGGCAGACCGGCAGCGTCGCGATCAAGGCTATCCGTGGAGTGACCTGGACGCGCCGCCGCCCGACCGCCGCTTATCGCATCTCCGCTTGTAAGTACGCCTAAGGCATAAACGGGAAGGCTTCGGCCTTCCCGCCTCAGAGGATCGCCACGTGAATATTTTTGGTTACGAACTGACCTTCAGAAAGAGCCTGGAACCGGCCCCGAGTTCTGGCGGATGGTTTCCGCTGGTTCGCGAAAGCAGCCCGGGTGCATGGCAGCGTGGCGAAACGATCGAGGTCGATACCGCACTGTCGCACAGCGCCGTTTTCACCTGCACTGCTTTGATTTCTGCCGATCTGGCGAAGCTGCCGATCAGCATCGCAAGCTACCAGTCCGGCTACTGGGCACCGACACCACATCTCTATGATGCGCTGCTGAGGAAGCCGAACAGCTACCAGAACAGACAGCAGTTTGTTCGATCCTGGGTATCGAGCAAGCTACTACGCGGCAACACCTATGCGCTGAAGCAACGCGACGCACGCGGCCGCATCACCGCCTTACACATCCTCACCCCGGACAACGTAACCCCGCTTGTATCGTCGGACGATGGTAGCGTCTTCTACCGTCTGAAGCGCGAAAACCTGCCCGGCATCAAGGAAGAAGTTGTCGTTCCTGCACGTGAAATTATCCATGATCGTGGCATCACGCCGTTTCATCCGCTGATCGGCGTATCGCCCCTGACCGCCGCCAGTTTGGCCGCGCAGCAAGGCTTGAACGCCTTGGAAAATAGCGCCTCGTTCTTCAAGAATGGATCGAAGGCATCCGGCATCATCTCGGCGCCCGATGGCCTGCCCGAAGGTGAAGCCGCAAAGCTGAAAACCGCGTTCGAAGCTGGCTACACAGGGCAGAACGCCGGCAAGGTGGGCGTGCTGGCTGGGAGCCTCAAGTTCCAACAATTGACCATGAGCGCCGTCGACGCGCAGTTGCTCGAATTGCTCAATTGGTCCGTCCAAGACGTTTGCCGATGCTTCCACGTCCCGCAATGGAAGATCGGCGCCGGCAACGCCGCCCCCTACACGAGCAGCGAATCGACGAACCTTGGCTATTACGCCGACTGCCTACAAAGCCTGATCGAATCCTTCGAGCTTTGCCTTGACGAAGGCTTGAACCTGCCCCCGACCGAGCGCACCGAACTGGACGTGGACGCGCTGCTGCGTATGGACACGATCAGCCGCTTCGACAGCTACGGCAAGGCCATTGGCGCCGGCTGGATGACCCCGAACGAGGCCCGCCGCCGCGAATCGATGCCACCGATTGACGGGGGCGATCAATGCTATCTGCAACAACAGAACTACGCACTTTCCGCTCTGGCTAAACGCGACCGTGAAGAGGTGCCGCAATGATCACGCTACAAGACGCGCGCCGCCACCTGCGCATTGATGGCGACCAAGACGACAGCGAAATCGAACAAAAGACGGTAGAAGCCGTCGCACTTGTGTTCTCGTATATCGGCGAACCCGTCGACAGCCTGCCGTTCGCCTTGCGTGGCCTGGACGATCGGCCCACGCCCACGATGACCGACGAAGAACTCGCCGCGGACTACGCCGCCGCTTATGCCGCAGAACAGGCCAATTGGCCGGCGCGCTCACTCGACGCCGCCATCCTGCTAGTTCTCGGCGAACTCTGGCGCAATCGCGAATCAGGCACCGCCGACCCGCTAAGCCCTTCGGTAAAGCGAATTCTCGACTTGTTCAAGAGGCCGCAATATGCCTGAAAAGCCCACCCTTGACGCCGGCCGCCTGAACCGCCGCATCACGATCGAACGCCCGGTATTGACCCAAGCCGAGGACGGCACGACCACCACCACGTGGACACCCGTCGCGACCGACATACGCGCCGGAATCGAGCCGCTGAGCGTACGCGATTTCATCGCCGCGCAAAGCCGCCAATCGAAAATATCGGTACGAATCGTGATTCGCTACCGGCCCGGACTCACGGCCAACATGCGCATCGTTACCGATGGCGGCAGCATCTTCAAGCCTGAAGGCTGGCAGCCGGACCCGATCACCGGGCGCGAATGGCTGACCGCTCCATGCTCCGGGGTGCTGTGACATGGGCATCATCCTTGGCGACGTCGGGACAGAAATCATTCTCGACTGTGGCGTCGACGTGAGTAGCGCGACCGAGCGCGAGATCGTGGTCAAGAAACCGAACGGCGCCGAAGTGGTGTGGACAGCCGAGCCCGCGGGCACGACCTCTATCCGTCACTTCCTCACGGAAGGCGAAATAGACATGTCCGGCAATTGGCGCCTGCAAGCGCGCATCACCATGCCCGGCTGGCACGGACACGGCGAAATCGCCTCACTCAACGTGGAGCGCCCGCTCTGATGCTGACCTTCAATAAATCCGACCTGGCCAATCTACGCCAAGCCCTGCAAGGCATGAAGCGCAAGGCCGGAAAGAGCCTTGTTCGCAAGGCCGCAGGCAAGGCCATGCTGCCCGTACGCAAGGCCGCGAAATCGTCCGCACCCTACGACCCCACGGACGACGGCTTGCATATTCGCGACTACGTCGCCATGCGCGGCCGTTGGTATGGCGACACCTTGATCCTGAGAGTCGGCATCAAAGGCGGATCAAAGGCGAGCCCCAAGACGCCGTACTACTGGCGTTTCCAGGAATTCGGCACGAAGAACCTACCGGCCAAGCCCTTCCTCGCACCTGCGCTCGAATCCAACGAGCAGGAAGTTTACGACACGCTGATTCAACAATTGACCGAGGCGATATTCAAATGAACCTGTTCGAACTCATCGCCGCGGACCCCGCGTGCACCGCGCTACTCGGCACCAGCCCAACCAAGTTTTTCGAGTTCGGCACCGCCCCTGCGCTCGAAGTCCCGCCATATGCGACGTGGCAAATCGTTTCCGGCGAGCCGTTCAACGTCATGGAAGGCACACCATCGCATGACATGGTGGAAGCACAAATTGACGTCTGGGCACCGACCGCCGCCGCAGCCCGGAGCACCGCCCGCGCCATCCGCCGCGCCCTTGATTCCTTCATTCAAATTTCCCACTTCGCGACCGGCTACGACCCCGAGTCAGAGCTTTACCGCGTAGTGATTCGTTGCGACTACATGACCGAGGTATGACATATGAAAATCTCTGACCTGAATTTTGTTTCTGAAACGCCCGTCACCAAAACGCTGAAAATTGGCGACAACGAGTACACCGTGGAGATCAAGCAAATCTCGTTCGGCGACATGGAAGCCGCGAAAGGTTCCTCCGTGGCATTGATTTCCCGCTGCGTGATCTTCGACGGCGGGCAAACCCTGACCGAAGAGCAAGCCGCCCGCCTGGACATGCAAACCGCCGCGCAGTTGACCGCGCTGATCGCCGAAGCCAACGCCCCAAAACCCTAACCCCCGAACGCGAGTTCCTGCTTGAACTCGCGACCAATACGGGGGGAACTCTCGCCGACGTGTACCGGATGCCTTATACCGAGGTCAGGCTCTGGCACGACTACGCCGCCAAGCATGGCGGATTGCCGTTGCAACGCGTCACGACCTTGCTCGCACACCTTTGCGCCATGTTCAACAACGCAAACGGCGGGAAGGCCGAACTGCGCGACTTCCTGCCGGGCTTGCCAGCGTCACTACCTGACGAAATCGACACCGCGGATAAACTCTTCGAAGCCCTGGGACTGACATGACAAATAAATCATTAGGCACACTGACCGTCGACATGGTCCTGGAAACGGCTGGCTTCGAGACCGGTATGGACAAGGCCGAACGGATCGCGGACCAGAAGACGCGCAAGATCGAACAACAGGCGCGAGAACGTGCTCGATCCATTGAGATGGCGTGGCGATCGATGGCGAGCAGCATCGCCGCGCCGCTGGCGGGCGTCGCAAGTATTGCCGGGCTCACGACCCTGATAAAGGGCGTCGCCGACGTCGGCGACGAACTGGCGAAGATGACCACGCGGACCGGCATCGCCACCGCCGAACTCTCGAAGCTGAAATACGCCGCTTCGCTGTCCGACGTCAGCAGCGCGGATCTGGCCAGCAGCCTGACCAAACTAAACAAGATCATGGGCGAAGCCGCAGGCGGCAGCAAGGAAGCACAAGCCGCCCTTGCCCGCTTCGGCATCGCACCGAACACCACGAACGCGCTCGAAGCCTTCGGCAATATTGCCGAGCGCGTAAAGAACACGGGCGACGAGACGAAGATCGCCAGCGCCCTGAATGACGTTTTCGGGAAGTCTTACGCAACCTTGATCCCGCTGCTGAAGGGTGGCGCCGACGGCCTGCGCGACGCGGGCGACGAGTTGGAGCGTATGGGCGGGGTCATGTCCGGCGACGTGGCCAGCGCCGCCGAACAACTGAACGACAATTTCACGCGCCTGAGTGCGCAACTCGAAGCGCTGCGGGTCAATGTCGTTGCACCGGTCCTGCCCCTCTTGGTTGAACTGAGCGGCAGCATGGTGGACACGGCACAAAGCGCCGACACCCTGGCCGGGTCCGGGTCCGCGCTGAAGACGATTTTCGAAACCGTGGCTGTAGTCGGCGTCAATACGAAATACGTTGTTTCCCAAATCGGCGCCGAAATCGAAGGCATGTCCAAGCAACTGAAAGCGCTGTCCACGCTGGACTTTGACGCGTTTTCGGCCATCGGCGAGGCCATGAAGGAAGACGCGAAGCAAGCGCGGATTGATATTGACGCGCTCTCGTATCGCCTGATGAATCCCTATCGGGACGACGGCTACAAAGATCGATGGATGACGCCAGCGCCCACGGGTGCCGGGATCGTCGGGACACCGCCGAAGATCACGACAACGACAACGACCAAGGCCATCAGCGACGGCCAGCGCCTGATCGATCAACTACGCCAGCGCCTCGCTGCAACGCAAAACCTGACCGAAGTAGAGAAGTTGCAATCGATGCTTGAGGAATCGCGGTTCGCCAAGATGGCCCCCGGCGAGCGCACGATCGCCTTGGCACTTGCGGAACAAATCGACCGCCGAACCGAGATCGCGCGCCAGCTAGACGAGGAGATCGCCGCCGCCCGCGAACTGTCGCAAGTCTATGATCAGCAGGCCGCAAGACTTCAGCAGATGATCGCACAAACGCCCGCCGGTCAAGCCTTGTCCCGGATGCAAGACGAAGCCTTGATCGAATCGGCGTACATGTCCGGGCAAATCGACACTTCGACCTATGACCAACTGATCGCCAAACTGCATGAGGTCAAAGACGAAGGCAAAGACGCGTTCGCCGACCTGCAAAGCGCTATCGAAGGTTGGGGGAAAGCATCCGCCGACGCGTTCGTCGAGTTCGCATTTACGGGCAAGACGAGTTTTGCGGACATGACTACATCGATCCTGAAAGACCTTGCAAAGATGGCGGTCTACCAGAACGTCACCAAGCCCATGGCGGACGGTATCGGCGAATGGATCAAGGGCTTGCTACCGAGCGCGAATGGTAACGTCTTCTCCGAAGCACCCGGCTTGCATAGGTACGTCAATACGGTACAGACATCGCCGAAGGTCTTCGGCTATGGCCAGTTGCATGGTTTCGCCAATGGGGGCGTATTTGCCGAAGCCGGACCCGAGGCCGTGATGCCGCTCGCGCGCGACACGCAAGGCCGGCTTGGCGTCCGTGCTCAAGGGGGCGGTACGAACGTTGAAATCAACTTGACCGTGCACGAGAGTGGAGCGACCACCGGCAACTCGACCGGCGACACGACGGACGCCTGGCGCCAGTTCGCAACCCGCATCAAGGGAATGATTCTTGACGAGATGACGACCCAGAAACGGCCGGGTGGGATGCTCTACTCCTAGTTGTTGCATTTGCGCAACACGCAAAATATATTTTTAATCAACAACTTAGAAAACCACAGGCGACACAAAACACGGCTTCGGCCGTGTTTCTTATTCTGCGGTCAGTCTAGGCAAATCGACCCTACAGACACAAGTACACAGTCCGTTTTTCTTTGGCAAGTTCTAGGCCGTTTGGGTAAATGAACCCCGCTTGCATGGGCGCGTTGCCTCTCGGTAGATTGGGAATCGTTGTAACCCCAACCACTGAAAGGATGAAAAATGTCTAAAGTTTTGATGGCCGGCCGGTATCTCGACGGATTGATCGCGAGCAACGAAGATCACGGTTTTGCAAAGGACGATCAGTTATCAGTCGCCGGCCAACTTGGCTGTACATGCCTGTCCGCATTTAGTGGCAGCGTGGACAACCCCCTCCGCGTGCTCGCGAACTTGTGCATGGAGCGGGACGGGCTGACGGGCGCGTTCGGCTATCCGTCCGATACGCTGGCCGGAATCGTCGGATGCCCGGAGGAAATGTTGACCGCGTGGCGCCTGAAAGGTGACTTTAAGGAGTGCGTCACGATCGCCGGCAAGCTGGCGCTGATCATGCTCGGATCGATGCGCAACGATGCGCTGGCGTACTGCTTTGAGGATGACACCGAGGAAGACCCGCTAGAGGCTCTGACCGCGCTTGCCGAGATCCTTGGGAATATCGACGGAAAGACGTTGAACGATATACAGAACAACACCATGGATTTGGGCTTGATTACCGAGGTCACAGACCGGTTTGAGCAACGCGCCGCCGCGTAAGGATTCGATCAGAAGAACAACAGCCAGAAGAACAAAAACTCTGACCCCGGCCTAGGCCGGGGTTTTTGTTTTCATCTATTCAATCGGCGGTATCCCGAGCGCCTTGGCGAATCGGCGCCGTGCATCTTCAAGTCTTGGGAGTTCGTACTTCCTTCGCCGCTGTCCTGCCGGTTCCTGATAACTGACGCATCCGAGACGCTCTTCGAAGATCGGACTAAACCGGTTATTGGCAAGTGGTCGCACGTGCATGGAGCGGCAGTAATCAACGTACGCCGCGTAGACATCGCCCTTGGCCGGATCGTAGGCCGGTTCACCGGAAACCCAGCCACAACCGAGCAGTTCTTCGGACTGTAGCGCGTCGAGAACGAACATATCGTGCGGTTCCAGGCTGAGCTGCTTCTGTATGGCCAAGGCCGCCGTCTTGGGGGCGTCTCGCATGTTGAGCCCGGAAATATCGAGCCGTTGAAGCAATCGGAGGAAAGCGCGGCATCCGTCGCCGTCCAACATCTCGCGATCGATCGATGCAAAGTACGCATGATCCTGCATGTGCTCCTCGCCGACGTCGAGAACGAAGAACCGTCTTTCGTCTTCGCTCGCTGGCACCGCCCACGCGCTATTTGTGACCATGATGACGCGATGGCAGGAACGCATTTCAAACGCCGGGATGTGCTTTTGCTCACACGTGATGGTGTTGCTTGTGACCAAGTCTTTCAACGTATTGGTGTCGGCTTTACCCCCAGCAAAGAAGGACTCCTCCGCAACGAGCAGAAGCTTGTCGGCGAGGTGGCTACTGAACCGCCCGACGATGTGCTCGCTCTTCGAAGCCTTGAACGCATGGCCACCGAGGATGTGGCGAAGGATGTCTGCAACCTTACTCTTTCCGGTTCCTTTCTTGCCGCGTAGGACGACAGCCACGCCCGGCTTATTATCCGGGTCCTGGAACATGTTCGCGAGCCAGCCGAGCAGGTAGCGATAATCGCGCCGATTACCCTTGCAGATGTTCGTCCGCAGGTGATGGAGGAAACGCCGGCACGCGCGCGCGGACTGCCATATCGTCGCATCGATCGGTTCCACGGCGTAGCCGCGCCACAAATTGAAGTACGTGGAAGGCACCTTCCCACTCGGCGCGAAGGTAACGCCCTCGTGCGTTCGCCGGTCCGGGTGTTCCAGCCAGACAGAAGTGAACCTCACGCTCTTTGTCTTGGTTTCGCCGTCTGCATCAACCTTTGAAATTCTGATTGATCGATTCGCGTACAGCGTCGCGAGCGCATGAGGTGCCATGAAGTTGATAGCCGCTCCGCCGCGCTCGCTGGTTCCTTCTCGCAGGATGCAGACGGAACCGCCAGCAATCACTACGGCGTGCGTCTTGTTGAACTCGGCGACCGCTTCGGCGACCTTGTTTCTTGGCCGGCCGGGATTGACCCATCCGGCCGCCTGAGCCTTGGCGAATACAGCCTTGTAAGACGTCCTGCTTGGGTGGAATCCTTCCCACTTCTTCTGAGCCTCAGCCGGATCAAAGCCGTCGTATTGTGCGGACCATTCAAGCCAGATGGACATGGCCTCAGGATCATCAAGGCTTTTTAGCGCCTGCCCGGCTGCGATCCAAGAATCGTAGTCGTTGCAATCCAGATGCTGGATTGCGTCTCGCAGGTGTTCAAGTAGATTGGGGTCTTCTTCGTCGGGGTCTTCGACCGGTTCAGCGATCTTGGCGATCTTCTTTCTGGTCTGTCCGATGGTGCGCGGATCGGCACCGCAGGCAAGATGCACCAACCATTGCGGCGCCTGGGCGATATGCGGGTCTGAGGCGCCGTCCCAGTTCACCCATGTGTACGCCCCTTGGCTGGTTCGACTGGGGGGCATGACCACATAACCGGCCGATGGCGAGGGGCACCGGAAATCAAGGCCGGCAAGCCCGCAGGGGTCGGAAGTGGTGCGGACCCCATAGTCAGGGGAATAAGCGAAGTACCGATGTTGTCCGCCGCTGGGAGTGTGTACGCTGAGCGTATCGGGCAGCTTTCCGAACTGTTCCTCCAGGTCGGCGAGCGTCGCGAATCCGTTCCGACCTTCTCTGTGATCGACGTCGAGAACAAACACGCCTAGCTTAGGAACGGCACCCCAGTTGCATCGGCTTTGTGACCATAGGGCTATTTGATCGGCGTTGTCTGTGGCGGCATCCTGCCACCCTGCAAGCGTTGCTTTTTTTGATCCTGCCGGAAGCGGAAGCAGCCTAACGGGCAGGTGTGAGACCACATCTACTATGGGAGTTTCAGAAATCATATTCAAGCCTATATTATTGATTTAATGGCTGAATATGGCTAGAATAGAGTCGGTTCTCCGCCGCGCATGTAGCCATATTCAGTAGTGCCGGAATCGCTTCCAGTGTGGGAGCTGGAAGCGATTTTTCATTCTTGGTACTCGTCGCCCGCAAGCTCAACACCACGCGCTGAGAGCCTTAAGCGCGCCAGATTGGCGGCGACGTCTGCCTCGACCTTCAAATGCGCGGCGACTATCTCGGCAGTTGCGGCACTGACGGTGACGTCGGTCAAGTACTCAATCGCTGCGATCAGATGCGTGATCGATTCGATCGGCCGGAACAGGCCTGCGGGCAGGGGGCGCCAACTACCGTACGCGCCGCCGAAAGTCAGCAGGCCGTGCTTGCTCAGGCAGTCGGCAATCTGACGGCCAGTTGACTCCGGCGTGATCGGGTCGGGTGGTGTGGCTTCGAAGAGCGCGAGAAGGGTTTCGGCTACATCGCGAGCGCGGTGGATGTTCGTATAGGCTTGCATATGTCATTCTCCAACAAGGTTGATCGTGACGCGGACATTCGGCTGCGGCAGGTCGAGAATCAGCGGCCGTTCCAGATACGCGGATTTTGGCGGTCCGGCTTCGAATGCTTTCTTGCATTGCGCCATGGCGGTTTTCAGGCTGTTTGCTTCCAGCTCTTCCAGAAACTTGGCGGCGAGTGTCTGGAGATCCTGCGGTGTGCTCATTGCGCACCCCCGATCAGGCGACGGAGTTCGCCGACGTTAAGTTTCGTTCCATAACCGACACGAACCCGCGTCAGTTTCCCCGAAGCCAGCATCCGGTAAATCGTGGACCTTGATGTTCCGGTAACAACGACACCGACCGGGACCGGAACGGCGGCCTCGTTCGGCAGTGAGGGGAATATCTCCAAGGTGTCTTGAACGTTCATCAGGTAAATCCTCAAATTGTTTTGCCGTAGGTGCGAGCGCGCACCAACCCAACTGCAAGAAAAGGTTGCGGTTCAGATTGCGGTTATGGTTGAGGCTGAGGGTGCGGTTATGGTCTAGGAAGCGACCACTTAATTCTTATTCTTCGTGGTTTGGTCGCTGCCCGTGATTGCGAACGTAGTGGAATAATAGAACAGTGTCAAGCGGTTTCAGGCTTACCCAAACAAAAAAAATAAGTCTTTGATTTGGTACGCCATACTTTGCAATGCTCAGTGATTCCCGAGGTGGAATCCGGTGACGTCACCGGATTCCAAACTGACGGAGAACTACTTCATGCGGCTGGAAATCCACGCATCTAGATCAGCCACACGAAAACCGATTCGGTGAGCGCTGAGGTGCACAGCAGGGGCGAACTCGCCTTTCTTGATCAGGCTGTAAATCGTCGTTCTGCCGAGACTGACATAGGAGGCAGCAGACATTTCGCCGGTAGGGGCGAGGAGGGGGAGAACTTGTCCGGGAGACAGCGTAAGCATAATGAACCTTTCTTTTTATTGGTTTTGGTGGTGTATCTCTCATCTGCTAGGTGTTTAACGCTGCCGTCTCCTATCAAGTCAATAATGCGAGATTATCCTCCTACGTTCGCGCAAGGTCAATATAACCCACTGTAAACAAACAAAATAATAAGTACGCCATACTTTTAAAAAGTACGTCGTACTTGTCGTCAAGACGCCAATCGGATGACGTCTGCTCCCGCCTTCAGCTTGTCCAAGTAGTCTGCCCAGCTTTGCATCATCTTCTTACGATCTGCCAGATGTGCCGTGCGGTTATACGCCCGCCCGTTCGGGTCTTTCACCGCGTGTGCTAACTGGTGCTCAATGAAGTCAGGGCGAAAACCTAGAACCTCGTCAAGGATCGTTCTGGCCATCGCTCGAAATCCGTGCCCGGTCATTTCTTCGGCAGGAATGCCGGACCGTCGCATCGCTGCAAGGATCGCGTTATCGGACATGGGGCGATCACTTCCACGCGCGCAGGGGAATACATAGCGGCCACGGCCGGTTACTTCGTGCAGGTTGCGCAGGATCTCCACAGCCTGTGTGGCTAACGGCACAATGTGCGGCGTCTTGGTCTTGGAGACGACATAGCGCCACTCAGCGGCGTCTAAATCAACATCCGACCATAGAGCCTTTCTGAGTTCTCCGGGACGTACAAAGACCATCGGCGCCAGCTTAATGGCGCACTCCACGATGAACGATCCCGAATAACCATCAAGAGCACGGAGTAGTTCCGCGACCTTGGCCGGCTCAGTGACGGCGGGTAGGTGGGTGACGATCTTCGGCGACAGTGCGTCACTCAAGTCTGATGCGATGTCGCGCTCGGCCTTACCTTCGGCGACCGCGTAACGAAAAATCTGGCCGGCGTCGCTGCGCGCGCGGTGCGCGGTTTCGATTGCGCCACGTGCTTCGATCTTGCGAAGGGTGGCTAGTAGTTCAACGGGGGTGATGTCGGCGATCGGCCGGCGTCCGATGGCTGGAAAGAGGTCGCGCTCCAGGCGACGCAAAAGGCGCTCGCCATAGGCTGGCGTCCACTTCACTGACTTCGTTTTGTACCAAGACCGTGCCACGGTTTCGAACGTGTTTTCATTCTTGGCCTGCTTCTCGGCTTTCTCAGCGCGGCGCTGTTCGCTTGGGTCGATACCATCGGCCAGTAATCGGCGCGCGGCCTCGCGTCGCTCGCGTGCCTTGAGGAGGCTTATCTCGGGGTAAGCACCGAGTGCGAGCAGCTTTTCTTTTCCGTCGAATCGATACTTCAGGCGCCACAGCTTGCCACCCGCAGGCGAAACAAGCAGGAACATCCCGCCACCGTCTGCGAGTTTGAAGGGCTTGGAATCCGGTTTTGCGCTACGAATGGCAACGTCAGTTAACGGCATGGTGGATACCCCCAACGTGAGAAAGTACCCCCAATGTTACCCCCATTTTTTGCGGATGTGGGGGTATTTATCCGAACGTGTTCGGATGTTCTCGGAATGGCTAACCGCCTCAGTGCCTTATTTTGCGGACTTGTTTGTACTTAGGCGAACGTTGATTTGCTACTTCGTGGCCTCCTCGACAGGAATCGAACCTGTATCTCACGCTTAGGAGGCGCGTGCACTATCCATTATGCTACGAGGAGAACGGGCGATATTGTACTTGCTCGGGCTCGCCGGCGGCAAATGGGAGCCGCTGGGCAGTTACGAGGCAGTCACGAGTAGTCAGGTAATACGGCCGCCGATGCAGGTACATCAGGCCGGCGTACGGCAGGCGCGGTAGAATCTCGCGCTTTCCCCGGAGTCGGATGGCGTGCTGCATTGCCACCGATTCGCGCGTTGTCCCTTCTTGAGTGATCTCTGCCCATGCCGTATCTGATTTTGTCCGACGCTTCACTTGCCTTTGGCCACGTCCCGCTGCTCGACCACGCCGAGTTTGTCCTCGAGCCAGGCGAGCGCGTCGCGCTGATCGGACGCAACGGCTGCGGCAAGTCTTCGCTGCTGCGCGCGCTGGCCGGGCAGGGCATGATCGACGATGGCACGGTCTGGCGGCAGCCTGGCGTGCATCTCGGCTACGTGCCGCAGGAGCCGCCGTTCGATCCCGAACTCACCGTGTTTGAAGCTGTTGTCGCCGGCATGGGCGAAGTCTCGCGGCTGCTTGCCGAATACCACGCGGTATCGCACGCGCTGGCCGATGAGTCGGCG
>RRZU012906948.1_pt1 | contig 17918 bp, 17 predicted proteins | sample 2165561 | NCBI WGS metagenome assembly RRZU01 (sample SAMN10456909, study PRJNA506462) | wastewater metagenome | isolation source: wastewater sludge | place: USA: Moscow, Idaho | reverse complement strand
ATTTAGCTATTGGGCAGACGGCAAAGGCAACGTCATCACAGGCGAAACCAACGCCCGCCATATCGTCCACAGTGGCGACGCTTATAACGCTGACGAATTTAAAAAAGCCCTAGACACCGCCATTAAAAACATCGGTGGCGTAGAGACCTTTAACGGCAAAGTCCCCAGCGACAAACAAGGCTACCTTGACGAATTACACGAACTTGCCGTCCATGCAGGCGATGTGGCAAAAAATGACGTCAGCACTTATTTGATTAAACGTGATGACGGCGATGTATGGTTACATTTTTCTCAAAGTGATAAAGACGGTCATTTGGTCATCACCCACGAACAAAAAGCCGATGACACCGCCAAACCTGTAGAAGCAGAGACAGAGCAAGCAGCCCCTGCACCAACCGCTGAAGAGATTCAAGCCCAAATCAAAGAAAGCGGTAAAATTGCCCTACAAGTAAACTTCGCCACAGGCAAAACCGATATCCTACCTGTATCGCAAGCCCAAATCAGCGAAGTGGCGACCTTCCTAAAAGCTCACCCTGAAATCAAAGTCGCCTTTAACGGCTACACCGACAACGTGGGCGACAGTGCCAAAAACCAAACGCTGTCTGAAGGTCGTGCCAATGCAGTCATGAAAGCGATCATCGCCCAAGGTGTAGAAGCCGAGCGTGTCAGTGCTAAAGGCTTTGGCGACAAAGATCCTGTTGCTGACAATACCACTGCAGACGGACGAGCCAAAAACCGTCGTGTAGAATTGGTGCAAGTACAATAATTTGTCAAATTTGACATAATAACAAACCCTGCTTTAAGTGAAAGCAGGGTTTGTTATTATGATAACAAGCAAAAATTAATTTTTCTCTTTATCAATAATCTTATTACCACCAATCCAAGGCATCATCGCACGCAATTTAGCACCTGTTACTTCAATGTCGTGCGCGGCGTTGTTGCGGCGGCGAGCGGTCATTGATGGGTAGTTTGCCGCTCCTTCAGCGATGAACATCTTGGCATATTCGCCAGATTGGATACGCTTCAAGGCATTACGCATGGCTTCGCGTGACTGCTCGTTGATGACTTCCACGCCCGTCACATACTCGCCATATTCAGCGTTGTTGCTGATAGAGTAGTTCATGTCAGCGATACCACCTTCATACATCAAGTCCACGATGAGTTTTAGCTCATGCAAGCACTCAAAGTACGCCATTTCAGGGGCATAGCCAGCTTCTACTAGGGTCTCAAAGCCCATTTTCACAAGCTCAACCGCACCACCACACAGTACCGCTTGCTCACCAAATAGGTCGGTTTCGGTTTCGTCTTTGAACGTGGTCTCAATGATACCCGAGCGACCACCGCCCACGCCTGCCGCATAAGACAGTGCCAACTGCTTGGCTGTGCCAGACGCATCACGCCATACCGCGATTAGGTCAGGGATACCACCGCCTTTGACAAATTCAGAACGCACGGTGTGACCTGGGGCTTTTGGGGCAACCATAATCACATCAAGGTCGGCACGTGGCTCAACTTGGTTATAATGAATGGCAAAGCCATGAGCAAAGGCAAGTGTCGCACCTTGTTTGATATTAGGCTCAATCACGTCACGATACAGCTGGCGTTGGAACTCATCAGGGGTAAGAATCATCACCACGTCTGCATTAGCAACCGCTTCGGCTGTCTCAGCAACTTTTAGCCCTGAATTTTCTGCCTTTTTCCAAGATGCAGAGCCTGCACGCAGACCCACAGTCACATCAACGCCCGAATCTTTTAGGTTCAGCGCATGGGCGTGACCTTGTGAGCCGTAGCCGATGATGGCAACTTTTTTGCCTTGAATCAATGACAAATCACAATCTTTGTCATAATATACATTTAAACTCATAAAGTTTTCCTTTAAAAATTGCCAAAATTGGCGGTTGGTTAATCAAAAGGATTTAATCATTTAATTAAATCCAAAATTTTTTATATTACAGCTTAATCTCTTTGGGCAAATCCGCCAAGCGTTCAAACACCACGTCATCAACCCTTGCCAAATCCGCCACGCTCATACCCAGTCGCTCGGCATTGCTTTTGGATTTGGGTGCGGACTGCTCAAGCCCCATTAGCCTTTGATATAACTCATAAGACAACATCACTCATCTGTCGTCTTGCTGTGTAATTACCACAGGTTCACGCTCGCTTAATTGCCATGCCTGCTGTGGGCTTTATTCAAAGGCTTGATGAGAGATTTGCATAATAACTCCAGTGGTTTGGGGTCTGGTAAATTACAAACTCAGCACCTTCTCACCCCGTGCAATGCCAATCACCCCAGAGCGTACCACTTCTAGCACTTTATCACGCCCAATGACTTCAATAAAGCCGTCTAGCTTGCCAGCATCCCCTGTGATCAAAATGGTGTAAAGATTGCTTGAAACATCCACAATCTGCGCACGAAAAATATCCGCTGTGCGATACACTTCTTCACGGTATGAGCCTGTGGCACGCACCTTGATGAGCATCAGCTCACGCTCAATCTGGCTATTTTGTGTGACTTCTGATAAGTTTTGCACTTTGACCACTTCAATGAGCTTATGCAGCTGCTTGGTGATTTGCTCAATCTTATCACTGGTGGTAATGGTGGTAAGCGTCAAGCGTGAAATGGTGGCATCTTCGGTTGCCGCCACGTTGAGACTGTCAATATTATAGCCACGCTGACTGAACAAGCCTACCACACGCGACAATGAGCCTGCTTCGTTTTCCATCAGTACCGAAATTAGGTGTTTTTTTAGTTCTGACATTAGCTACGCTCCCCTTTTGATAGCCACATATCACGCATGGATTGCCCTGCGATTTGCATCGGATAGACGTGCTCCGCCTTGTCCACATAGACATCAATAAATACCAGTCCGTCCATTTCAAGGGCGGCTTTGAGCTCCGCTTCCATGGTCGTAGGATTGGTGATTTTCACGCCTTTGTGTCCATAGCTTTCGGCAAGTTTGACAAAATCAGGCAACGACTTCATATACGACTGAGCATGGCGAGCTTCATAGAGCATGTCTTGCCACTGCTTGACCATGCCCAACTGAGCGTTGTTTAGATTTAGGATTTTGACAGGCAAATTATATTGTAAACAAGTAGAAAGCTCTTGGATATTCATCTGAATTGAGCCTTCGCCTGTGATACACACCACGGTGCGTTCAGGGCACGCCAATTTTGCCGCCATCGCATAAGGCAAGCCCACACCCATCGTGCCAAGCCCACCTGAATTGAGCCATTGGCGGGGCTCATCGTATTTATAATACAGCGCAGCAAACATCTGATGCTGACCGACGTCGCTCGTGATAATTGCCTTGCCGCCTGTTAGCTTATACAGCGTTTCTACCACACGCTGTGGCATAATGGCATGAACTTCGGCATCAGTATCATCAGGATAACGCAAGCCATGACGCTTACGCCATTCATTAATCTGCTTCCACCAGTCGCTAAGAGCCACTTCATCCAGCGTACGCTCGCCAAGCTGTGCTAAGAACTCTTCTAGCACAGGCTTGACATCACCCACAATGGGAATGTGAGCGGCAATGGTCTTGGAAATACTGGCAGGATCGACATCAATATGAATCACGGTGGCATTAGGGCAGAATTTTTTGACATTATTAGTCACACGGTCATCAAAGCGTGCCCCCACCGCCAAAATCACATCGCTATTATGCATGGTCATGTTGGCTTCATAAGTGCCGTGCATACCCAGCATACCGATAAACTGCGCATCCGAGCCAGGATAAGCCCCAAGCCCCATCAGTGTATTGGTGACAGGCAAGTTTAACTTTTTGGCAAGGGCGGTCAGCTGTTCTGACGCATTACCGAGCACCACGCCACCACCCGAATACAGTACAGGACGCTTGGCGGCAAGCAAGGTCTCAATGGCTTTTTTGATTTGTCCGCTGTGACCTTTGTGCGTGGGCTGATAAGAGCGCAGGGATACCGTCTCTGGCATATGGTAGGCAAATTTATCGCTGGGGTTGGTCATGTCCTTAGGAATGTCCACCACCACAGGTCCTGGGCGACCTGATGACGCAATATAAAAGGCTTTTTTGATAATCGCAGGAATTTCGCTAGGCTCACGCACCTGAAAGCTGTGCTTGACAATGGGGCGAGAGATGCCAATCATGTCACACTCTTGAAAGGCATCATCGCCAATCAGTCCAGTCGGCACTTGCCCTGCCAGCACCACCATAGGGATAGAGTCCATAAAGGCGGTGGCAATGGCGGTAACGGTGTTGGTGACCCCAGGTCCTGACGTCGCCAGCACCACGCCTGTTTTGCCTGTGACACGACTATAAGCGTCCGCCATGTGTCCTGCGGCTTGCTCGTGGCGCACTAGGATATGCTCGATTTTGTCTTGCTTGAATAGCGCATCATAGATGTGTAGCACCGCCCCACCAGGGTAGCCAAATATATACTCTACGCCTTCATCGACTAGAGCTTGCACCAGTAGGTCACCGCCTGACATTTGGACGGTTTCGCCATTTTTTAGGGCGATTTGGTTGGCATGGAATTGTGCCATGACATCTTTTTGGGGTGTGGATTTTGTGGCTTGCGTCATAATTGTATTCCTTGTTTATCCAAAAGTGGCGGATAAAACTAACAATGACCGAAGCAGTTATTTCAAATGTGAAACAGGCAAATCAGGGGGCAAGTTGGCAACGCCAAACAAGAAAGAAAGGGCAAATTCTTGTGTCTTGCAGACCGATAAGTCCAAATGCAATGCAAGGTTTGGGCTGTCAAAGGGTAATTTGGCAACTTTTACCAAGCAAACGCAGTATCTGATAAATAACTACGCCGACTAAAAGTTAAGCGTCTATCTTACCGCAAAAAAGTTATCTTGCCAAGTGAATTTTAATATTTCTAATAAATTTCTTGGCTTAACCGTTTAATCCATAAAAAGCACCACATAATCCCCACAAACCCCATTACAGACCCCAAAAAGCGATAAATCTAAACTTTGACCGGGTGGGCGGTCTTGTATTTTTGAAGATTTTACGCCAATATGTCATCATATAGTTTAGCTATCAATCATGTTCAAAAATAGGACAATTTATGAAAATTTTAAACATCGCTCTTACTGTGGCACTTAGTGCGTTAATTGGCACCAGCTTTGCCAGCACCACCGTTTATAAAAGTGTGGGCAAAAATGGGGAAGTACGTTTTTCACAAATGCAGCCCAATGACACCAAAAACTTTGAAGTCATTCAAATTCGCAGTGACGGTCGCCAAGCCAGTGCAGGTCAAATGGCGCAAATCCCTGATGCTACCGCCGCACCTGCACCTAGCGCCGAAGCTCAGCGTCTTGCTGAAATGGAAAAACAACTTGCCGAACAAAAAGCTACCGCTTTAGCTCGCGACTGTCAAGCCATGCGTGCCAATCTTGCCAACCTAAGCACAGGTGGACGCACCTACGAAACCAATGCCCAAGGTGAACGAGTTTATCTAAATGACCAAGAAGTCAGCGCCCGACGCCAGCAAACTATGGATGCTATCAACAAAAACTGTAATGGTCGCTGATCTTAAGTTTGATAATAAAGACATGGTATAATAGTCAATTTAGTTTAAACATATCATGTCCACAAACCCCCAAAAAGCCCACATTAAAGCATGGATCAGGCAACAAGCCTTATCTTTAGGTTTTAGTGAGTGTGGCTTTTTGTCATTAGAAAACCCAATTTTTGTCAAGGCGACCGAGCGTTTACAGACTCATGTCGCCCAAGGTCTGCATGGTAGCCTAGACTTTTTGACACAAAACCATCATCTACGCAGTAATCCTACCTTGCTCGTTGCAGGGGCAAAAACCATCATCTGTGTACGCATGGATTATTTGCACGAAATCCCCACGCCACGCACCATCAGCGATAACGACCGCCCCAATCACGCCATCATCGCCCGCTATGCCCGTGGACGTGATTACCACAAAACCCTACGCCAAAAATTAAAAGCCTTGGCACGTTTGATAGAAAATGAATTACCCCGTTGGCAGGGCTTGGGCGTGGGTGCAGAAAATGCCTTTATATTTCGTCCCTTTAGCGACTCTGCCCCCATCTTTGAAAAGGTAGCAGCACAGGCGGCAGGTCTGGGTTTTGAAGGCAAACACACCCTGTTGATTGATAAAGCTGGCGGTTCTTTTTTTAATTTGGGGGAATTATTTGTCAGTTTGGATTTGGTAGAAAAGGACGAACAACGCACCCCTAAAGCCCTTTGTGGCAGTTGCACTGCTTGTATAGACATCTGCCCCACCCGCGCCATCATTGCCCCTTACACCTTAGACACATCGGCGTGTATCGCTTATTTGACCATTGAACATCAAGGGGCAATCGATGTCAAATACCGCAAAGCCATTGGTAATAGGGTGTTTGGCTGTGATGATTGTCAGCTGATTTGTCCGTGGAATAAATACGCCAAACTCTCTAAAGTTAGTGATTATGCCCCACGTCATGGGCTAGACACGTTAAGTTTGCTTGATATTTGGACATGGAGTGAAGAAGAGTTTTTACAAAAAACAGAAGGTTCACCGCTACGACGTACAGGCTATCTGGGGATTTTGCGCAATACCGCCATTACAATAGGAAACAGCCGTCCACTAGATAAAAAAAGTGTACAACACGCCCTATCATCACGCCTTGGCGAAAATGACATACTCGATGAACATATCCATTGGGCGATTGCAGAACTGGATTAAATTTTTTGTTTACGCAGGGTGGATGACAAAATCCCCATCAGTTCACGATATTTGGTAACGGTACGCCGTGAAATGCTAATGCCTTGAGCTTCTAATGCTTTGGTGATGTTGGCATCTGACAGCGGTTTTTTGGGGTTTTCGCCTTGAATCATCTCGCGTATCATGGCACTAATGGCGGTAGATGATACATCGCCTTCATCACTGCCCACGCTAGACGAAAAGAAATATTTTAAGGAAAACAATCCCTTGGGCGTAAACATGGTCTTATTGGTGGTTAGACGTGATACAGTGGACTCATGCAGCCCCACTTCGGTTGCTACGTCTTTTAGGGTCATGGGTACCATCGCCTGCGCGCCTTCATCAAAAAACGCCTGCTGACGATGCACAATACAAGTCGCCACTTTTAATAAATTTTGATTACGCTCTTCAATGCTACGGATAAATAGACGTGCATCACTCAAATGCTCTTTTAAATAAACATTATCAGGGCTTTCATCGCCTTTTTTAATAAGGCTGGCGTATTCTTGATTGATTTTTAAACTTGGCAAAGTGTCAGGATTGAGCATCACGCGCCATGCCGATGTTTCACTGGTATCCGTCAAGGATTTTTTGTGATAACTGCCATTTTTTTGATCAAGAGCAATCACTAATACATCAGGCACATCCACCGCATCATCATTTTGTCCTTGCTCTTTATAAAACTCTGATGCAGGCTCGGGATTAAGTGTACGAATCACTGACATCGCCCCCTTGATTTCATCCACATCTAGATCGGTGGCTTGCATCAAGGCTTTAATGTTATTATTTTCCAAATAGTTGGTTGCTGAGAGCACCATGTAAGCCTCATCAGCAAAAGGCAAAAAAGGATCTTCTTGGATAAGCTCATTAAGCTGCAAACGTAAGCATTCCGCCAAATCTCTTGCCCCTACCCCTGTTGGAGAGCATTCTTGAATGCTACGAAGCACGGATAAGATATGTGCATGGGTAATTTCTTGTTCCCATTGATAAAATGATGCCATGAGGGTCAAACTTTGGTGCAATTCATCCATATTTAAACGGATATAACCCATGTCATCCATGCCATCAATCAAATAATCAGCGATAATATTATCCGTTTGGGATAAATGCTTAAAATTCATCTGCCAGCGTATATGATCCTGAATACTGCTTTCGGTAGCCCCCAAAAAGTCAGGACTGTCTTCATCCTTATGCGACTGCACTGAAAAATCACCATCATAATCCAGCTCTGAAGAATAAACGTTTTCCCAGTCACTGTCAGTGGCAGTATCATCTAGCCCACTTTGTGATAATTTATCAAAGCTATCACTATAATCGGTGTCGTCACCAAAACCATCATCGCCACCACTGGCACTACTGCTTTTATTTTGCCAAGTGTTATCAGTCCAATCATCTAGTGATAATTCATCAGATGTCATACTGTCAAGGCTTTCAAACTCCTCTTCTACGCGTTCAAGCAAGGGATTGCTGTCAAGTTTTAGTTGAACTTCCTGCTCAAGTTCCAAATGCGACAATGCAAGCAAACGAATTGCCTGTTGCATTTGTGGCGTAAGTTTTTGTGATGTACTAAGATTGACACCTAAACCAAATGACACACTCATAAAAGATTAACCAAATCCAATTGACAATAGAACGTCTAAAATTACGCTCTAGATAAAAGACGCACAAATAACCCAAACTCGCCCATTATCGCTGAACAGACGACAAATGTTTATTTCTTCTGTGTATTATTTTGGCATATTTTTTGCAAAATTTCACATAAAAGTTGCGTGATTGTTGTATTTTTATCGTCAAATATTAACCGTTTATCACCTAGGGTGGGTAGATTTAAGCGACAGGCGGATTAAATAATGCCTTAAAAATCACTTTTGATTAAATTTTAATCATTTTAATAAATAACAATATACTACAAATTGATAATATAAAACACCAATAAAATCACATAAAACAAACACAGCCCCATACCCTACCCAAAGCATATAAAATCCATTACAATAGATAGGTCTCCCCATTTGGATTATTTATGTCTTTTATCATCGCCAGCATTCAGCTAAACAGCCAAGCCGATATTGACCAAAATTTAGACATTATCCGTGCTGCTGTTGCTGCCGCCACAGACAACGGAGCAAAGCTTGTGGTTTTGCCCGAAAACGCTTGCCTTATGGGACAACAAGCTCCACTTGCCAAGCGTTTTGATGAACTTTGCGAGTTTTTCTCCACCCTTACCAAAGACAGTGGCATACACCTGATCGCAGGTACATTGCCCTGCCCCACCTTGCCTGACGGCTCACCCGTACCCGATGGTAAATTTCGCCAAACCAGTCTTTTATTTGACGACCAAGGCAAACAAATCGCCCGCTACGACAAAATACATCTATTTCGAGCAACCGTTGGCGATGCAGTGGGTAGTTATGATGAGGGACGTACCTTTGATGCAGGCAATGAGCTGGTGGTTGCGCCATGTGTGATTGATGGTGTAGCGGTTGGGATTGGGCTTATGATTTGCTTTGATGTGCGCTTTCCCGCCATGGCACAGCGCCTACGAACACTAGGAGCAGACATCATCAGTGTGCCTGCCGCCTTTACCCACACCACAGGTAAAGCCCATTGGCAAACCCTACTGCAAGCACGTGCGTTGGACAGTCAATGCTTCGTCATTGGCTCCACCCAAGGCGGTATACATACATTCACCCATAAAGATAAAATCCATACACGGCAAACTTGGGGGCACACCATGTTGGTGAATGCCACAGGAGAAATCGTCGCAAATAGTGATAGCACAGAATGTCCACCGTCAGGTTTTAATATCATATATGGCGTATTTGATAAAGACAAACAAGAACAATGGCGACAACATTTACCAATTTTTGATTGTGCAGTTTTAAGTTAAAAGGATAAATTATGAAAATCACCGCATTGGATCATTTGGTTTTAACAGTCGCCGATTTACAAAAAACACTGGATTTTTATGTGGGCGTACTTGGCATGAGTGAAATCACCTTTGGCGAAAACCGTAAAGCCTTACAGTTTGGCTCACAAAAAATCAATTTACATGAACTGGGTAAAGAAATTCAGCCCAACGCCCTAAATGCAGTCTGCGGCAGTGGCGATTTATGCCTTTTAACAGATACCCCACTTGATGAAGTGATGCAACATTTGCAAACTCACGGAATAGAAATTATTGATGGTATCGTGCCACGCACGGGGGCGGTTGGGGTGATACACTCCATTTATGTACGTGATCCTGATGGTAATTTGATTGAAATCAGTAGCTATACTTAGGGGCTTGAAATATACCTTAGTCTATAAATGTAACAAAATTTAACAAAGAATTACCAAATATCGGCTCACAAATACCGCCGACAGACTTATAATAAGATATAGTTTGATAACTTAAAGGAGTGTTTTATGAGGTCTGTACTAAAAATTGGTTTGTTAAGTATGTTGCTTGTAGGTAGCGTAGCTTATGCAGGCGATGGTAGCTGTAGCTATAATGCCTATATCAGCAAACAAGATCTATCTAACTCCAACGGCAAAAAGCTAACCACCGTGGGGCAAGTGCTACGCCAAGATCGTGCTAATTTTCATAATGGCAATGGCGATTCTGCTGATGAGGATGATTATTGCGGTCTTGATGATGCCAATGTTCGTAGTCGTTTTGAAAAAATGGTTGACCGTAGCACTATCCCCGCCAAAGTCAAACGTGCCATCATGGGTGGCTATGCAGATGTAACTATCAGCACTTATGGCAATAAAGTGGAAGTATCGTTATTGGTACAGTAGGCTTATTCTTCATTCTTTGTTTTATCCGTTCTTAATCATTGTTAGATTATAGGAGTTTTTTATGAAATCTGTCGTAAAAGTGACTTTGGCAACTTTAATGCTTGCCGTCTGTGGCGCATCTTATGCAGCACCATCTAATTGTAATTATCAAACTTATATCAGTGGCGACGATTTAACCAACTCCAATGGTCAAAAACTTAAATCAGTTGCACAGATTCTACGCCAAGATCGCGCCAACTACCACAATGGCTACGGCGATGAATATGATAATGATGATGAATGTGGCCTAGATGATGCCAAAGCCCGTCAGCGTTTTGAGAATATACTCAAAAAAGCTAAAATTTCTCCCAGTGTCCAAAGAAATATTTTGGGTGGTGATGTTTATGTTGAAGTCATCACCAGTGGCAATAAAGTAAACGTGTCTATCGTACAATAAATACTGATACCCAGTTCTTTATTTTGGGTTTTATTCACCCCACTCTTAACAATATAAACGCTTAACTTTTATAAAATGATTTGAGTGGTTTATTTTAGTTGAGGGTGGGGTGTATTTATTTTTAGTATCATAAAGGTGCATAATGAAATTTAAGTTAATGAGTTTAAGCTTTATGATGACAATGTCACAATTGGCGGTGGCAGCATTACCACCCATACAACCAATCGTACAAAACCCAGAGCAATACGATACAATACCCTATATTGAAGACGGTATCTCTTATGGTGTGATAGGTAAACAGGGAAAATATGGCATTGTTGACATCAATGGTAATATTGTTATTCCTGTTGTTTATAAAGATGTAGCAATACTAAATAACAGTGGTCTATTTGCCATTAAAAAATCCAATCAATACGGTGTTGTTAACTCATCAGGCAAAGAGATTGTTCCTGAAATTTATGATAGCATTAATTATTTTGATGAATCAGGTATTGCCAAAGTTGGAAAAAACCATAAATTTGGTTTTATTGACAATACAGGCAAAGAAATTGTTCCAGTTATTTATGATGATGTCGAATATTTTTATTCAGGCATCGCTAAAGTTAAACAAAATAATAAATGGGGAAATATTGATAAATCTGGTAAAATCACCACCCCAATCATCTATGACCATATAGAAAATTTTTATTCAAATTTTACCAAAGTTAAAAACAATAATAAATGGGGCATTATTGATAAATCAGGAAAAGAAATTATCCCTACTGCTTATGATGATGTAAAAGTTTTTTATGCCAATATTACTGCTGTCAAGCAAAATGATGGCTGGCGTTTTATTGACAAAACAGGTAAATTTGTCACCAAAGAAATCTATCAAGATGCTGGTGACTTTGCTCATGGTTTGGCAGCAGTTAAACAAAAACCAACAGGACTTTTTCAAAACAAAAGTAAATGGGGGTATATTGATGAAACGGGGAAATTAATCATCCCTCTGCAATACGATACAGCCCAGCCTTTTGAGTCTTTTGATAATCCAAAAGGAGAATATGCACTTGTTAATAAAAATGGTGAAGTTTTTTATATCAATAAAAAAGGGCAAAAATTAAAAGAATTTCCTTCAAGATTGGCAGTCATTCCTATTGGCTGACTTTATCTCTAACTCACAAAAAACCCACCATAACTCAATGGTGGGTTTTTTAGCTATTATGAATTAAATTTATTTTGATGATACGGATGCGGTTAGATTTTGCGTCATGCCGTTAATATCACCGCCTTCAAGCCCGATTTCTTTAAGTAGGCTATCCACCAGCGGGGCTTGCGAGCGATAACGCAAGGCAGAGTTAACCATTTGGTCGGCAAGATTACCACTTGGTGCATTTTCGTCCACTGAAGCGCCACCAGAGAACCCACCCAAGCCATTCACTTGTAAAATCTTGATGTCATCAATGTTTTCCATCGGACGCACACTTTCACGAATGATCTCAGGCAAATGCTTCATCAGCGCTAGGCGAATTTGCATCTCTACTTGTTCAGAGCTTAGTACGTTGGACGCTTCATTGACCGCACGTTTACCTTCGGCATCGACCTTGTACTGACGCTCTTGAGCCTCGGCAAGCAGCACTTTGGCATCGGCTTCACCTTGAGCTTGCAGGCGCAGTTTTTGGGCATCGGCTTCGGCAGCGATACGCACCGCTTCAGAGCGATCTTGGGCGGCTTGTTTTTCGGCTTCGGCAGCCACGGTTAAGGCGATCGCTTCTTTTTGGGCGGCTTCTTGGGCGGAGATCAGCTCAACTGCCTTAGCACGCTCGGCTCGCTCAGTTTCACGCACCGTGATGACGCTTTCTTCTTCACGCACCGCTGCCGCTCTTGCTTTATCCGCCTCGGCTTTGGCTTCGGACTCGGCACGGGATTTTTCGGCAACGGCAATGGCACGGTCTTGCTCGGCAAGCTCAATGGCTTTTTTGCGTTCTACTTCAGCACGCTCAATGGCTTGTTCTTTTTGGATTTTTTCGTTTTCAATGTCACGATTGGCAATGATACGCTTTAAATCCACTTCCCGTTCAGCGGCGATTTGTGCTTCTTCGGCTTCTCGTTTTTTGGCGGCTTCTTGCTCGGCAATGCTGGCTTCTTGCTCGGCACGACGCACGGCAATCTCACGCTCTTGCTCAAGTTTGGCGTACTCTTCTTCACGCAAAATCTCAAGACGGGTACGCTCAGCTTCCAAATTCTTGGATTTAATGGCAAGGTCGGTATCTTGCTCAATGTCGTTACGCTTTTTACGGCGCACTTCAATGGTTTCGGTCAGTTTGGTCAAACCTTCAGCATCAAAAGCGTTTTGTGGGTTAAAAAATTCGAAAGCAGTTTGGTCAAGTCCTGTCAAAGACACGGTTTCTAATTCTAAGCCGTTTTTAAACAAATCTTCAGACACCACTTGTTGTACTTTTTGTACAAAATCCACACGCTTCTCGTGTAGTTCTTCCATTGCCATCTCTGCTGCCACCGCACGCAAGGCATCAACAAACTTACCTTCCACCAGCTCTTTAAGCTCGGCAGGAGACATGGTTTTCATACCCAGCGTTTGGGCGGCGGTTGCTATGCTTTCGGCAGACGGTTTGACCCGCACATAAAACTCCGCCATCACATCCACACGCATACGGTCTTTGGTAATCAATGCCTGCTCAGCAGCACGGCGGACTTCTAGGCGTAGCGTGTTCATATTAACAGGGATAATCTCATGAAGTACAGGAAGAACCATCGCCCCACCGTTCATGATGACTTTTTCGCCACCAAAACCTGTACGCACAAAGGAAACCTCCTTACTGGCACGGCGATAAAGGCGGGTTAGGATAAGTCCAAGCACCACAAGAGCAACCAGGATAATCCCTGCGATAAATAAAACTGAGATGATGTTCATAAATGTTTCCTTTTGATAAATTTGCTAAATTTAATGATTGATTTTATATAGTTTACAAATGCACTCAATCAACCAAAACCCCATTACTGTTTTTAATTGCCAAATATTCCACGCCATTTACTGCAATCAGTAGCACCGCGCCGCCCTGCCCCACTTCCTCATCACTATCAAGGCGAGCCATGACATAGTGATTTTGTCCAAAGCCGTCTTTGACCCGAACTTGGGCGGATTGTGTGGCGCTCATCACGCCAATCACGACCACGCCCACACGCCCAACCAACTCTTTTTCGCTAATGGCGCTGGTTTCATCCTTGGGTAAAATCTTATGTAAACCACTGGCAAACAGGCGCACCACGGGCAGGCTGGCAAATATCATGACAGGGGCGGCAATCAGACTGGGCAAATAAAAACCCAAAAGTTCATGCACCACGTTTTGTAGCACCATACCGCCCAAACCAAACGTTGCCAAAAACAGCACCAATAACATCAGTAGCGGTACACGCCCCACATAAAGCCAGCTTAAAAAGCGTACAAACCCGCCTGCATCAATGGCATCAAGCCCAATCTCAGGGTGGGCAGGTTCACCCAAACCATCAGGTAAAATGTTGTCTATCCAGTCATTGATACCGCCTAGCATCAAGGATAGCAGTTCAAGCACAAACAACATCAACATGATGACAAGGGCAACCATAAAGACGGTGTTTTGTGGGGCGTTAATCAGTTGCCAAAATGCCAACATGGGGTTCTCCGTTATTTGTTAGTGCTTATGAGTATTTGTCTCGTCAGTCATGCCTTGAATTTCTTGCTTAGCCCACTCATATTCATGATTGGCATCACTATTAACCGCCAATCCATTCTCACCTGCCAACCTGGTAATCTCATCAATCCCTGCAAAAAATGTGGTCAAACCACTCATCATGTCTTGGTTTACTGCTTGTACAACCTTTGGATCGTTGGCATCTTTTTCACTCAAAGCAATAAATGCCAATACACCAACTCTTATGTCGTCCACACCTTTTTTAACCTTATTTAAAGAAGACTGCACTTCAGGTGTTTTGATTTGTGGGGCGTTTAGGCTCGCCTGCATTTGTTCAAGTATGACAACCTGTTGACGCAAAATCTTATCCGCTTCAGCCTTGGTTTTTACCTGGCTTAATTCTTGTTGCAGTTTTTGTTGCTCCTGGGACAAATGCGACACCTTTTCCATGGATTTTTGTACCGCCATGATGTCAGCTTTAATTTGCTTTGATGTAGATTTTTCGCTCGTTACTTGCTCGGGAGCAGACTGTGTTGTGGTTGTTTGTTCGCCAGCAGTCTTGGTTTCTTGTACTGATTTATCACAAGCGGTCAAACCCAGTGCCAAAACACCTGCCAAAATAATACCAGAAGTTAATTTCATATTAAATTCCCAAATCAAGATTTATCCAAACCAATTTGCTTGATGTTTGCTTGTTTAAGCTGTGCCAGTCTTTCTTCAACGCCCTTATTACGGGTTAAATCTTCAAGCTCTTTAAGTGCTGATAGCTGTGCCATGTCGCCATTATTAGGCAAATTTAGCCCCGTTTGTCTTGCCATCACCCTATCAAAGGCGTTGCCCGACTTTTGGGCGTTTAGGGCGATTTGCTCAAGGTTTGAACTTGCTGGTATGGCGGTCGCCACAGGTCGGCTATTTTGTAACATTTCAATAGCAGACAGCATTTCACGGCGTTTGGCTTGTAGAGCAAGAATAAAGCCTTCAAGCTCCTTTTCTTTAAACACACAGTCGCTAAGTGTATTTTGTAGTACAGGAATTAAGGCTTCGATGTCCATTTGCCGAGCGATACCTGCCTTTGCCAAATCCTCACGCCCCATCGCCAAAGCGGTACTGATATTGTCGCCAAGCTGGGTATGCTCGCTGTTTTCTTCGGTCAGTTTTTTGGTCGCTAGGTGTTTTTGCCCGATGACTTTGCCAAGCTCGGTACGCACTTCATCAATGGCACGTTCTATCTCTCGCACGTTTTCCATCAGTACCACATCAGGGGCTAGGTCTTCGGCTTTGTCTAGCAAGGCATGAAATCCGCCACTTGCCAAACGTCCCACTCGGCTTGCTAAAGTTTCGCTCATGATTTGCTCCTTTGTTGTGTATCTAAAATAATTTGAGCCAGTCGCAAGGTGTTATCTAGCTCGGTCAGCACGCCATCATCATAACCTGCTCCCCGAGCCGTTACAGCAAGCTGTAACATACTGTCCATCAATCGCACCACTCGCCACATCACCTGTTTTTCGTAGTCCATCAGTGCCGACTTGTCCGCTGTCTGTGGGTAATCTGCCGATACGGTCGCCATAAGATCGGGCAGCAGCTCAAACACCCGTGCTAGGATATGCGAATGAACGCCAAGCGTCTTTTCGTGTTGTAAAATCTGATGTTTCGCCCCTGATAGGCTATGCTCGCAGTCGTATAACACCGCTTGATAATCCTGCCCCTGCTCATGGCGTAGGCGAGCCTGTTTTAACAGTTCACGGATTTTTTCGGACGGCGTGGTCGCTTCGTCTATCTGTAAATCAGCAATAAAATCAATGTCTTCTTGACTAATGCGGACACTGACAGGGATACGGTTTGTTTGTCCCATAACTATAAAATTTCATATGTATTCATTTGCATACGAATATAATACATAAAATTTCAGCGTGCAAGTAGCGTTTTGTAAGTTTGGGTAATTTTATGATAAAGTGGGGGAAAGTGGCGATAAATGGTTGATTTGTTAAGATTTTGTAAAATTCAAAGGATAAAAAAACCGCTTAAATTTAAAGCGGTTATGGGTTAATTACTCATGGCTTGGCTCATCATTCATCATCTTGCTCAGATTGTACCGCCCTTGGGTGTGCTTTATCATACACCTTTGTCAAAGACCCAAAATCCACATGGGTATAAATTTGCGTGGTGCTGATGTTGCTATGCCCCAGCATTTCTTGTACCGCTCGCAGGTCGCCACTATGGGACAGCATATGGGACGCAAAGCAGTGACGCAGGATATGGGGGTGCAGGTTTTGCCCGATACCTGCCATGAGTGCCGCAGCCTTTAGGCGGTTTTGTACCGTCCGCCCCGTGATGCGTCCGCCCCGTTCACTAACAAACAGCGCTGATGTGTTTTTGTGCCAGACATCACGTAGGGGCAGATAGGCTTTAATGGCATTGACCGCTTGAGAGCCTACAGGGACAATGCGCATTTTATTACCCTTACCAATCACCCGCACCGTTTTACCTGATAGATCGACATCACCCAAATCCAGCGATACCAACTCCGACAAGCGTAAGCCACTACTATATAACAGCTCAAACATGGCTTTATCTCTTAGCCATAAATTCGCCCCTTTTTTATCCGTGGGCGGTGCTTGGTCTAGCAGTTTTGCCATTAGCTGTTCATCGCTGATGTTTGGTAGTGGCCTAGGTTGTCCCTTAATGCGGTAGCCCTTGGCAGGGTTGGTGTCGGTTAGCCCCGATGTAATGGCAAACTGATAAAATTTACTGATAGCAGAAAGCTCTTGCTTAACGCTGGCGACTTTAAGCTGTCCAAGCTCTAGGCGAGTGCTTAAAAAATACGCCAACTTTTTTTTATTGACCGCTTGCCAATCCCCTGCCAAGTCCTTATCCAAACTGACAAACTCACCAAAGCGACATACCGCGCTGCGATAAGCAAGACAAGTATAAGACGAATAATTTTGCTGTTTTAAACTGGTTAGCCAAGCGTTGATATGGGTTAAAATTTCAGGGCTGATGTTGGCGGTGTCATCGCTTTGCCCTTGATTTTGGGTTGGGCTTGTTGGGTCAAGTGTTGGGCTTTCAAGAAGTTTTGCTAAACGCATAAGTCTAAAAATTATTACTATAAATCAAGTATAATAACCGTTTTATGTCTAAAAATCCTTATGTTTGTTAAAATCTTAAAATATTTTCTTATCATGATGGCGGTGTTTGCCCTTGCCATTGTTGGCTTTTTTAAATTATCACCTGTGTTTGGCGGTCATGCCGATAACGTCACGTTGTCACACATGGCAAAGATGAAAACCTTTAATAATGGCATTTTTGAAAACCTAGAACCCAT
>RRZU012341423.1_pt1 | contig 17920 bp, 17 predicted proteins | sample 2165561 | NCBI WGS metagenome assembly RRZU01 (sample SAMN10456909, study PRJNA506462) | wastewater metagenome | isolation source: wastewater sludge | place: USA: Moscow, Idaho | reverse complement strand
GGTCTCTTACACCACCGTTTCACCCTTACCTCCCCCTCGCGGAGGCGGCGGTCTGTTCTCTGTGGCACTGTCCCGCGGGTCACCCCGGGTGGGCGTTACCCACCACCTTGCCCTGTGGAGTCCGGACTTTCCTCGGCGCTCACGCGCCGCGATCACCCGGCCGACTCATCCAAGGGACAATTCTAGCGCCCCCTGGGTGGGCGACCTACCGGCCGACGATCCGCCGCGCCGCGGGCTCGACCAGCAGCAGCAACAGCCACAGCGGCCCCGCGGACGGAACCAGCAGCACCAGCGCGAACGCCAAAGCCAGCAGGATGCTGCCCAGCCATCGGTCCACCACGCTCACCGCGTGGACCTCGACCAGTCCGGCCCGCTCCAGCAGGACCCGCTGCACGCGCAACGCGACGCTGGCCAAGAGCAGCGTCCCGAAGTAGGACGCGAGCGCCACCACGTCGGTCCCCTGGCCCGCGAAGTCGAGTGCCGTCGCCACCGGAAGGAACACCATCGCGGCCAGCCACACGAACTCGACGCGCAACACGCCGGTCGTGTACCCGCTCGCCTCCGACATGAGGTGATGATGGGCGCGCCAAAACAGCCCGACGATCACGAAGCTCAGCAGGGCCGAGATCAACCCGATGGCGTTCTCCACGAAGAAGTCGGCCGCGCGCTGGGCGTCCATCGCCCGGTCCACCAGCGGCAACACGATCAGCGTGATCGCGATGGCCACCACGGCGTCGCTGAAGGCTGTGAGCCGCTCCAGCGCGGCCCGGTCACCTTCCGCCCTCGTGTCCTCGTGGGCGCGCAGCAACGGTCGGCGTCGCGGCGGCCCGGCGGTCACCGCGGGTCGCGCGCGAACAGCACCGCGCCGGTCAGCAGGTCGGCCTCCACCAGGCGGGCCGCCGCCTGCTCCCCCAGGACGTGCGGTTCGCCTTCCATCGGTGCCGACACGGCCGGATCGGTCAGCTGCAGTTCGGCACGACCCGACCGTTCGTGCACGTCGACGACGGTGCCGACGAACTCCTCGCCGCGGCGCGGCTCCAGCACGAGCGCTTCGACCAGGCTGAGGATCCCCCGCTCGTAGGCGTTCGAGCGCTGGGTGGCTTTGCCCATGGCGCTGGGCAGATCAGCCAGCCCCGCGCGTGCCCAGCCGGGCACCGGTTCGCCTGCCGACAGCGCCACGCAGACCGCGTTGACGTAACGGTCGACGAGGCGGCGCAGCGGGGCGGTGCAATGGGCGTAGGGAGCGTTCATGGCCCCGTGCAACGGCTGCTGCGGGGGCGTCCCGTCAAAGGCCACGTATCCCGCCCCCCGGAACAGGGTCGTGCAGGCGTTGAGCATGGCCAGGTCACGCGGACGCGCCGGGTCGAGCGTCCGCACGAACTCGGGGTAGCTGACCGCCCCAGGCCAGCGGAACCCGAGCGCCCGCGCGACGCGCCGCAACCGGTCCACGTCACCTTGGCGGGCGGGCGGCAGCGTCCGCAGGACGCCGATGCCGCCCCGCAGCATCAGCTCGGCGGCCGCCATGCCGGTCAGCAGGGAGATCTGCGCGTTCCAGCCTTCCACGGGAAGCGTCGAGCGAAACCGCAACTCCCAGCGGCCGTCGAGGACCTCGACCTCCTGCTCGGGAATCTGCAGGCTGACGCCGCCGCGCTGCCGTTCCAGTGCCTCGCGTTTGCGCCCCACCTCACGCAGCAACACCAGCGAGGGGTCGGCGGTGCCGTCATCCAGCGACGCCTGCACCTGGCCGTAGCTGAGCTGAGCCCTGCTCTGGACGCGAGCCGGCTCGACCCGGGAGGCCACGGTGCGCCCCTCGGCGTCCAGGGTGTGCTCCCACAGCAGCGCGGGACGCTCCACGCCGGGGAGCAGCGACGCGGCCCCCTCGCTGAGCACCGTCGGGTGCAGCGGGACCCGGCCATCCGGCGCGTACAAGGTGACGCCGCGGGCGTGTGCTTCGGCGTCCAGCGCCCCTCCGGGCGTGACGAACCGCTGCAGGTCGGCGATCGCGTAGACCACCCGGTAGCCCTCGCCGTCTCGTTCGATGAACAGCGCCTGATCCAGGTCGGTGGACCCGGGCGGGTCGATGGTGACCAGCGCAATACCGGTGGCGTCGCGGGCGGGCTGAGGCGCCTGCCGCGCGGACGCGGCGGCCTCGGCCTCCACCGGCGCGGGGAAGCCGTCCGGGACCTGCAACTCGCCGCGCAGCCGCCGCAACCCGGGGCGCAGGGGTTCGGGGGCCTGGCGTCCGGACGCGTAGACCGCGGCGGGGCTCACAGGCCGGATTCGGAGGTGCGGACGAGGATCCGGCCGCATTCCTCGCAGCGCAGCACCTCGTCGGCGGCCGCAGCGCGGTAGCGGTTCATGTCGGAGGTGTTGGCCTCCAACTGGCACCCGCCGCAGCGGCCGTGCTGCAGCAGCGCCGCGCCCACCCCCGCCTTCTCGGCGATGCGGGCGTACAACGCGAGCAACTCGGCGGGGATGCCTGCGGCGATGACGTGCCGCTCTCGTTCCAGGACGTCCCGCTCCGCCGCGATCGCCGCCAGCTTGGTCTCCCGCTCGGCCAGCACCTCGCGCATCGACGACTCGATGTCGGTCTTCGCGGCCTGCACCTGGGTGGCCTTCTCGCGCGCGGCCTCGGCGCGCTCCATCGCCTCGAGCTGCCCGTCTTCCAGTTCGTCGATGCGACGCTTGAGGTGGGTGATCTCCTCCAGCATGCTCTGCAGCGCCTTCGGAGCGCCCACGGTGCCGTCGGCGACCCGGGTCTCGTTCCGGGCGAGGCGCTCGCGGACCGGAACGAGGTCCTGCTCCGCCTTGGCGAGTTCCAAATCCGCGTCGGAGGCGACCGTGTCGGCGGCGATGACCCGCTCGGCGGCCCGCGCTCGCTCCGCCTGCAGCCCGCGCGCGGTGGCCGTCTCGGGCAGGTTCGCCCGGCGGTGGTCGAGTTGGGCGATCGCGGTGTCAGTCGCCTGAAGATCGAGTAGCCTGTGCTGCGCTGCGGGTTGTGCCTTCATGCGTCCTCCTGCGTCGTGTCGCCGGGTCGCACGATACCGCAGCGGGGGAAGCCCGCCGCCCCCGTTGACCTCCGGCGTCCCCACGCGACCTGCAAGGATGAGAGCCATGACGACCCTGTACCTGGTGCGACACGGCGAGACGTCCTGGAGCAAGTCGGGACAGCACACCTCCTACACCGATCTGGATCTGACTCCGCACGGCGTCGAGCAGGCCCTCTCGCTGCGCGAGCAGCTCGACCCCGCCGACTTCGGCCTGGTGCTGTCCAGCCCGCGGCGCCGGGCCCGCCGCACCGCCGAGCTGGCCGGTTTCACCAACCTGGAGATCACCGACGACCTGGTCGAATGGAACTACGGCGACTATGAGGGGCTGACGTCCGACCAGATCCGTTCGGAGTACCACCCGGGGTGGCGGCTGTGGTTCAACGGGCCGCGCGGCGGCGAGACCGCCGACCAGGTCCGCGCCCGCCTGACCCGTGTCGTGCAGCGGGTGCGTGACTCGGGGGTGGAGCGGGCCGTGTGCTTCAGTCACGGGCACGCGCTGCGGGTGCTGGCCTTGTGCTGGCTCGACTTCCCGCTGATCTTCGGGCAGAGCTTCCCTTTGGCCACCGCGTCGGTGTCGGTGCTGGGGCGCGAGAAGGAGTCCTGGGCCGTCCTGCACTGGAACACGTGACCTGACGCCCTCGGGGTAGGCTGAGGCAGCACCGATGCGGCCTGACGCCGCGCTGAGGGAGATCGATCCAATGTCGCAGAAGGCACCCAAGCTGCCCAACCGTCAAACCCCTTTCTCGGACGCCTTCGTGTCGTTCATCGCGACGGACTGGGAGCCCTATCCGAGTGAGCTTCCGGCCCCGCTGCCCGCGTCCGCGCACACCGCCGCGCGCCGCGACGCCGTGAGCGCGGCCTTTCCGGGCGAGCGGCTGGTGATCCCCGCGGGCAACCTCGTGGTGCGCAGCAACGACTGCGACTACCCGTTCCGCCCGCACTCCGCGTTCGCGCACCTCACCGGCCTGGGCACCGACCGAGAGTCCGACGCCGTGTTGGTGCTGGAGCCTCGCCTCGGGGAGGACGCCGAACCGGCCGGTCATGACGCCGTGCTGTACTTCAAGCCGCGCGCCCCGCGCACCGACCCCGAGTTCTACGCCGACCCGCGTTACGGCGAGATGTGGGTCGGGCAGCGGGAGTCGTGCGAGGAGATGTCGGCGTTGACCGCGCTGCCGACCCGCCCGATCAGTGATCTGCCCCGTGCCCTGTCCGACCGGATCGACACCGTCGCGGTGCGTCTGGTCCGCGACGTCGATGTGCCCCTCACCGCCCTGCTGGACAGCCTCCGCCAGGAGGCGACCGGTGACGTCGATCGAGGCGGCGACGAGGAACTCGCCACCGCGTTGTCGGAGCTGCGGCTCCTCAAGGACGACTTCGAACTCGGCGAGCTGAAGACCGCCTGCGATGCGACGGCCGTCGGCTTCGCGGCCGTCGCCGCGGACCTTCCCACCGCCGTCGCGAACGGCCGTGGCGAGCGCTGGTGCGAAGGCGTCTTCGAGCTCCATGCCCGCCACCTGGGCAACGGGGTCGGCTATGGCAGCATCTGCGCCTCGGGCGACCACGCCAACACGCTGCATTGGATCCGCAACGACGGCGGGCTGCGCGACGGCGACCTGATCCTGCTCGACATGGGCGTGGAGGTCGACTCGCTCTACACGGCGGACGTGACCCGCACCCTGCCGGTCGACGGCACGTTCACCGCCGCGCAACGGCAGGTGTATGAGGCGGTGCTCGCCGCTCAGCAGGCGGGCATGGACGCCGCTCGTGCGGGAGCACGGTTCTCCGACGTCCACGAGGCGGCGATCCGCGTCGTGGCCACCTACCTGCACGAGTGGGGCATCCTGCCGGTGTCGGTCGAGGAGTCCCTCGACCCGGTCGCCGGGGGGCAGCACCGCCGTTGGATGGTGCACGGCACCTCGCACCACCTGGGTCTGGACGTGCACGACTGCGCGCAGGCCCGCAAGGAGTTCTACCGGGAGGGCACGCTGCGTCCCGGCATGGTGATCACCGTGGAGCCCGGCATCTACTTCAAGTCCACCGACCTGCTGGTGCCGCAGGAACTGCGGGGCATCGGCGTGCGGATCGAGGACGACATCGTCATCACCGACGGCGCGCCGCGGCTGCTGTCGGACTCCCTGCCCCGGACCGCCGACGACGTCGAGGCCTGGCTGGCCGCCCAGCGCGGCTGAACCCGGCGGCGGCCACGCGCGGTGTCAGGCCGGCAACCCCTTACCGGAGCGTGGGCGCCCCGCACACGGGGCGCGTGGTGCGCTCTACAGTTCACCCATGGCCGAACTGACGAAGGTCTTCCTCGACGAGGACGAGATCCCCACCCACTGGTACAACATCGCCGCGGACTTCCCGAACCCGGCGCCGCCTCACCTGCATCCGGGCACGCAGCAGCCGCTGCAGCCCGACGACCTGGCCGCTCTCTTCCCGGCCGGGCTCATCGAGCAGGAGCTGAGCACGCAGCGCTGGATCGAGATCCCCGACGTGGTGCGGGACATCTATCGGCTGTGGCGTCCCTCCCCGTTGCATCGTGCACGTCGGCTGGAGCAGGCGCTGGGCACGACCGCGCGCATCTACTACAAGTACGAGGGCGAGTCGCCGGTCGGGTCGCACAAGACCAACTCGGCGGTCCCGCAGGCCTACTACAACCGGGAAGCGGGCCGGATGCGGCTCACCACCGAGACCGGGGCCGGTCCGTGGGGTTCCGCGCTGGCCTTCGCCACGCAGATCTTCGGTCAGTCCTGCGAGGTCTGGCAGGTCCGCAACACCTACGAATCCAAGCCCTACCGTCGCATGCTGATGGAGACCTATGGAGCCTCGGTGACGCCGAGTCCCTCCGACCTCACGGCCGCCGGGCGCGCGCTGCGCGAACGGTTCCCGGACACTCCGGGCAGCCTGGGGATGGCCATCTCCGAGGCGGTGGAGGTTGCGGCAGGCGACCCGGACGCCTCCTACGCGCTGGGATCGGTCCTCAACCATGTGGCGCTGCATCAGAGCGTGATCGGGCAGGAAGCCATCAAGCAACTCGCCAAGTTCGGTGAGGACGCCCCCGACTTCCTGTTCGCGTGCGCGGGCGGCGGCTCGAACCTCGCCGGGATCAGCTTCCCGTTCCTGAGGGAGAACATCGAGGGCCGCATGAACGTCGACGTGGTGGCCTGCGAGCCTGCCGCCGCACCATCGCTCACCGAGGGCGAATACCGCTACGACTTCGGCGACAGCTCCCAGATGACGCCGCTGCTGAAGATGTACACCCTGGGCGCCGACTTCGTCCCCGACCCGGTCCACGCCGGCGGCCTGCGCTATCACGGCATGGCACCGCTGGTCTCCCACGCCTACCACGAGGGACTGCTGCGGGCGATCGCCGTCAAGCAGCGGGAGGCGTTCGCCGCAGGCATCGAGTTCGCTCGCGCCGAGGGCATCGTGCCCGCCTCCGAGTCCAACCACGCCATCGCGGGTGCGTTGCGGCAGGCCCGTCAGGCGGCCGAGGACGGCACGTCCCCCGTCATCCTGATCGGGGTCTCCGGCTCGGGCCAGCTCGACCTCCCGGCCTACTCGGAGTACCTGGCCGGCACCATGCTGGACGCCTGACCGATGTCACGAAGAACCGGCGAGGGCTCTCAGCCTTCGCCGGTTCTTCTGTGTCATGAGTGAATCGAGCCGCCGCAGCCTCCGCCGTCAGGGCTTGGGATCAGGCGTTCCCTGCGGTTCGTCGTCAGGCGTCTCGGCGTGCCCTGGCGAGCCGGCGTCCTCGGTGGGGGTCGCGTGCTCCGTGGGCTGCTGCCACGGCGCGGCGTACCCGCCGTTCGCGTCCGGCGCGGAGGGTTGGTAGCCGGGCTGGGTCCCATAGCCACCGGGGGCCTGGTAGCCCTGGCCGGGTTGCCCCGGGTAGCCCTGCGGCGGTTGTCCGGGGTAACCGGGCGCCTGCTGGCCCGGGTAGCCCTGACCCCAGCCCTGCTGGCCGTAGCCCGGCGGCGGATAGCCCTGCCCGTAGCCGGGCTGCTGGTTCGGGTAGCCGGCGTACGGCGGGTACGCCTGCTGGGCCGGCGGCTGATTGAACTGATTGCCGCGGGTCGCAGGGCTCTTGGCGAGCAGTTCCCGCGCCTGGGCGGCCACTTTGTGCTCGCACAGCAGTTCGTACTTGGTCGCCACCGTCTGCGACACGGAGGTGAAGTCGCGCTGGCCCCGGCTGAGCACGTAGCCCAGGACGGCGAAGACCAGCCCGATCACGACGCCGATCAGGATCGCGGTCAGCAGCATCACGAAGAAGGAGTCGGGCTGCGGCTGCAGGATCATCATGACGATGGCGACGATGAAGCCGGTCGAGAGGCCGCTGGTGACGCCCTGGCCGAGCACGGTGCCCCACGTGCGGCGTCCGGTCACCCGCTCCATCAGCCGCAGATCGGTGCCCACGATGGCGAGGTTCTTCACCGGAAAGTTCGCATCGGCGAGCTGATCCACCGCCTTCTGGGCGTCCGGGTAGCTGTCGAAGACACCCAGGGACTGCGGGTACTCCAGCTTGAACAGCGCGGTGTTCGCGCCCAACGCACTTTGCTGGGTCATGCCTGCTCCTTCCCGGCCGCCGAGCTCACGGCACCACCTCGGGCAACGATCGCCGCCGCGAGCTTCACACCGGCCTCGTCGACCATCTCGTCATCAACCACGATAGCGCCGCGCGCACCACCCTCCCGGGTGCCCGCCGCCGCGTAGGCGTCCAGGATGCGCCGTGCCCGGGCCAGGTCCGCCCGGTCCGGGGAGAAGATCCGGGTGCCCGCCTCCACCTGATCGGGATGCAGCACCCACTTGCCGTCGTAGCCGAGGGCGGCCGCCCGGCGGGCCGCCACCTCGAATCCCGCCGTGTCGCGGATCGCGACGAACGGACCGTCGATGGCCTGCAACCCGTGTGCACGCGCCGCGACGAGGATCGCCATCATGACGTAGTGGAACGCGTCCGCGGGGTAGCCGCCCGGCTGCGCTCCCACGTTCAACCCCGCCATCCCCATCGCCGCCATGAAGTCACCGGGGCCGTACACCAGCGTCTCCAGCCGCGGCGAGGAGGCGGCGATCTCGTTGACGTGGCTCAAGCCGCGAGCCTCCTCGATCTGCGCCTCGATTCCGATGCCGCCGACCACGAGTCCTCGCTCCTGCTCCACCTGCGTGAGCAGGAGGTCCAATGCCACCACCTGCGCCGCCGACGTCACCTTCGGCAACAGCACACAATCGATCTTCGCGCCCGCGCCCCCCACGACGACCTCCACGTCGCGAAACGTCCACGGCGTCGACCAGTCGTTGACCCGCACCGTCACCGTCGGCGCGGCAAACCCGGCCGGGTCGAGCAGGGCGTCCACGATCCGCTGCCGTGACTCCTGCTTCACCGCGGGCGCGACCGCATCCTCCAGATCCAGGAACAGCGTGTCGACCGCCAGCGTGCGTGCCTTGGCGATGAACCGATCGGAGGAACCAGGGACGGCCAAGACGGTGCGGCGGACGCGGGCGGGACGTGGCGTGGCGGGCATGACGCCTAGCCTACGGGCAGCGGCACGCTCAGATGGGAGCCATACGGGGTCAGGCCCAACCCCAGCGCTACGGCGCGTCCGGCGGCCTGGGAGCGGTCCACCCGGAAGGCGGCGAACCCGCTCAACGCGATCGCCGCGGCCAGCCCGGCACGCGCGACACGGCTGCCCAGCCCCCGACCCCGGGCGTCGGGACGCACCAGCACGCCGACGTCCAACGGCCACCCCCACAGGGACGTGACGACGGCCGCGGCCACCACGACATCGTCCTCGATCACCCCGAACCCTGCCTGGGCGGGACGATCGAATCCGGCTTCGCGCCAGGCGTCCTCGCCGACGCTGGCCGCCAGCGTCCGCCAGCCGTCGGGCTCGAGCGGGCCGACATCGGACACCAGGCCAGTGTCGTGGTCGGCCCAGAAATGATCCACGATCCCGCTCACCGGTGCCGCCGCGATCCCCGACCAGCGCCGCGGATCCACCGCGTCGGCGGGCGTGGCGTGCTGCAGGGCGGAGGCCACGGCGTCCAACTGTCCCGGAGGCGCGTCCACGTAGGCGTGATCGCCCAGCAGGAGCACCAAGGCCGCCTCGTCATGAAGCCCCGTCGAGCCGATCATCACGGGCGTCAGCCCAGGAATCGGCATGCCGAACCGCCGGGCCCAATGGCCATCGATACGGCGCCTGGTCTCCTCCAGCACGCTCGCAGCCTAGCGGCGCCCGGGCAGGACGCCTCAGCCGACGTGCAGCGTGAGCTTGCGTCCGGCCAACCCCCGACGCCGGGCAGCCAGCCGGTCGGCGAGACCCGCCAGCGCCGCGGCGGCCGGGCGGGCGGCCTCGGCGCGCACGAGCGGGACCCCAGCATCGCCCGAGGCGCTCATCTGCGGGTCGATCGGCACCTCGGCCAGCAGCGGAACCTCGTAGCCCAGCCGCAACGACAGCGCCTCCGCGACCCGGGCGCCTCCGCCGGTGCCGAACAGGTCGAGGCGGTGGCTTTGGCCGCAGTGCGGGCACTCGGCGTCCAGGTAGGCCATGTTCTCCACCACCCCCAGCACCTTCTGATCGACCATCGAGGCCATGGTGCCGGCGCGCTCGGCGACCTCGGCCGCCGCCTGCTGCGGGGTGGTCACGACGATCACCTCGGCGTTGGGCAACTTGGCGCCCAGGCTCATGGCCACGTCGCCGGTTCCGGGCGGCAGGTCGACGAGCAAGAAGTCCAGGTCGCCCCAGTAGACGTCGGCCAGGAACTGCTGGATCGCCCGGTCCAGAATGGGCCCGCGCCAGGCGATCACCTGATCGCGGGACTGCTTGAGCATGCCGATGGAGATGGCGCTCAGATTCTCCCCGGCCGGCACCGGAATGATCATGTCGTCGATACCGGTCACGTCCGCGTCCGCAATGCCGAGCATCGGGGGGATCGAGTGTCCGTAGATGTCGGCGTCCAGGATGCCGACCTTCTTGCCGTGGGCCGCCAGCGCACTGGCCAGGTTCACCGTCACGCTCGACTTGCCGACGCCGCCCTTGCCGGAGGCGATGAGCAGCACCTGGGTGAGGTTGCCGTCCTGGGCGAACGGGATCACCCGGTCGCGGACGCCGCCACGCAGTTTGGTCTTCAACTCGTCGCGCTGCTCATCGGACATGACGCCGAAGTTCAGCTCCAGCCCGGTGAGGCCCTCCACCTGCTGCAGTGCGGCATGCACGTCGTGCTCGATGGTGTTCTGCATCGGACAGCCGGAGATGGTCAGCAGCACCGAGACGCTGGCCTGACCGGCCTCGTCGACCTCCACCGATTCAACCATGCCCAGGTCGGTGATCGGCTTGTGGATCTCGGGATCCTGGACGTGGGACAGGGCGTCCCACACGGCTTCGTTGAGGCTGACGGCAGACATGCCCCCAGTCTAGGGCAGCCGCACCGGCACCCTCCCGTCGCGTGCCGTCTCAGGAACCCCGCGGACCGGACTCGATGTCGTCCGTCGCGGGGCCGACCTGCGACGACGCCGGCTCGTCGTGCGACTCCTCCGGCGGGTTCGCGTCCTGCTCCTCGTCCTCGCGCTCCAGCTCCTCCACCAGGTCGCGCAGTTCGCTGCGCAGGAAATCCCGGGTGGGCATGTCGTTGATCCGGATCCGCAACGCGGCGATCTCCCGCGCCAGGAAGTCCATGTCGGCCCGGCTCTGGGAGGCGACCTGGCGGTCGTGTTCCATGCTGACCCGCTCGCGGGCCTCCGACCGATTCTGCGCGAGCAGGATCAGCGGCGCCGAGTAGGAGGCCTGCAGCGACAGCAGCAGGGTCAAGAAGATGAACGGGAACGGGTCGCCCAAGATGTCGGAGTTGAACCGATTGACCACGATCCAGGCGATGATGAAGACGGTCATCCACAAGATGAACTGGGCCGTGCCCATGAATCGGGCGAACGTCTCGGCGAAGCTGCCGAAGGCATCATCGGGCAGCCGCATCCGCGGCAGCCAGGAGCGGTTGCGCCCCGGAGTGTTGAGTCGATCACCGGCTGCCATCATCAGCCCCCTCCGCTAGCTGAAGCCCGCGCCAGTCGGCGGGCAGGATGTGGTCCAGCACATCGTCGACGGTGACCGCCCCCAGCAGGCGGCCCTTCTCATCGACGACAGGCGCGCACACCAGGTCGTAGGTCGCGAAATAGCGACTCACCTGAGCGACGCTGTTGTCAGGTCGCAGCGGCGTGATCGACGCGTCGACCAGGTTCGCCGCCAGCGTCGAAGGCGGCTCCCGCAGCAGCCGCTGGATGTGAACCGCCCCCACGTAGCGGCCCGTCGGCGTATCCAGTGGCGGCCGGCACAAGAACGCCAGCGCCGACAGCGCGGGCGTCACCTCCTCCTGCCGGAGCTTCGCCAGGCAGTCCGCGACCGTCTCGTCAGGGCCCAGGATCACCGGTTCCGGCGTCATCAGACCGCCCGCCGTCGCGGCATCGTAGTTGAGCAGCGTCCGGACATCCTCGGCGTCCTCGGGCTCCATCTGCTGCAGGATCGTCTCGGCGAGCTCGGGGGTGAGCTCCGCGATCAGGTCGGCGGCGTCGTCCGGGTCCATCTCCTCCAGCACGTCCGCGGCGCGCTCGGTGTCGAGTGAGCGGATGAGGCTCACCTGCTCGCTCTCGGGCAGTTCCTCCAGCGCCTCGGCGAGGACGTCGTCCTCCAGGGCGGAGACCACCTCGGCGCGACGCTCCGGGCTCATCTCGTGCAGTTCCCGGGCGACGTCGGCCGGCTTCATCTCGGCCAACTGGGCCACGACCTGGTCGGTGCCCTGCGGGGAGTCCGCGAAGTAGTCGGGAACCTCGTTCCAGTCGACCACCACCACGTGGCCGCGGCTGAACGGACGCCCCGTGCTCTCCTTCAGCGCGACCTCGCTGACCTCCCACGCATGATTGCGAGTCTGCTGGATCGCCACATCGAAGATGGTGGCCGGCTTCTCCCCGGGGCGGTCGACCCGCTTGTCGAACAGGTCGGCATCCACCAGGCGCTCCAGGTCGCGACGCTGGAACACGACCGTGTTCACCACGCCGGAGATGATCACCTGCTGCGCGTCGATGGAGTGGACGCGCTCCATCGGCAAGAACACGCGTCTCAGCCTCAACAGCTCAACCACCAGGCCTTTCACCCGGGGAGGTCGAGCATTCGACCGGTTCTGCACGACGACATCGCGCACCTTGCCCACCTGGTCGCCGCTGGCGTCCAGAATCGGCAGGCCCCTGATGCGCGACACGAAGATCGAGGAGGCGGATCCACTCACGGGCGAAGGCTAGCGCACGGTCACCAACGCCAGTTGAACGGGTCAACACCGAGGGGGAAACCGCGCCGGCTCAGGTGGCCTCGGGGTCGAACGGGACGCTCCGCGAGGCCGCCGCAACCGGGGCGCCCGCGCCGGACGGCACGCCGGACGTCGAACCGGAGGCCTCCCCCACGGCGTCCTTGACGAGCTGGCCCGTGGCCAGGGCGTCATCGCGCATCTCGCGGAAGTCGGCGACCTCCTCCCCCGAGAGCAGGTGCTTGGCCACCAGGGTCTTCGGGTTCAGATCCGCCAGGGAGAAGTTGTCGAACTCAGGCCCCAGTTCCTCACGGAGCTGTCCGCGGGCGTCCTCGCTGATCTTGCGCAGGTAGGCCAGGACCCGGGCCGCCTTGCGGGCCAGCTCGGGCAGTTTCTCAGGCCCGAAGATGATGATCGCCAGACCGCCCAGCAGGACGATCTCCACCATGTTGAAGTCCACGACCGCCCCTACCCGCGGCGCCCGCTCACAACCCGGCGGCTTCCAGAACCTGGATGAAGGTGCGGGCCTGGGACGAACTCGCCGGCTTCAACGGTCGACGCAGGGTCTGCGTGGTGAACCCGCGGGCGGCCAGCGCCGCCTTGACGAGCATGCACCCCTGGGTCGCGAACACGCCGGTGTAGACGGGGAGCAGCCGGCGGTACAGATCCAGCGCCTCACGGGTGGCGCCCTCATCCCACAGCGTCAGCCACTCCTTCGTCGCGGCGCCGGTGAAGTGCGTCGACGTGCCGACCAGCCCGACGGCGCCCACCGAGAGCAGCGGGAGCGTGACAGCGTCGTCGCCGGAATAGTAGGCCAGGTCGGTGGACGCCATGACGCGCGCGGAGCTGACCAGGTCCCCCTTCGCGTCCTTCACGGCGACGATCGTGGGATGCCGATCCAGCTCGATCAGCACCTCTTCGGGGATCGGGATGCCCGAACGGCTCGGGATGTCGTACAGCATCACCGGCAGGTCGGTGGAATCGGCGACCATGACGAAGTGCTCCAGCAAGGCGTCCGACGGCGGCTTGGAGTAGTAGGGCGTCACCACCAGCACGCCGTTCGCACCGGCCTCCACGGCATCGCGGCAGCGCTTGATGGTGGCGGCGGTCTCGTTGGTGCCGACGCCCGCGATCACCTGGGCGCGGTCCCCGACCTCGGCCACAACCGCCTTCAGGAGGGCCTTCTTCTCATCGTCGTCGGTGGTCGGCGACTCACCGGTCGTACCGTTGATCACCAAGGCATCGTTGCCCTGTTCGTCGACGAGGTAGGCGGCGAGGCGGCGGGACTCATCGAGGTCGAGCGAGCCGTCGGACGTGAAGGGCGTCACCATGGCCGTGATGAGTCGCCCGAAAGGTTGCGGGGCCATAGGGGACAGTCTAGGCACATCCAGGGGGCCCTCCGGCCGCCGAGCGCTAGTGTGGCCTCGTGAACGCAGCGCCGACGCCCAGCATCCCCCACACCGCCGCTTCGGCGTACGCCGAAGCGTTCGTGCCCGAGTCCGCAGCGGCAGCCACGGCCCGCACCGCCGCGCAGAGCCTCGGGATCGGGGCCATCTCCCCCGGCACCGCGACCCTGCTGACCTTCTTGGCCAGCAGCATCGACGCCCGCACGGTCGTCGAGGTCGGCACGGGCGCCGGCGTCGCCTCCCTGGCGCTGCTCGCCGGCATGGCCGACGGCACGCTCACCTCCATCGACACCGAGCCGGAGCACCAGGCCGCAGCACGCCGCATCCTGACCGACGCCGGCATTCCCGCCCGCCGCGCCCGCCTCATCGCCGGGGCAGCCCTGCAGGTGCTGCCCAAGCTCAGCGACGGCGCCTACGACCTCGTCTTCGTCGACGCCGACCCGCTGGAGGCCGTCGAGTATGTGGAGGAGGCGCTGCGGCTGTTGCGCCCCGGCGGGCTGCTGGTCATCTACCACGCCCTGTCCGGCGGCCGGGTCGCGGACGCGAGCAACGAAGACGACGACACCGTCATCATGCGCGAGGCGCTCGCGGCGGTGGCCGACTCCGACGACCTCTCCCCGGTGCTGCTGCCTGTGGGCGACGGGCTGCTGGTGGGCCGCCGCGCCTGAGGTTCCCCTCCCCGTGACGGCCGACGCCGCCCCGCGCTGCTGCGTGGGGCGGCGTCGTGCGTCATCGGACGCGGACCAGGTTCACTCGGCGTGGACGCGGTCACCCTTGCTCAGAACCGTGATGCCCGCCTCGGAGACGTGGAAGCCGCGGGCTCGATCGTGGTCCAGATCGACGCCGACCTCGGCACCGTCCTCGACCACCACGTTCTTGTCCAGGATCGCGCGTCGGACGACCGCGTTGCGACCGACCCGGGCCCCGGTCAGGATGATCGACTCCTCGACCTTGGCCCACTTGTCGACGACCACGTTGGGCGAGAGCACAGACCGGTCGACGTCTCCGCCGGAAATGATGCAGCCCGAGGAGACGATGGAGTCCTCGGCGGTGCCGCGCAGCGTGAACTTCGCCCCCGGCGCCTGCGGCTGGGAGGTGAAGATGGGCCACCGGCGGTTGTACAGGTTGAACTCCGGCACCACGTTGACGAGATCCATGTGGGCGGCGTGATAGGCGTCGATCGTGCCCACGTCCCGCCAGTAGTTGCGGTCCTTCTCCGTGGCGCCGGGCACCGACTGCCGAGTGAAGTCGTACACGTGAGCCTGTTGCTTGTCCACGAACGACGGGATGATGTTCCCGCCCATGTCGTGCATGGAGCCCTCGTCCTCGGCGTCGGCCCGCAGCGCCTCCACGAACGCCTTGCGCGTGAAGATGTAGTTGCCCATCGACGCGTAGGACTCCTGCGGGCTGTCGACCAGCCCCGGCGGGTTGCTGGGCTTCTCCAGGAAGGCGTCGATGACGGTGTCCCCACCCGCATCGATGATCCCGAAGGCTGACGCCTCCGCACGCGGTACGCGGATGCCTGCGATCGTGGCCTCGGCCCCCGAATCGATGTGGGCGCGCAGCATGTCGGCGACGTCCATCCGGTAGATGTTGTCCGCCCCGAACACCACCACGTAGTCGGGATCCTCGTCGTTGATCAGATTCATCGACTGGAAGATGGCGTCCGCGCTCCCGCTGAACCACTGCTTGCCCGTGCGCTGTTGCGCGGGCACCGACGTGACGTAGCTGCCCAGCAGCGTCGACATGCGCCACGTCTGCGCGAGGTGCTTGTCGAGGGAGTGGGACTTGTACTGCGTCAGAACGGCAATTTTGGTCAGCCCCGAGTTCGCCAGATTGGACAGCACGAAGTCGATGAGGCGGTAGGTGCCCCCAAAGGGCACGGCCGGCTTGGCCCGGTCGGCGGTGAGCGGCATCAGACGCTTGCCTTCTCCACCTGCCAGGACAATCGACAGGACATTCGGTCGATCGCTCATGGTGCTAAACCTAGGCCACGCGGGCCCCCCATGGGGAACGCGGAGGCCGACTGTCCCATTTCGTCTCAGGACCGTTGCCTCCGCGTCCACCTGCACGTCACATCCGGGTCTTCGCGGACCGCTTCGGCGCCCCCGGACGCCGCACGTATGCCACCATCGTGCACATGCGCGTTTCGATCCTCACCCGCGAGTACCCGCCCACGATCTACGGGGGCGCGGGCGTCCACGTTGCGCAGCTGGTCCCGCAGCTCGCGGCTATCACCGACCTCGTCGACGTGCAGGCGATGGGCGAGCCGCGAGAAGGCGCGACCGCTCACCCTGAGACGTTTCCCGCGGGCGCCAACGCGGCCCTGCGGACGCTGGGCACGGACGTCGCCATGGCCGCCGCGATTCCCGAGGTGGACGTCATCCACGCCCACACCTGGTACGCACAGTTCGCCGGCATCGTCGGTGGCCGCCTCCAGGACGTGCCGCTGGTGGTCACCGCGCACAGCCTCGAGCCGGACCGGCCGTGGAAGGTCGAGCAGCTCGGCGGCGGGTATCGCGTCTCCAGCTGGATCGAGAAGACGGCGTTCGCCGAGGCCGATGCCGTCATCGCCGTCTCGGAGGCGATGATCGGCAACATCACGCGCGCCTACCCGTTCGTGGACCGGGAGAAGATCCACGTCGTGAAGAACGGGATCGACACCGACGAGTTCCGTCCCGATCACGACACCGGCGTCCTGGACCGCCTCGGCGTTCCCCAGGACCAGCCGATCGTGGTGTTCGTGGGCCGCATCACCCGGCAGAAGGGGCTCATCCACCTGGTGCGGGCCGCACGCGCGCTGGACCCCGACACCACCTTGCTTCTGCTGGCGGGCGCCCCCGACACCCCCGAGATCGCCGCGGAGTTCCATGCCGAGTTCGCCCGCCTGCAGGCCGAACGCCCCGGTCGGGTGTTCTGGGTGGAGGAGATGCTGCCGCGCGCCGACGTCAGGCAGGTCAACACTGCTGCGACGGTGTTCGCCTGCCCGTCGATCTACGAGCCGCTCGGCATCGTCAACCTCGAAGCCATGGCGTGTGAGACCGCCGTGGTGGCCTCCGCGGTCGGCGGCATCCCCGAGGTGGTCGCCGACGGCGTCACCGGCCTGCTGGTTCCCTACGACCCCGAGCGGGCCACCGACGCCGCCTACGTCGCCGACTTCGAGGCCCAGTTCGCGACCCGCATCAACGAACTCACCCGCGACCCCGCCCGCGCTGCCGCGATGGGGGTGGCGGGTCGGCAGCGGTGCATCGACGAGTTCAGCTGGGCTCAGATCGCCGCCGAGACCGTCGAGGTGTATCGCGCCGCGATCGCCCGCCACGGCGCCCGCAGCGCCACCTGAGCACACCCGCACGAGCCGAGGGCCCCGAAACTGGAGTTCCGGGGCCCTCGTCGTGCGGTCTGCGACCGACGTCACTTCACCAGGAGCGCCTCGTCGTCGACGGGAAGGCCGAGCTTGATCCGCTCGCGGCGGGCGAACGGCCCGATGATGGCCTCACCGGGCTTGCTGTCGGTGAGCAGGGTGAGGTCGCGTCCGGCGACCTCCGGCATCACGATCGCAGCCCCCAGGGACAGGGCGGTGAAGATCGCGATCATGATGGCGATGGGCCACCACGAGCCGCCGGTGCCCACGACGAGGGCCGCGGCCACGACCGGTCCAACACCCGTGGCGATGATCGCGGCGATCTCCTTGGCCAGCGCCATCTGCGTGTAGCGGTGACGGGCACCGAAGATCTCGGCCATGGTCAGGTTCTCCAGGGAGGCCAGGGCCAGCACGGAGGTCTGGTGCATGATGATGTAGCCCGCGAACACCGCGTTGACCTGCGCGGTCGCGATCATCCAGATCATCGGGAACACCAAGACCAGCGAGATGGACGTCATCACGATGTACATCAGCTTGCGGCCGACCTTGTCGGACAGGAAACCGACCAGCGGGACGGTGATGAAGCCGACGAGCGAGGAGGCGATCACGACGCTGGTGCCGACGCTCGGCGCGAGCAGCAGCGTCGCGGTGATGTAGGAGATCAGGTAGGTCTGCACCATGCCGGAGTTGCCGGCCTGGCCGAACCGCAGGAAGAACGACTCGAAGAACGCGCGACCCTTGCGCTCCGACAGCCCCTCGGCCAGCACGTTGCTGCCCTGAGCGGCGACGACCTCGCTGAGTTCCTCGTTGGACACGGC
>RRZU010340851.1_pt1 | contig 17929 bp, 15 predicted proteins | sample 2165561 | NCBI WGS metagenome assembly RRZU01 (sample SAMN10456909, study PRJNA506462) | wastewater metagenome | isolation source: wastewater sludge | place: USA: Moscow, Idaho | reverse complement strand
TGGTGCCCTGCAACGAGCCGGCGAACGTGAGCGTCGCCCCGAACTCGCCGAGCGCGCGCGCCAAGGCCAGGGCCGAGCCCGAGGGCGACGCAGGCGCCGCCAGCGGGACCGTGACCCGCCAGAAGATCCGCGACGGGCTCGCCCCCCGTCCCCGAGCGGCAGCGCGGCGGGCAGGGCACCAGGCTCGATCTCGGTGGTCGCCCGAGCACACCAGAAACGGCAGCGCCACGAACGTCTGCGCGATCACCACCGCAAGCGTCGTGAACCCGATCTCGATTCCCCACGCGGACAGCGGCGCGCCGATCAGCCCCCGCCGTCCGAGCGTCGTCAGGAGGGCAAGCCCGGCCACCACCGGGGGCAACACCATCGGCAGCGTCACGACGGTGCGGGCCAGGCTCGCCCACCGTCCCGCGGTCCTGGCCAGCACGAGCGCCGTCGGCACGCCGAGCAGGAGCACGAGGGCTGTCGAGACGAGGCAGGTCGCGAGGCTGAGCGTCAGGGCGTCGATCGAACGCTCGGACGCGAGGAGGCGGGGCAGGCGCGCCCAGTCGGCGCGCAGCAGCAGCCCGATCAGCGGGACGCCGAGCAGGACGAGCGCGACGGCCGCCGGAATGAGCGCCCAGCGCGGGTAGCCGGGCCTCACGCGGGGGCGCCGAACCCCAGGTCGCCGAGGGTGGCCTGCCCGCCGCCCATGATCAGGTCTACGAAGGCCCTCGCACCCGTGGGGTTGGGCGCGTTGGTGACCACGGCGATCCAGTAGGTGTTGGGGTCGTCCTGTGCGCCCGGGATGTCGAACGTGGCGACGTCGTCACCGGCCTGGGTGGCGTCGGTCGCGTAGACGATGCCCGCGTCGGCCTCGCCGGAGGTGACCTTTCCAAGCACGTCGGTGACGCTCGACTCCTCCGAGACCGGGGTGAGCGTGAGCCCGGCCGCCTCGGCGACCTTCACCGTCGCCGCGCCGCACGGGACCTCTGCTGCGCAGATCACCAGCTTCTTCCCGTCGAGCGATGAGTCGAACCCGGTGACGCCGCCGGGGTTGTCGCTCGGCGTGACAAGGACGAGATAGTTCGTGGCGAACTGGACGGGGTCGCCGTCGATCAGGCCGGCCTCGACCGCCTTGTCCATGTTCTTCTTGTCGGCCGAGGCGAACACGTCGGCAGGGGCACCGCCCTTGAGCTGGTCGACGAGGCCGGACGAGCCGTCGAACGAGTAGTCGACGTCCATGCCCTCGGAGGCGAGCGGAAACGCCTTGTTGAGCGAGGCGGCCGCGAAGACGGTGACCTGTCCGACGTCTACCGCGGAGGCGCTCGGCGACGACTCTGACGTGGTGGTTCCGGAGGCTGCCGGCTCGCTCGTGCCCTGGCCGCAGGCGGCGAGCAGGAGGGTGGCGGCGAGGAGGGCGAGGCGCCTCATGCGCGGTTCCTCTCGACGGTGACGTTGGTGGCCTTGATTACGGCGGTGGCGACGACCCCGACCTCGAGGCCGAGCTCCTCGACCGCCTCGGTGGAGATCAGGGAGACGATCCGGAAGCGGCCGCACTGCATCTCGACCTGGCTCATCACCGTGTCGGAGACGACCCGCGTGACCAGGCCGGTGAGATGGTTGCGGGCCGAGCGCGCCCCTTCGCCCATCCGGTCGCCGTCGGCCAGTTCTTGGGCGAGCGCGGCCAGCTCGGCACCGTCGACGCTCTTCCTTCCCGCGTCGTCGACTCCCCCTGCGAGGCGTCCGGCGTCGACCCACCTTCGGACGGTGTCGTCACTCACGCCGAGGAGGTCGGCCGCAACGGGTATCCGTATCTGCGTCATGGATGGACCCTATCAGGCGCATTCGCGGTTAGCATCATCTTTTGAGGCATATCGGTCGGCGATCCCTTAGGCTGACCCCATGACCTACCGTGCCGCCGTCATCACCTGCTCGGACCGGGCAGCAGCCGACGTCTATGAGGACCGCTCCGGCCCGGTCCTGCGCGACGGGCTGGCCGCGCTCGGCTTCGACGTCGATGAGCCGCTGGTGCTGCCGGACGAGGCCGACCGGATCTCCGCCGCGATCCTGGCCGCTGTCGACGGTGGAGCGCGGGTCGTGCTGACCACCGGGGGGACGGGCATCGGCCCGCGCGACGTCACCGTCGAGGCGACGCGGCCGCTGCTGACCTATGAGGTCCCGGGGATTGCCGAGGCGGTCCGCGCCGCCGGCCTGGCGGCCACGCCGTTGTCGAGCCTGTCGCGCGGACTGGCTGGCGTTGTCCAACGCGACGGCGTCCGCGCGTTCGTGTTCAACGCTCCCGGATCGCGGGGCGGAGCGAGGGACGCCCTGACCGTGCTCGGCCCGCTGCTCACCCACATCGTCGGCCAGTTAGACGGCGCCGACCACGACCTCACCTGACCCGCCCGGCCTACCCCTTCACCCGACCGGCCTGCCCCTTCCCCTCACCCCGCCCCACCCGGGTGGCAAGAATCGACCAGTGTCCGATTCTGGTCGGTCCGAGCGCAACAATCGCCCACAACCCGACCCACGCCAGCCCCCCCGCACAGCAAAAATCGACCAGTGTCCGAATCTGGACCGTCCGATCCGGACTCTCGCCCACATGTCCGACGGCGACCAGACTCGTCGGCTCGTCTCGCTACTGCGCGCGGGAGAGCCAGGCGATCAGGAGCTTCTTCTTTGCCGGGGACAGCAGCCTGCCTGGCCGGCCGCTTGCCGAGAGCTTCGCGTAGTTGTAGCGCAGTTCGGGGTGGGCCGCCTCGAGCTCGGCGAGGACACGCGGGAAGTCGGAGGGATCCTGCGCAGGGACGACGGCCCCGGCCACCCGCTCGTCTGTGGTGTGGTGCTTGCGATCGTAGGCGCCGAGGGGGACGCCCCGCTCGACCGCCTGCGCTCTGTTGCCCCCGAGCACGTTTCGGTCGGTGGCGCCGATCCGGATGCTCCAATCGGCCCGGTCACCGGGGAAGTTGGAGATGTCGGCGAGGATGATCGCGTCGAACCAGCGGCGCAGGCGCTCCGGATAGTCCTCATTGCCCGTGAAGATCGGGTCGAGGCCGATCGAGATCGACCAGTGCTCGTTGGGCAGGTCGAGCCCCAGCTCGCGCGCCCATTTCTCGCCGGGCGTCTCGGGCTGCTGGCTCAGCAGGCCGGTCGCGGCGGCGTGGAGCTTGTCCGCGGCATCGACCTCAGGGAACTGCTTGGACAGGTACTGGATGTGCTCGACCTGCTTCGGACTCATCCGGGGCATGAGGGCGAGCACCTCGTCGACGCCACGGAGCGCCACCGTCTCGAGGACGGGGTCGCCGGCGGCGATCAGGAGCGCGGCGAAGGCATAGTCGGCCTGCTGAAACTCGGGGCCGAAATGCGGATTGGGGTTGTCGATCTCGTAGGTGCGCACCTCGACGAACGCCTCACCGAGCGCCTCGACGACAGCCGCCGTGAGCACTCCCGAGACCCGCTCCGCGTCCTTACGGTTGCCGGGGGCACGGGAGTAGGAGCCGATCTTCTTGGCGGCCTTCTCAAGTTCCCGCGCGGTGTCGGCGGGCGACGCCTGCGCACGGTGGGTGAGAATGCTGACGATCGTGGGGATGTCTGCCATGCGCGAGACCCTAGCCGACGCTTCGCTCACTAGGCCCTCCATCGCTCCTCTCGCCAAGGTGACTCATTCACTCCCGAGGCCCAACGGGGTCGCGACCAAACGACCTCGAGCTCGTCGGGGGTCCGCAACAACACTGAGTCGGCCCCGGCGACCCACTCAGCAAATGCCCCCGAGCCAGGAGCGCGGCCCGCAACCATACGCCCGCGCGCCCGTGGGGGGGGGTCCGCAACCCCGCACCACAATCGGCCGCTTCGACAAGCTCAACCAACGATCCCGAGCCCGTCGAGGGGTCCACAACCCCGCACAAGAACCGGACGCGGCGACTAGCTCATCGAACAACCCCCGAGGCGGCCGAGGAAGCCCGAGCGCTTGCCTTCCCTGCCCCGTCGAGGCGCGACCGCGAAGGCAGGGACTCCGGCACCATAAACCGTTATCAAACCGTTATTGACGCTCTCCCCGAGAGCTCCACATGGCGGCGGAAACTGTCAGACCCGGAGGGAATAATGAGTTCTATGTTCGATTCGTTGCAGCGGGGCAGCCAGGAGTTGATGGCAGCGCTCTGGCACGCTGCGACGACGCTCTCGGAGCACGACGAACGCGCGACCAAGCTGGCCTCGGTCCTGGAGGCACTCGAAGAGATCCAGGCCCAGACAGAGGGTCTCAAGCTGCACCTGCTCCACGAGGCCAACCTCGACGGCCTGGCAGCGGTGGTCGACCAGCACCGTTCGACTCCACGCCACGACAGTTCTCGCACCTCAGCCGACCTGCGGCTCGCCGACGACCTGTCGGAGCGGTTCACGATGATCAAGGCCGCCCTCACCGAGGGAACGATCTCGGCTCCCCAGGCCTCGGCGATGGTCTTCGGCCTGAAGAAGCTTCCGACCGCCATCACCGGCCGGGTGCTGGAGGTGTGCCAGGCCGAGCTGATCCAACTGGCCGGCTCCTACTCCCCGCACGAACTGCGGCACGCCGCCCTGGAGGTATGGGCGCTGCTCGATCCCGAGGCGGCGGACCACGAGGAGGGCGCGCGACTGGACCGCGAACGGCGCCGCGCCGAGGCGATCCGTTCTGTGCGACTGATCGACTCGTGCCACGGGTACATGACGCTGACAGGACGGCTTCCCCTCGCCGACGGTGCACTGCTGCAGGCTCAACTCGACGCGCTCACGCCGCCGCTGTCCTCGTATTCTTCGGAGGCTGCGCCCTCGCGCGACGCCAGGCGAGCCGACGCGCTGATGAGTCTCGCCCACCACGCAGCGGCCGCGGGCTCGCTCCCAAGGCTCGGGCTGGACAGGCCGCACGTGAGTGTCACCGTCTCGCTTGAGGCGCTCCGCGACGGGATCGGCTCCGCCAGCCTGATCGGCATCGACGCCTCCTCCCTCACGGCCTCCGAGGCGCGACGCCTCGCCTGCGACGCGAACGTGATCCCCGTCGTCCTCGGCGGCCACTGCGAACCCCTCGACGTCGGGCGCAGGAGCCGCCTGGTCACCAGCGGCATTCGCGCGGCGCTCACCCGCCGCGACGCCGGCTGCGCCTTCCCCCACTGCACCATGCCGCCCACGGTCTGCGAGGCCCACCACATCCAGCCCTGGCACGACGGCGGCGCTACCTCCCTGGACAACCTCGTGCTGCTGTGCCCGAGGCATCACCGCCTCGTCGAGCCAGACCCGCTCCAGTCGGAGGCCAGTCAGTGGCAGGTCTGGATCGACACGGACTCCGGAGAGCCCTGGTTCCGGCCACCCAGACACATCGACCCGAACCGGGCCCCGCGACAGCACCGCCGCCACAGGCTCCGCCGCCTGGAGTCCGACCTGGCGAACGAGTTTGAGATAGAGGACTCCCCGGCTGTTGGGGAGGACTCTGCCCGCACCCCGACCATCCGATTCCCGGAGCCACACGAAGACCCGTGGCACCCGGACTATCAGTCATGTGTGACGGCGCCGTCCTCGCTTACCCACCAGACCTGAACAGCGCATTGCCCCAATGCCCAGGCGACACCCTCGCTGAGCCGTCTGTAGGTCGGAAAATCCGGCAGCGCGATCACCGACGCCCAGGTGGGCTGGGTCGTGCGAAGTCGCATCGCCGCGTACACGGCCTGAGAGAACCACACGCGCGCCTGACTGGCCGGTAACGCCGGCTTGGGCTCACCCGCACGACGCGGATCGGCATAGAACCGGCTTGGATATCCCTTGACCTCGACCACGACCCGGTCGACGCCACGGGACGCCTCGATGTCGACGCCGTGCTCCCTGGTCGCGGTATTGGCCACCGACAGAACCGTCCATCCCGCAAGAGCGAGATGCAGGACAACCGCACCCTGGATGGCGGCCTCGCTGTGCCATTCCTCCGCGGTCGTCGTGCCCTTCTCCACGGCAACAGGCCGTGAGGACGAACGTCGAGGAGCCTCCGCCGACCGGTCCCCGGCGATGTCCGCCTCTGCATACCTGCGGTACTGCCCGCGATTCGATGCGCGTGATCAGGGGCACCCTCGTGGCGAATCCTCCGCGAGACGCGACGGACACATTGGAGGTCGCGCCCTGGATGTGCGGGCGGATGGAACTCTCTGCCACGTCGGGATAGTGACGCCGGAACCAGCCGAGGATCTCGGACGTACGGACGGCTCGCTGAGCTTCGAGACGCACTCCTCGAGCAACTGCCAGATCGTTGGCCTGTCCACGCTTCCCCCAAACTTCAGTCTCTGCCAGGCAACTTCGCCTAGTCGCGCGACCAGTCTCCGGATCGTCCGCCGGACTTGGCGACCACCTTTGCGCCGACGATCTCGCTCAACTTGTCGACGCCCTTGATCATGTCGACCACCGCGAGGGCGGCGACCGTCACCGCCGTCAGGGCCTCCATCTCGACACCCGTGCGATCCGCGGTGCGGACCGTCGCCGAGATGTCGATGCCCTCGTCGACGATCTTGAGGTCGACGACGACGCCGTGCACCCCGATCACATGGGCCAACGGCAGCAGGTCGGGCACCTTCTTCGCCGCGGCGATCCCGGCGACCCGGGCGACCGCGAGCACGTCGCCCTTGGGCACGGTTCCCTCGCGCAGCGCAGCGACGACCTCGGGGCTGCAGCGCACCGACGCGACGGCGGTAGCCGAGCGGACGGTGGGGGTCTTGGCGGTGACGTCGACCATCCGGGCGTTGCCTGCGTCGTCGAGGTGCGTGAAGCGGGTCATGGGGCAGAGATTACAAGGCGTGGACGGTGACGGTCTCGCCCGCGGCGACCGAGGTGACGTCCTCCGGCACCACCGCGAGGCCATCGGCGAGGGCGAGCGAGGCGACCAGGTGCGACCCGGAGCCCAAGCGGTGCACCGGCGTCACCCCCTCCTCGGAGATCCGCACGGGCACGAACTGGCGGCGGCCCTCGGGTCCCGTCCAGCCGACCGTCGCGGGAAGCCGTGACGACGGCCACGCGTCTGTCCACCCGCCCAGCTTTGCGAGCAGCGGCCGCGCGTAGACCCAGGCGGACACGAACACGCTGACGGGGTTGCCGGGCAGCCCGAGCAGCGGGACGCGGCGACCGTCGGGCCAGGAGAGCAGCCCGCTCGCCTGCGGCTTTCCCGGCTGCATGGCGACCTTGTCGAACGAGATGTCGCCCTCGACGACCTGGCGGACCACCTCGAACGCCCCGACGGAGACTCCCCCGCTGGTCAGCACCAGGTCGGCGTCGATGGCGCGCGCAAGCGCGGCCCGGAACCGTGCGGGGTCGTCGGAGACCGACTCCACCATGGCGATCTCGGCGCCCCAGCGCTCGCACAGCCCGGCGAGCAGGATCGAGTTCGAGTCGGGGATCTGGCCGAAGCCGAGCGGTTCGCCCGCCGCAACCAGTTCCGAGCCGGTGGCGAGCACCGCGACCCGCGGCCTGCGCACCAGCGACGCGGTGCCGTGCCCGAGCGAGGCGGCCGACGATGCGGCCGCGGGGGTCCAGCGCAGGCCGGCGGGCAGCACGACGTCGCCGACTGCCACGTCCTCGCCGCGGCCGCGCACGTGCCGTCCCTCCGCGACGACCTCCCGCACCTCGACGGAGACAGGCAGGTCGGCGGCACCGGAGGGCTGATCGGTCAGCTCGACGGGCACGACGGTGTCGGCGCCGGTCGGCATGGGGGCGCCCGTCATGATCCGCGCGGCCTCCCCCGCGCCCACGCGCGGCACCGAGGTCGCTCCGGCGGGGACGTCACCGACCACCCGCAGGGACGCGCCGACGGCGAGGTCCTCTGCGCGGACCGCGAAGCCGTCCATGGCCGAGTTGTCGAACGGCGGGACGGCCACGACCGCGGCCAGGTCCTCGGCGAGGACGCGACCGAACCCTTCACCGACCGGGCACGGCTCGACCGGGAGGCGGGACCCGAGCGAGAGCACCCGGCTCAGGTGTTCCTCGACGGTGCGCACGGTCAGCGCGCCTTGCGCAGCGGCAGGTACGACCAGCGGGCGGCCGCGGCGTCGAGCAGCGCGACGCGGCCGACGAGCGGCTCGCCGAAGCCGGCGAGCAGCTTGATCGCCTCGGTCGCCTCGAGCGCACCCACCTGGGCGACCATCGCCCCGAGCACCCCGATGTCGGTCGCCTTCGGGTACAGCCCGTCGGCGGGCTCCTCCGGGATCAGGTCGCGCAGGTACAACCGGTCGCCGTTGGCATCAGGCACGCCGAACACGGAGCACTGCCCCTGCATCCCGACGGCCGAGGCCCAGATCAGCCGTGCGCCGACCGCCTCGGCGGCGTCGGAGAGCATGAACTTGGCGCCGAAGGTGTCGGTGCAGTCGAGGACGAGGTCGTAGTCGACGAACAGTTCGCGCGCCCGCTCCGGGGTGAGGTACTCCGCGAACTCCTCGACGGTGACGTCGGGGTTCAGCGCGCGGAGCCGCTCGGCCCCCGACTCCGCCTTGTTCCGGCCGAGGTCGGTGTGCAGCACCTGGCGCTGCATGTTCTTCAGCTCGACGGCGTCCCCGTCGACCACCGCGATCCGGCCGACGCCTGCCGCGGCAAGGTACGGAAGCACCGCCGATCCCAGCCCTCCGGCGCCGATCACGATCACGGACGAGGCGAGCAGACGGAGCTGGCCCTCCTCCCCCATGCCGACGACGTCGAGGTTGCGGACGTAGCGCTCGCGCTGGAGATCGGTCAGGCCCGTCACGGGCACTCCGACCATTCGTGGGTCCCGTGTGCAAGGTACTGCTTCTTCCAGATCGGCAGCGACTCCTTGATGCGGTCGACCAGGTCGGAGGCGCACTCGAAAGCCTGCCTCCTGTGTGAGGCGGCGACGGCGACGTAGAGGGCGACCCCTCCGATGCCGAGCTCACCGACGCGGTGCTGCGCCGCGATGGCGTGCACCCCTTCGCGCCCGGCGAACTCTCCGACCACCTCGGTCATCACGTCGGTGGACGACGGGTGGCCGACGTACTCGATGCCGGTCACGGCAACGCCGTGGTCGTGGTTGCGCACGGTCCCGGCGAAGGTCACGACGGCGCCCGCGCGGTCGTCGGAGACCGAGGCGAGCAGGGCGTCGCAGTCGACGTCTCGCGCGGTGATGTCCGCCACGGCGATCCTGGCTGTCACGGAGGTTCCTCCTGGCTGGAAAGAGAGCGTGGACGCGACAACCCTAGTCGCCCCGTCCACGCACGATGGCCTGATCAGCTGGGCTTCGCTGCGCCCTTGCGCGCGTAGCGCCACCAGGTGATGCCGATGCACAGCACCGCGTAGGCGGCGCCGATGATGTAGAACGTGGTCGCGCTCATCAGCGTGAGCCCGACGCCGAACAGGAACGGCCCGAACGCGGCGATGGCCGAGGTCCAGCCGATCACGCCGCCTGCCTGGCGCTTCTCGAAGATCATCGGCATCTGCTTGAACGTCGAGGCGTTGCCGATGCCCGAGAACAGGAAGATCAGCAGCATGCCCCACAGGAACTGGTTGAAGCCGCCCTGCAGCGCCGCCGCGCTGGAGGTGTCGGGCGTCAGCGCCGGGATCGTGAAGATGATCGAGCCGAGCAGGCCGACGCCCGAGACCAGCGTCCAGATCGCGCCACCCATGCGGTCGGTCAGCGGCGAGAACGCGATGCGGGCCCCTGCGCCGACCAGCGGGCCGAGGAAGACGAACTTGACCGGGTCGGGGATGGTGTAGCCGTCGATCAGCAGGGTCGCCGAGGCGCCGGCTCCCTCCACGATGGCCGGGTTGTTGGCCCCGTAGAGGTTGGCCATCAGCAGGCCGAACTGGGCGGAGAGGCCCGAGAAGGTGCCGAAGGTCATGATGTAGAGCAGCGTCATCCACCAGGTGTCCTGGTTCTTGAAGATGTCGAACTGCTGCTTGATGCTCGCCTTGACCGGCACGGAGCGCAGCACGATGTAGGCCCAGATGGCCACCACGATGATGATCGGGACGTAGACCAGTGCCGAGTTCTGGTACCAGACGGTGACGGGGTCCTTGCCCGCGATCGACATCTGCTGCGAGCCGAGGAAGGTGAACATGCCGAAGCTGATCAGCCAAGGGGTGAGCAGCTGCACGAGGGAGACGCCGAAGTTGCCGATGCCAGCCTGGATGCCGAGCGCGGTGCCCTGCTTCGACTTGGGGAAGAAGTAGGAGGTCGACGCCATGAACCCGGAGAAGGCGCCGCCGCCGATGCCCGCGAGGAACGCGAGCGCCATCAGGCGCCAGTAGGGAACGTCGGGGTTTGTCACCTCGAAGCCCCAGCCGAGGACCGGGAGCAGGAGCAGCAGGGTGGTCAGCGCCACCATCTTGCGGGTGCCGATCTTCGGCGGGAGGACCATCCAGACGATGCGGAGCAGGCCGCCGGACAGGCCGGGCATGGCCGCCATCCAGTACAGCTGCGATGCGGTGAAGGTGAAGCCGAGGGCGTTCAGCTTCGGGATGATGGCGCTCGGCAGGAACCAGGCCACGAAGCACAGCGTCAGCGACACCGTGGTCACGGTCAGGGTGTTCCAGGCGAGCTTCTTGTCCCACTTGGACTCATCTTCGGTGTCCCAGGAGACGAGCCAGTCTCCCTTGGTTTCCGGTTTGGTGCTCACGGACGCGCCTCCTCAAGCGGTCGGTCGATGTTGCCGGCGAGTTCGGGAGACTTGTCGTGCAGCATCCGGACGATGGTGATGTGCATCCAGAGGCCGCAGATGGCCACAAGGATGAAGATGCAGAAGAACGTGCTGCTCGGGAACCCGGACCAGGTCTTGGTGTAGGCGAACAGCGGAGGCAGGAAGAACCCGCCGAGTCCACCGAGCATCCCGACGAGGCCCCCGACGGAGCCGACGTTGTCCGGGAAGTACTCGGGGATGTGCTTGAAGACGGCCGCCTTGCCGAAACCCATAGCGCAACCGAGGACGAAGACGAGGATGACGAACCACAGCAGCCCCATCTGGTACTGGAGGTGCTGGGTCTCGGCGCCGTCGGGGTGGACGACGGTGACGTAGCCGTTGGGCATCATCAGGATGCCGCTGGTGAGCAGCATCAGGGCGAAGGTCCAGTACATGACCTTGCGGGCGCCGAACCGGTCGGAGAGCCAGCCGCCGACGGGACGCAGCAGCGACGCGGGGAAGATGAAGGTGGCCGTCAGCAGGCCTGCGACGGTGAGGTCGACGTCGAAGTTGTCGACGTAGTACTTGGGCAGCCAGGCCGAGAGCGCCACGTAGGCACCGAAGACGGCGACGTAGTACAGGCTGAAGCGCCACACCCGCACGTTCTTCAGCGGCTGCAGCATCTCCTTGACCGGCTTGGACGCGCCTGCCGCGCGGTCCTGACGGGGCACGATGACCCAGGTCAGGATGCCGACGATGACGAGCAGCACCGCGTAGATCACGGGGATCAGGCGCCAGCCGCCCTGGATGCCGAGGAAGTAGGTGGAGCCGGCGGTTGCGGCGATCAGCGGCGGGCCGATGAACTTCGTGACGGAGGCGCCGACGTTGCCCGCGCCGAACACGCCGAGCGCGAGTCCCTGACGCTCCTTGCCGTACCAGGCGGAGTTCCAGGCGGTGCCGACGGAGAACAGGTTGCCGGCGAAGCCGACCAGGAAGGCGAGCACGAGCAGCATCGCGTAGTTGTCGGCGAACGAGACGAGATAGGCGGGGATGGCCGAGGCGAACAGCAGGAACAGCGTCACCTTCCTGCCGCCGATCCGGTCGGCGAGGATGCCTGCCGGCAGCCGCCACATCGAGCCGTTGAGCACGGCGAGCGCGGAGATCCACGACAGCTGTTCGTCGCTGAGGCCCAGTTCCTTCTGGATGGGGATGCCGAGGATGCCGAACATCAGCCACACCGCGAACATCAGCGTGAACGCGATCGTGGACATGGTCAGTACCCGGCCGGCCCCCTTTCCCGTGTCATGGACGGGGCCGACCTCGATCAGCTTGCTCATCTACTTGCGCACCTTCTGGTTGTCGCGGGTGCCGACCGGGTCCCAGCCGCGACCCTTCGTGGCGGACAGGCGTGCGGAGACGTCGCGCGACCGGTAGACGATGTAGGGGCGGAACAGGTAGTGGAACGGCGCCGAGAAGGCGTGCACCAGGCGGGTGAACGGGATGATCGCGAACAGCAGCATGCCGATCACCACGTGGGTCTGGAACTGCCAGGTCGCCGCGGCCATGGCGTCGACGTCAGGCTGGAAGGTGAACAGGGAGCGGAACCAGACCGAGACCGTCTCGCGGTAGTTGTGCTCTGCACCGGTGGGCGTCTTGTCACCGGTGAGGGTGGCGACCATGCCGAGCCCGATCACGGTGGCGAGCACCAGGTACATGAACTTGTCGTTCCATGTGGTGGCCTTGAACACCGCACCGGTGGTGCGGCGGCGCACGATCAGCAGCACGAGGCCGACGATGAGGGCGACGCCTGCCAGGCCGCCGCCCCAGAACGCGCCGAGGTGGTAGGCGTGCTGGCTGAGGCCGATCCAGTCGGTGAACGCCTTAGGGATCAGCAGGCCGACGAGGTGCCCCATCAGGACCGCGATCAGCGCGAAGTGGAACACCGGCGAGCCGATCTTGAGCAGCTTCGACTCGTACAGCTGCGACGAGCGCGTGGTCCAGCCGAACTGGTCGTAGCGGTAGCGCCAGATCAGCCCGCCGATCAGGATCAGGAAGACGACGTAGGGCAGGACGCCCCACAGCAGAAACTTCATCGCACGCTCCCTTGCAGTTGCGGATAGGGCAGGAAGGTCGGCTCGAGGCCGACGGTCTCGGTGGGCGGCGAGGTGAGCAGGTCACGCACCTCTGCCCGCGTCTTGGGCGACGGACCGCCGAGCACGTCGCAGATGGCGGCGACCACGCCCTCGTGCGGCAGCTTGTCCTCGGCGAGCCCGATCCGCAGCAGTTCGAGCGAGGCCCGGTAGGTGTTGAGGATCCCGACGCCGAGCTCGGGGGCGCCGGTCGCGGTGAACTCGAGCACCATCGGCAGGTAGTCGGGCAGCTCACCGTCGAGGTCGACGACGAGGCCGGAGTCGCGGTAGGTCTGTTTGATCGAGGCGAGCACCTCGCCGCGGCGTCGGGTGTCTCCGTCGGTCCAGTAGGTCAGGTGCAGAGCGTGGCGACGCGACAGGTCGAACTCCTGCACGTGCCACGACTGCAGCTCCATCAGCGGCATGGAGCGCAGGTGTGCGATGGTCGGGGCGAAGCGTTCGGCGACGCCCGCCTCCGCGGCGGCCTCCTCGATCAGGTCGAGCCGGCCGAGCAGGTTCTCATCGGGGTAGCCGAGCAGCAGGGCTGCTGCCTGGAAGATGACGGCGTTCATCAGGCCCCGCTCGCATCCTGCTGCCGCCGCTTGGCGTCGGCGTAGCTCTCGATCGCGACGGGGACGAGGCGGCCGGACGACGATCCGAACGCGTCCTGGTCGTAGGGGCCGGTGCCCATCGGGCCTCCCTCGAAGTCGACGGAGCAGCCCATCTCCTCCAGGTTGTGAGCCTGCTCGGTGTGGGCCTTCGGGATCACGTAGCGCTCGTCGTACTTGGCGATCGCCAGCAGCCGGTACATCTGCTCCAGCGCCGACGGGTCCATGCCGACGGCCTCCGCGAGTTCGGGCTGGCGGTCGCGGCCGAGGGTGACGTCGCGCATGTAGGAGCGCATGGCTGCCAGCTTCTGCAGCACGAGCGTCACCACCTCGGTGTCGCCCGCCGTGAACAGCTCGGCCAGGTACTCCACGGGGATCCGCAGCGCGTCGATGGCGCCGAACAGGTTGCCTCCCGCCTCGGAATCGTGGCCCTGCGACTTGAGCAGGTCGACGACGGGGCTCAGCGGCGGCACGTACCAGACCATCGGCATGGTGCGGTACTCCGGGTGCAGCGGCAGGGCGACCTTGAAGTGCTTGATCAGCGCGTACACCGGCGACTTCTGCGCGGCGGCGATCCAGTCGGTCGGGATGTCGTTGGCCTTGGCGTCCGCCACGACCTGCGGATCGTTCGGGTCGAGCATCAGGTCGAGCTGGGCCTCGTACAGGTCCTTCTCGTCGGCAAGAGCCGCCTCGGTGACGCGGTCCGCGTCGTAGAGGATGACTCCGATGTAGCGCAGCCGGCCGACGCACGTCTCGGCGCACACCGTCGGAAGCCCGACCTCGAGGCGCGGGTAGCACATGGTGCACTTCTCGGCCTTGCCGGAGCGGTGGTTGAAGTAGATCTTCTTGTAGGGGCAGCCGGTGATGCACTGGCGCCAGCCGCGGCAGCGGTCCTGGTCGACGAGCACGATGCCGTCCTCGGCCCGCTTGTAGATCGCGCCCGAGGGGCAGGCCGCCATGCATGACGGGTTGAGGCAGTGCTCGCAGATGCGGGGCACGAAGAACATGAAGGTCTTCTCGTACTCGGCCTTGATCTGGATGTTGGCCTCCTCGCGGAGCTTCTTCACCACGGGGTCCTCGTCGATGGTCTCGGCGATGCCGCCGAGCGAGTCGTCCCAGTTGGCGGAGGCCTTGATCGCGAGGTCGTCTCCGGTGATCAGCGACTTGGGCCGGGCGACCGGGAAGTCGTCGCCGAGCGGGGCCTGGATCAGCTGCTCGTAGTCGTAGGTCCACGGTTCGTAGTAGTCGTCCATGCCCGGCTGTACCGGCGAGGCGAAGATGCTGAGCAGCTTCTTGAAGCGGCCACCCGAGCGGAGCTTGAGCTTGCCGGACTTGGTCCGGACCCAGCCGCCCTGCCACTTCTCCTGATCCTCGTAGGTGCGCGGGTAGCCGAGGCCCGGGCGGGTCTCGACGTTGTTGAACCACACGTACTCGGTGCCCGCGCGGTTGGTCCACGCCTGCTTGCAGGTCACGGAGCAGGTGTGGCAGCCGATGCACTTGTCCAGGTTCATCACCATGGCCACCTGGGCCATGACGCGTCGCTGCTTGGCCATCAGTACTGAACCTCCTGGGAGCGGCGGCGCACCGTCGAGACGATGTCCCGCTGCACGCCGGTGGGGCCGATGTAGTTGAACGCGTAGGCCTGATGGGCGTACCCGCCGATGAGATGGGTGGCCTTGAGCAGGATGCGGGTCACCGAGTTGTGGATGCCTCCGCGGCGGCCGGTGGCCTCCGACTTGGGCATGTCGATGGTGCGCTCCTGCGCGTGCTGCACGTAGCAGATGCCGTCGGGCAGCTTCGGGGTGACCACGGCGCGGGCGACGAAGACGCCGTTGGCGTTGGTCAGCTCGATCCAGTCGTTGTCCTTGACGCCGATCGACTTCGCATCGTCGACCGACAGCCACGCCTGGGGACCTCCCCGTCCGAGGGAGAGCATGAACAGGTTGTCCTGGTACTCGGAGTGGATCGACCACTTGTTGTGCACCGTCAGGTAGCGCAGCGTGATCGCCTTCTCGCCGTTGGGGCCGAGCTCCGGCTCGCCGTAGGCGGCTGTCATGTCGAGCGGGGGCCGGAACGTCGGAAGGTTCTCCCCCGCGTCGGTCATCCAGTCGTGGTCGAGGAAGAAGTGCATCCTGCCCGACAGCGTGTGCCAGGGCTTGAGCCGTTCGGTGTTGATGGTGAACGCGGCGTAGCGTCGTCCGCCGGTCTCCGAGCCGGACCATTCCGGTGACGTGATCACCGGCTGCGGCGAGGCCTGCGTCTGGGCGAAGGTGATCAGCTTCTCCTCGGACCCGAGGGACAGGTCCACCAGTTCGCGCCCGGTCTTCCTCTCGAGGGTGCGGAAGCCCTGGGTCGCGAGCTCACCGTTGGTGGTGCCGGAGAAGGTCAGGATGGCCTCCGCCAGGCGGGAGTCGGTGTTGATCGCGGGCCGGCCCTCGGCCGGGCCCGACGGGAACACGCCGTGCAGCTTCGCCAGCCGGTCGACCTGGTGGCTCACGTCGTAGTTGATGTTCTTGATCGTGAAGCCGAGCTTGTCCGCCAGCGGGCCGACGGTGGCGAGCTTGTCGGCGATCGCCGTGTAGTCGCGCTCGACGACCGCGAGCACCGGGGCGTTGCGCCCGGGCACCACGTCGACGTCGGTGTCCTTCCAGTCGGGCACGTGTCCTCCGGGCTGGGCGATCTGGCCGGGGGTGTCGTGCTGCAGCGGCACGGCGACGAGGTCGAGCCGCTTGTCGAGACGGCCCTTCGCCAGCTGCGACAGCTTGTGGGCCAGGTCGGTGAACACGTCGAAGTCGGTGCGCGTCTCCCACGGCGGGTCGATCGCCGGGGTGAACGCGTGCACGTAGGGGTGCATGTCGGTCGAGCTCAGGTCGTGCTTCTCGTACCAGGTGGCGGCCGGGAGCACGATGTCGGAGAGCAGGGTCGACGACGTCATGCGGAAGTCGGCCGTGATCAGCAGGTCGAGCTTCCCCTCGGGCGCCTCCTCGTGCCAGACGACGTCACGCGGACGGTCGTCGGTGCCGTAGCCGTTCGGCATCACGTTGTTGTGCGTGCCGAGCAGGTGCTTGAGGAAGTACTCGTTGCCCTTGGCCGACGAGCCGAACAGGTTCGAGCGCCACAGGATCATCGTGCGGGGCCAGTTCTGCGGCGCGTCGATGTCCTCGACGGCGCTCTTCAGCTCGCCGGACTTCAGCTTCGCCGCGACGAAGGCCTGCGGGGTCTCGTACTCTCCCCTTTCGACGGCCGCAGCCGCCTCGTCCGCGAGGTCGAGCGGGTTGACGTCGAACTGGGGGTAGAACGGCATCCAGCCGAGCCGGTGCGCGAGCGCCATCGAGTCGGCGGTGTGCATGCCGTCGAGCGAGCCGGTCGACAGGGGCGACTTGATCCGGTCGGCCGAGAAGCCGTCGGTTCGCCACTGGTCGGTGTGCATGTACCAGTAACCGGTGCCGATCATGGTGCGCGGCGGGCGCGACCAGTCGAGGGCGTTTGCCATGTTGAACCAGCCCGTCATCGGGCGGCACTTCTCCTGGCCGACGTAGTGGGCCCAGCCACCGCCGTTGCGGCCGATGCAGCCGGTCATCATGAGCAGGCCGATGATGGCGCGGTAGGTGACGTCTGCGTGGAACCAGTGGCAGATGCCCGCGCCGATGATGATCATCGTGCGGCCCTTCGACTCCTCCGAGTTCGATGCGAACTCGCGCGCGATGCGCAGGCACGCCTCGGCGGGCACGGAGGTGATCTCCGCCTGCCAGGCGGGGGTGTACGGGACGGTGGCGTCGTCGTAGCCCTGTGCCCAGGTGCCGGGGAGGCCTTCGCGCTGGACGCCGTACTGGGCGAGCATCAGGTCGAAGACCGTCGTGACGAGCTTGCCCTCCACGACGCGGGCGGGGACGCCGCGGCGGATGATGCTGCCCTCACCCCTAGGGTCCTCGAAGCAGGGCAGCGAGACCTCGACGGCGTCGGCGTCTGCCTGGTCGATCAGGCTGAGCGCAGGCTTGATCTCGCCGAGCTCCAGGTTCCACTGGCCCTCGTCGGACTCGTTGTACCGGAACCCCATGGAGCCGTTGGGGATCGCGGGGGCGCCCGCGGCCTCGTCCCACATGACCGTCTTGAACGCGGCATCGGTGCGGCCGGACTCGGCCTCGAGATCGGCCGCGGTCAGGAACTTGCCAGGCACGAGGCCGTGACCCTCCGGGTGGTCGACAAGCGTGATCAGCATGCCGAGGTCGGTGTACTGCTTGGCGTAGGAGTCGAAGTACTCGACCTTCCGGTCGACGAAGTTCTCCTTGAGGATGACGTGGCCCATCGCCATGGCCAGGGCGGCGTCGGTGCCCGCCTGGGCAGGCAGCCATTCGTCTGCGAACTTCACGTTGTCCGCGTAGTCGGGGCTGACCGTGACGACCTTCGTGCCGCGGTAGCGGACCTCGGCCATCCAGTGCGCGTCGGGGGTGCGGGTGACGGGGACGTTGGAGCCCCACATCATCAGGTAGGTGGCGTCCCACCAGTCGCCCGACTCGGGCACATCGGTCTGGTCGCCGAAGACCTGCGGACTGGCGACCGGCAGGTCGGCGTACCAGTCGTAGAAGCT
>RRZU012210102.1_pt1 | contig 17930 bp, 15 predicted proteins | sample 2165561 | NCBI WGS metagenome assembly RRZU01 (sample SAMN10456909, study PRJNA506462) | wastewater metagenome | isolation source: wastewater sludge | place: USA: Moscow, Idaho | reverse complement strand
GTAGTAGTGTCGCTGACAGGAACCCATGATTGGGAAAATTATCCAGGCATTTTTACTGTTTCACATGAAACCCAGAGCATCCGGGTAATCGCACAATTAAATCAAGCTACCGGATCACTCCAGATAAACAATATTCAACTTTATCCCGTCCGCGAAGCCCAGTTGTTCGCAATAGCCAGGAACATCATGCTATCAGCATGGAGCGCTTTCTTCCTGCTGCTGATTGGCTCATGCCTTATCAGCAACAAACAAGGTATTTTCTTGCGCTTATTACTGGTTTGCACATTCATCTCCATTATCGTAGGAACCACTCTGCCAGGAAAACTCAAGAATCAAGTGTCCGATGAAGTAAGAACACACATCCATACGCAAAGTGCGCAAAATAAAAACTCGATGACATGGGACTTATCCAAGATCTGGCATTTTTGTTCTTTTTTCTTGTTTGGTTTGATTCTATGCTTGATGATGACTCAAGAACGCTTAAGCCAAATGATATTCGCCATTCTTTTTCTAGCTGCTGGCACTGAACTTGCACAACTCTATATTAATGGCCGCACTCCCCTGATTACAGATTTTTTTATTGATGCAGCAGGCGGTATTATTGGTATCATCCTGATCAGGATTTTTTATATGAGAAATAATTTTGATAACGCCTTCTATTGACTTGCAAGAGTTTGCATTTTAACTTGCTCGCTGTTTAATAGCTGAGTCATGACAAGAAAAGTGATACTAAAAAGCACCTAAACAGAAGAAAATATGAAATGGAAATAACTACTGACATCTATCATGGCGACAGCGCAGAACAATTAAAACTGCTTCCCGATGATTCTATTGACCTGATCATTACGTCGCCACCTTACGCAGATCAACGCAAAAACACTTATGGTGGCATTCACCATGATAAATATGTGGAATGGTTTTTACCAATTTCGGCACAGCTTTTGAGGGTTCTAAAACCAACTGGAACTTTTGTGTTAAACATTAAAGAAAAAGTAGTTGAAGGCGAACGCAGCACTTATGTAATTGAGCTCATTTTAGAAATGCGTAAACAAGGATGGCTATGGACGGAAGAGTTTATTTGGCATAAGAAAAATTGCTACCCTGGAAAGTGGCCTAACCGTTTCCGTGATGCTTGGGAGCGACTTCTTCAATTTAACAAAAATAGAAAATTTAATATGTATCAAGAAGAAGTAATGGTTCCGATGGGTAATTGGGCAAACTCAAGACTAAAAAATCTTTCTGAAGCTGATAAAACGCGCGATAACTCAAAAGTTGGCAGCGGATTTGGCAAAAATATTTCAAACTGGCTTTATAGAAAGAAGGCATATCCAGCAAATGTTTTACATTTAGCCACAGAATGTAACAATAAAAATCATAGCGCAGCTTTTCCTGAAGAATTACCTGAATGGTTTATCAAACTTTTTACAAAAGAAAATGATAGAGTACTTGATCCATTTATGGGTTCTGGAACTACGTTAATTGTCGCAAATCGAATGAAACGAAATTCAGTTGGTATCGATGTCGTTCCTGAGTACTGCGAAATGGTGAAAAAGCAATTAAAACCCGTTGAATTATGCCTCTTCGAACCCAAGGCGGTTTATGAAACAGTTAAACCTAAAAAACGTATCACTATACGTTGAGGAAAATATTGGAATTTTCCATCAAAAGCGTATTCAAAGTCTTGACAGATTAAAGCTGTCACAAATTCTCAAACGAAAAAATCCCTATCTATTTAAAGCCAAAAATGTGCTAACCGCTGAACAAATAATAAAAGGCTTGGTGGATGCGCATATCTCGTCAAACGAGGAAACCATATTTGGCGACTGGTTAGAAGGGCTGGCTATTTTCATTAATGATAAAGTATACAATGGTCGCAAATCAGGCATAACAGGCATCGATCTTGAATTCGATAACAACGATATTAGAAACATTGTAACGATCAAATCCGGACCGAATTGGGGTAATAGTTCACAAATAGCAAAAATGGTAACGGATTTCAAAACCGCAAAAAAGGCTTTGAGAACCAGTAACTCGCAATTGAACATCGTTGCTGTTAATGGGTGCTGCTACGGCAAGGATAGTAAGCCGGATAAAGGAGATTATTTCAAGTATTGTGGGCAACATTTTTGGGAATTTATATCAGGCAACAGCGAATTATTCACAGAAATAATTGAACCGCTCGGGCACAATGCAAAAGAAAAAAACGATGACTTCGTAAGATCTTATGCACAAATGATTAACAAATTCACAAAAGAATTCTCTAATAGCTTTTACAGGGATACTGGAGAAATTGATTGGGAGGGGTTGGTTCGATTTAATTCGGGGGTGTAATCCTAGAAATTCTTTTACTCAATATTTCGTTTGCACGCGATAATTAAGTAACGCAGATCCTTCCGCAGGCACCTCGACATTCCACACGGCCATGTTGCTAGCAGGCTTGCTATGCGGCTGATTTTCTGCAATGATTTTCCAGTCTCCGGGGATAGGTTCTTGAACAAGCACCGTAATCGCTTCCTTTTTCGCATTCTTGAGCGTAATCTCATAAGCGCTCTCAAAACGATTAATACTATTATTCCCAGAGCTTAACTGTTTAAAATCGGTTTGTTTTTTGGCTGCTGTGACATCAAACGATTGCCCCAGTTTCAAGCGGACGATCTCATTGATCGGTGTGTGATCAATCCAATCTTCACCGACGAACTGTGCATTATTCATTTTATCGCGTTTATACACACGCATTGTGCCTTTGGGTAAAGGCACGCCTAACCGCACCGATTCTTTATTGTCAAATTGCACAAATACACTTACTTTTAGTTTCTGCCCGAGATCACCATAGCTGGCAGCATAGTAATAATCGTTACCGACCAAAACAAGCTCCTTGCGCACGGGCACGTTGACAGCGTTAAGTAATGCAACTTGCTTGGTCTGATTTTCAGCCAGAGTTGTTGGCCTATTCAGGTTGTATAAGTGATATTCCATCAGAGATTCCTGATGCATTGAAACTTCCGCAACATCAAACGCAGCTTTGCCTCGCATTGCCATGGGAGCGGCATGTTGCTGCTGTACCCGGTTAACATCGCCAGCTACCAATTGCAGTTTTGCCTGAGCGTAATGGGTGCCGCTGGTATTGGTCAGAGTGACCCAGCCGGACAAATCCATCTGATCATCAGCGTCATTCAGCTCGGCAACATAGTCGGCTTTCCAGGACAAGCCGGTTGTCAAATAACTGAGTTCTAATTCCTGCGTTGCAGAATCATTACGACTGCCTTGAATCACCAGCGTAGGGCGGTCTCGCAAGTTATTTGGCACATTCTCAAAAACAATCCGACCGGGAATGCCTGTTTCGATACGATCGGCCATTTTTAACACGACACCCCCGCTAGTAGCCAGTACCACTGCATTTTCCCTGCCTTCTACACCGGTTACCGGATTGACTTTAATGATTGTCACCGTTTGTCCAATATATTTGTTGAGTAAGTTTTGTGGCGTCAGCAAATCAAAATTGAAATTCTGTTCAACTACCGTAATACTGCCCGGATGATTGACGCTGCGCAGCAATGCGGTTTCCGGCCGTATTTGCGCGCTGACATCACGCCATGCCAGATTAAAGTCTCGGCTGACGAGATCAATTTGGCGCAAATCCTTCACCAGAGCCAGGTCATTGTTGTAAATGGTGACCGCCACTGATTTCTGGTCTGAAAGAGTGCTTAGTTGCTCTTCCGTTTTGGCACTTACCACCGAATCACAAAGGAACAGTACGCAGCTAATGGTCAACAAAGCTTGGTTTGAGATGCGATTTAAAGTATTCATAACATGAAAAACCTAAAGACGGGTTAAATGTGAACCCAATTAATTCGATCAGTGAAAGTGATTCAGACTTCTCTTACAGGAATGCGCCAGATATAGAAAGCTAAAATACTTCCAATCACAAGTAGCATGATTTTTTGCCACAGCTCGGGCACGATTAAAATAGAACTGCCGAATGATAACGACATGAGAAAATAGACCCAGCGTTTGACGCGATATGGGATACTGTGATAAATATTCCATTCACGAATTATCGGTCCCGCTATCCGATTTTCCAGCAATTTACGATGAAAGCGCTCTGAACCACGCGCGAAACATGCAGCTGCCAGAAGCACAAATGGCGTGGTAGGTAACACCGGCAAGATCGCTCCTAACGCGCCAAGCAACAGCGCCAGAAAACCAGCGCTCAAATACAGGATGCGTACAATTGGCGAGTCATGTAAACATAACAAATCGGCCACTTGCTCGGCCGCAACCTGCCGTTCGTTCTGGTTTGTTTTCTGCTGTTCCGATGTATACATTTCTAATTGAGTAACATGCTTTAGGAGAAAGATATTTATTTGTTGTTTATAACTTAATTAAGTTCGGCCCAAAAAGCAACCATCATTTCAATCGGCTGCAAACCAGAAAATAACGGTTAGCAGTTATAATGTCCACGGGCTCATTATTCCGATTAACCGGATTTTATTTTATTCTTGAGGAAATTATGCGTAATATCAAAACACTAATCAATTTAAGCTTCATGCTGTTCGCATTATTAATGCTATCCCATTCTGCATTTGCTTATAAAGAGCATGCAGCCGCAGATAATTCCGAATTGCAAAAAATTGACACCAAAGTCGGCACGGGCGAAGAAGCAGAAGTTGGAAAAACGGTCAATGTGCATTACACCGGATGGCTTTATGATGAGGATGCGCCCGACAAAAAAGGCCCCAAATTTGACAGCTCTTTTGATCGTAAAGAACACTTTTCATTCATGCTGGGTGCCGGACGCGTCATCAAAGGATGGGATCAAGGTGTTCAAGGCATGAAAATCGGTGGGCAACGCACGTTAATCATTCCACCATCGATGGCCTATGGTGCACGTGGTGCCGGAAACATCATTCCACCGAATGCTACCCTGATTTTTGATGTAGAACTGATTGGTTTTAAGAAAGATGCGCATTATTAAGATTTGTTTTTCATTCAACCGTTAGACAAATATTAAAAATAGAGCTATTGGGTTAGTCGTTTTTTGCCGCCGCAATAGCTCATTTGCCCTTCAATTCTTAAATCCATTTGGTCGCTGCGGATTTAAACTTCGCTCCTTGAGACCAGCGAGTTGAAAACCCGCCAACCTAACTAAATAAAGAGTACGCCTCGCCGGTTGCGGCGAGGCACTTCAATCAAACTGAGCGTTTCATAATCAACTGAAAATGACAGGAAACTGCTATGACTACGACCATACAGCAACGTTTCATTCGACACAAACGTCTGAACATCAGTCTCGGCGTGATAGCGATTCTAATTATTCTGTTGGCCGCGCTCAGCTATTTCTGGTTGCCCGGTTACGCAAAATCTCAGCTTGAGATACGTCTGTCCGAACTGTTGCAACGTCCCGTCACAGTCGCTTTGATTGAAATCAAACCGCATAAGCTAGAGCTGATCGTGCATGGTTTCCAAGTAGGTGTAAAAGCTGATACTGGCAAGCCTAGTGAATCGCTGCTTTCCTTTGATAGGTTTTATATTGATCTCAGTATCGAGTCGCTAAAGCAACGTGCGCCTGTCATAACCGCAATTACTCTGACAAATCCTAAATTTCATTTGATTCGAGAAACAAAGGATCAACTAAATATTTCTGATTTACTGGAAAAATTTAGCCAACCCTCGGATGAAGAAGAGGAAGAGGATCGTGCCACGAGATTCTCAATCAGCAATATTACGATCCAGGGGGGACATTTTGAATTTCTTGACCGTCACATGCAGACTGATCATCAAATCACTGAAATTAACCTGGGCATTCCAATTATCGCCAATTTCGAGAGTGCTATTACACACTGGGTAGAGCCACATTTCAGCGCAAAAATTAATGGGGCGCCTTTTTCATTAGAGGGCAAGCTGCGCCCATTTTCCGTTCCACAGGAAGCAACATTGGCGCTTAAATTCAATAAAATAGATTTATCCGAGTTTGATCGATATGCGCCCTTGCCTCAGGGAATCAAACTCCTTTCAGGCTATTTCGACAGTGATTTACTCGTTACATTTACACAGCAACCGGACCAAGCACCCGCTATTACGCTAACCGGCAATACAACATTGCGGCAATTGGCCATAAAGGATGGCACGGTAACTGCACCCTATCGAACTGATGTAAAAAAACTGGACATCGCACTGACCCAGGTAGATTTGATGCGTGAGAAACCATCGCAAATTAAATTGAAAATGGACCAAGTCGAATTAACGCGCGAGGGCGAAAGTGAACCTGCATTATCGCTCGCTCAGCTGGCTATCGACCGCATCCTGATCAATACCAAATCGCACCGGATTGCTTTGGATGAAATAGTTCTGGATCGCCTGAATACGACCTTACGTCGGGAATCTGACGGCGAAATAGACCTGACCCGAATGTTCGAGCCTACCGATGCACAAGTACAGCCCCAAACGCAGACTCAAACACCCGTCCAAAAAACTGAAGTGAAAGCGCAAAAAAATATTCCCATCCCTGGCAGAAAACCGGCTTATCCTGACTCCAACGGGATCAAGGTAGCCGAAGGCAAAGCAACTTCTAGTGATTCCGCTGCTCCACCTGCATCCGCGAGCAAAGAAGCGCCTGCCAGCAATAACGAGACGCAGTGGACTACTCAAGTCAAACGCATAAAACTCAATGAAGCTGCACTGCGTTACGAAGATCTGACACTGGAAAAGCTTACTCCGATGGTTGTTGAGAGCTTGAATCTCACTGTAGATAACGTTGACTTGAGTGGCACAACACCGTCGAATCTTGCATTGGAAGCTAAAGTCAATCAACGCGGCCAAATCAAAGTCGACGGTTCATTGGGCTGGGCGCCGCTTGTGGTTGATTTAACTCTTAATCTTAATGACGTCGATCTGGTGTCCTTACAAGGCTGGGGCGGTGACAAATTGACTGCCTTGCTAACCAGTGGTGACATCTCTTTTGACGGCACCATCAAAGCTCAGGGTGATCCACTGAAAATTCAGCTTGGCGGACATGGAAATCTAGCCAATTTCAATGTATTTGATCCAAAAACTACGCGTGACCTGCTGCGCTGGAAAAAACTGGATATCAACGACCTGAGCTTTGTCAACGACCCGCTCCGTGTGAATGTAAAGGCAATCAAATTAAGTGACTTTTATGCACGCGTGACAATCCGGCCGGACGGCAGTCTCAATCTCAAGCATATTGTTCGACAGGATACTCCGTTAGAACCTGTCGAAGCGATCGCCGATGCATCCCCTGCGGATACGCAACCAAATGAACCCTCACAGCCAGCATCCGTTCGCATTGATAGCATTTCTTTGCAACAAGGCAGTGTTCATTTCAACGACCGTTTTATTAAGCCGAATTACTCCGCCAGGTTATCCGCGTTGTCAGGCCAGATTGGCCCCTTGCAAACCGGCAAAATCGGGAAAATCGACATACGGGGCATGGTGGGAAAAACCTCGCCGTTGAAAATCAGCGGCTCGATCGATCCATTCGGTACGGAATTGCAGATGGATATCATGGCGCAAGTTAAAGATATTGATTTGCCGCCTTTCAGCCCTTATTCGGGGAAATTTATCGGTTATGCGATTGAAAAAGGCAAATTGTCAGCCGACGTTAACTACCAAGTCGAGAATGGCGCTTTATCAGCCGACAACAAAATATTTCTGGATCAATTCACGCTCGGTGAAAAAATTGATCGCGAGGATGCCGTCTCTCTACCGCTCGACCTGGCGATTACCCTGCTTAAAAACCGCCGCGGTGAAATTGACATACACTTGCCGCTCAAAGGATCGATTAATGATCCCGAATTTAACCTTGGCGACATTATTTTCCAGGCATTCGTGAATCTGATCACTAAAGCAATTACTTCTCCTTTTACATTACTGGGCGCAGCATTTGAAGGTGGCGAAGAATTATCTGAAATCACCTTCACTCCCGGTTTTGCGACTATCGAAGACGAATCCCTGCAACGTCTGCAAACCTTGGCCGAAATTTTAAATGACCGTCCGTCTCTGGAATTGGAAATTTCTGGTCACGTTGATCCTGCCGCGGATCATGAGGGATTGAAACTCGCCATGCTGCAAAACAAGGTAAAAGCGCAGAAATTAGCCGAGGATGTCAAGAAAGGCATTACCAGCGCCACTCTTGCGGATGTGACCTTAGCTCCGGAAGAATATAGCGAATACCTTGAGATGGCCTATAAGAAAGAAACTTTCGAAAAACCCACCAATCTTATCGGGCTAACTAAAAGCATTCCTGATGCCGAAATGGAGCAACTCATGCTTGAGCATACCGAGATACATGATAATGATTTGGAGGTGCTGGCAGAAAACCGCGCCAATGCGGCGCGCAACTGGCTGATCGAGAATGGCGGGGTGGCCAGCGATCGGATATTTGTCATCAGTCATGAAGCAAAAGTAGATGACCAAAAGGCAGGTAGTCGGGTTGAGTTTTCATTGAAGTGAAAGCGGCCTAAATTGTATTCGTTCCGATCTAAGCTGCCCACTTCCTTCCATGGCTGGCGTAATCCAGTATCCGGTAATACACATCATCGCATTTTTCGCGGAATAGCACACGATCGTAACTTTCCGGCAGGTTGTTATCCAGCACTTGTTCGACGGTGGAACGGACAACCCGTTGGGTTTGCGTATCCTTGTGCCAATCCTGCACCAGCACCGTGGGATGTTCTTGCAGCAAACGATGCAACAGGGATTTGGCCGCCAGCTTGACTTTCTGCGTCTCGTCCTGCGTCATCCGTTCTTTTTTCAGTAAATCGAACAACTCCAGCTCATCCTCAGTCAGCCCTTCACGAATATGACGCTCATCTTCCGTGCGCAAATCTTCGGTGAATTTCATTAAATCTTTCTTCGTAGTAATTTTCGGTCGATGAACCGCCGCTGTTGTGAGTGTCGATAATCTGCTGCAAGCGTTGCGCAAAATTGGTGCGCGTTGCATTTTGTTGCAGCATTAATTCCAGTTTATGTTGCAGAAAAGCGCGCAAATCGGCAATTTCAATATGATTGTAAGTTGCCTGTTTGAATTCCTCGCGCAATTTGTCGAAATTGATTCTGCTCAGATCCCAGGTCTTGCCTTTCTGAACGATCTGATATTCCGGCGCATTCTGCCGCGTCTTGAGCGTATCCGCGCTATCCACCACCACGCTCTCATCCAGCAACTCGGCAATCTTCCGGCTGATGGCATCGATATCCTTTTGCTCGATGAAGCTGTCGATCACTCCGCGCAAGTATTGAAATGCCGCGACTGCCCGGATTCTGTCGCGGTTATATTGCCCCATGATTTCCGGTTTGCATGCCTCGTACAGCGACGAAATGGCATTCTCGTACACATTGAACGCCTTGCGCCATTCATCGTTGGTCAGCAACGCATCGGCAAATTGATTGAATTTCGCAATGTTCTTGAACACATCGTCACCGTCCAGCACTTCGTCCAGCGCCACTTTCTTCTCGTGGCAGAACGCAAGACCCTGTGTAATCGTATCGTCCAGCAGCCGGAACAATTCGGCTTTCTCCTTGACCGGCGGTTCATCTTGCTCGTTCTGCCCCTGCGCGTAATCACGCAACGCCAGTTTCATGTTGCGGAACACATTGTAGTAATCCACAATCTCGCCATTGCGTTTTTCCTCCTGGTTGATTTTCCACGAAGTCACACGATTGGCACGAGCGATGGTCTGCATCAAGGTATGTCCTTTCATCGGCTTGTCGAGATACAGGGTCGAAACCGTAGGCGCATCAAAACCGGTCAGCCACATCGCGCAGACTTTAATTGCATCAGATAATTGTTTTGATCGAAATACGAGAAAATCCATTTCAAAAGAACAGCTAAAAACGTATACACAATGTTTAGCGCAGTATCACTTACATCCTGAGGATAAATTCCATTATGCTGATTATTTAGATCGAGGAATTGTACAAAGGCGACATATACAAGTGGTAGCAATTGAGCATATCGGCAAGGAAGCAAACCGCTGGGAAGAGCAATTATATCTTGGAGAAAATCCAGAGGCTCAGATTGAATATGGAGTTTCACCAGAACAGAAGGAGCGAATACGAGGTTCGACTTTGACCTTATGTCGGCCATTTGGCCCAGCAAAACTAGCTAAGCAAGCGGGTTTATCTGTCAGTGATGCTTCCGATATTTTATCAGGGATAACGTAATCCTAGAGTTGAGATCTGGTTGAAACTGATGCAGGCAGCTCAAGCTTTGGAAGCTCAACAATATCAGACTAATCAAAAGAATAAAATTTTATTGGAGATGATTAGAAACATGTGTAATCAGCTAAGTACGAGGAAAGTTGCCAAAGAGTCCGGCATTGATCCTGCTAATTTGTCTCATGTTCTGAATGGGAAGCGAAATCTCACAGCATTAATGAAGGCAAAACTTGAACCACTGCTAAGAAATAGTAATTCATCAAATAACGCTTTGTAATTAAACTCCCAATGTTATTTGGTTTTCTCTTAGGCTGCTTGGGGTTTAAGCAGCCTTTTTTATACCATAACCTTCTAACTTAGTTAGATTATTGTGGTCTTTCTCAATTCAACTTAATCAATTATATTAAGCACTTCCCTATCAATTTAAAGTGCGGCCAATAAGGCTCACCATCGTATCACTATTTCTTCGAAATAAGTGTTCATAAAACTTACACGCTCAGTCAGAAATATTTTAATTCACATTCAAATAAATTTATGTCACATTTACTAATCTCGTCAAAATATTCAAATAAAATAATTCAAATTAACGATTTACGGTATATGGAGCGGAATTTCCGAGAGGGTAACCGGATTATCAAATCATCCGATCTATGGGAACAATGAGTATGAAGCCTTGACCATTGATAGATTACCAGCAAATCTCTTTTTAATCTGGAGGCAGAAATAATGACAATAGCAAGTATTAATTTATCCAGTCTTAATGGCAGTAATGGTTTTCGCCTCGATGGTGAAGCGGCGGATGATCGATCAGGTAGGTCAGTCAGCAGTGCGGGCGATGTGAATGGGGATGGTTTCGATGATTTGATTATCGGTGCTTATGGGGCTGATCTGAATGGTGAATTTTCCGGCTCCAGTTATGTGGTGTTTGGCAAGGCATCAGGTTTTAATGCGGCGATGGATTTATCCAGTCTTAATGGCAGTAATGGTTTCCGTTTGGATGGAGTGAATATATTTGATTACGCGGGTAAATCTGTCAGTAATGCGGGGGATGTGAATGGGGATGGTTTCGATGATTTGATTGTCGGTGCTGATGGTGCTGACCCGCATGGTCCATATTCCAATTTCGGTTCTAGTTATGTGGTGTTTGGCAAGGAGTCAGGTTTCAGTGCGGCGATGGATTTATCCAGTCTTAATGGCAGTAATGGTTTCCGCCTCGATGGTGAAGCAGCAAGTGACCACTCTGGCTACTCAGTCAGTACAGCGGGAGATGTGAATGGAGACGGCTTCGATGATTTAATTGTCGGTGCTTATGGTGCTCCGAATGGTAATTATTCCGGTTCCACTTATGTGGTGTTTGGCAAGGCATCAGGTTTCAGTGCGGCGATGGATTTATCCAGTCTTAATGGCAGTAATGGTTTCCGCCTTGATGGTGAAGCAGCGGTTGACTCTTCAGGCAAATCTGTCAGTAATGCGGGAGATGTGAATGGGGACGGCTTCGATGATTTGATTGTCGGTGCTGATGGTGCTGACCCGCATGGCCCATATTCCAATTTCGGTTCTAGTTATGTGGTGTTTGGCAAGGCATCAGGTTTTAGTGCTGCGATGAATTTATCCAGCCTTAATGGCAGTAATGGTTTCCGCCTGAATGGTGAAGCAGAGGATGACTCTTCAGGCAACTCTGTGAGCACTGCGGGAGATGTCAACGGCGATGGTTTTTCTGATTTGATTGTGGGTGCTGTGGGTGCTGACCCTAACGACTCAGCTACCGGTGCGAGTTATGTTGTGTTTGGCAAGGCATCCGGTTTCAGTGCTGCGATGGATTTATCCGATCTTGACGGCAGTAATGGTTTCCGCTTGGATGGAGTGAAGGAATTAGATTTCACAGGCTTCTCTGTGAGCACTGCGGGAGATGTCAACGGGGACGGGTTCGATGATGTGATTGTTGGTGCTTACAATGCTGGCCCGAACGGCCCAGTTTCCGGTTCTAGTTATGTGGTGTTTGGCAAGGCATCCGGTTTTAGTGCTGCGATGGAGTTATCCAGCCTTGATGGCAGTAATGGTTTACGCCTCGATGGTGTAGCAGAGCTTGATCGATCAAGCAGATCTGTGAGCACTGTGGGAGATGTGAATGGGGATGGTTTCGATGATTTGATTGTGGGTGCTCATGGGGCTGATCCGAATGGTAGTTATTCCGGTTCCAGTTATGTGGTGTTTGGGAAAAGCGATTTTACTCAAGATGAGGTGGATTTCCCAGGTACACCGGGAGATGATAATTTCACTGGAACCAAAGAGGCGGAAAGCTTTAAGAGTGAAGCTGGCAACGATCGCCTGATTGGTAGGGGTGGTGCGGACTCGTTCGATGCTGGCGCAGGTAACGATTACATCCGCATATTGGGCGATGACTTTGAGCTTGTCGATGGTGGCTTAGGTAACGATACTTTAGGGTTGGCCGGAAGCAACTTTAATCTGGATCTATCCGGCGTGATCGATAAAATACACGGTATTGAGACTATCGCTTTATATGGTGTTGGCGACAATACGCTGACCTTGACGGCTCAGGATGTTATTGATTTGTCAGACAGCACGAATACTCTGAAGGTCAAAGGTAATGCCGGTGATAGCGTGCTTGGGCTGAGCAGCGGCTGGGTCGATGGCGGCGTTCAGGGCAACTTCCACTCTTATACGCAAGGTGAGGCGGTGGTGTTGATAGGAGTGGATGTGACGACTGATTTCCCGATAGCTTAACAAATCATTAATATAGTTATAAATTTGTTAAGCGACAAAAGATAGTCATACAGTATGCATTGGCTCCGTAATTTCTCTTATGTTTTGAGAATTAAATGAGTTTCTTGAAGCCAATGTGAAAATAGGGTGTGATTACTTTGAGTACAAATACTTATCCTTCAAATAGCGGTATGAATATTTCGTGAATAGTATTTAAATATGTATCGAAGGCCGCTTGAACCAAGCGGCCTTTTTTTATTTTTTACTATCTTTGATTTGCCGGTACTTTAATTTGCCTCGATTGTGTTGCTTGATTGAAGAACTCCATTATCAATCAAAAGTGTGGTCAAAATTGTTCGCTTGAGTGTATATCCCTATACCCCCCACGCTGGAAAGGCTCACGTCGTCGACGTTGAACGGCGGATTGGTGAGCACGTAATCGAATTGCTCGAAGCTGTCATAGGGGTCTTCGTAATAGGTGTTGGCCTGCATGATTTCGCCGCGCAGGCCGTTGACCGCGAGGTTCATTTTGGCGAGCTTGACGGTATCCTGGGTTTTTTCCTGGCCGCACACATACACGCCGCTGTCCGCGCCTTTCAGTTCATTGCGGTGCTCTGCGATGAACTGGGCGGATTGCACGAACATGCCGCCGGAACCGCAGGCGGGATCGAATACCTTGCCGCCATGCGGTTCGATGATTTCGACCATCAACCGCACCACCGAACGTGGGGTGAAGAACTCGCCGCCTTTCTGGCCTTCGCTGCGGGCAAATTCGGACAGGAAGTATTCATAAATCTGCCCGAACAGGTCGCCGCTTGCGTTGGCGGGAATATCCGCGAAGGTTCTCAGCAATTGTTGCGGCATGGTTTTGTCGGTGCGCGTCAGCGCGGCGTATTCATCCTTCGGCAGCACGCCCTCGAGTTCTGGCTTGTATTCCTCGATGGCCTTCATCGCTTCCTTGAGCGCCTTGGCGATGTCCTTTTGTTCAGGCAGATTCAGCAGATAATCGTAACGGGTATGATCAGGCAGGTAAAAACCGCATTGCACGATGGCGATTTCAGACACTGGTTTCTCGCGGCGCGAGCCTTGCAATTGCTGATATTCGGCGAGAATGGCTTTCTCGTGGCGGCGGTAGTTATTGTCGGCAAATTTGAGAAAGATCAGTCCCAATACCGGTGTCGCATATTCGCTCGACTTCAAGTCGGAATTGGCGCGCAGTTTATCAGCCGCGCTCCACAGATCGGCTTCGAGTTTTTTCAGTTGTTCTTTATTCATGCATTCCCGGAACGGACGGCGTTTTTCTTCGGTCGTATGGCTTTACTCTTAGCGAATCGGTTATAGTAAACTATTCATTCGTTGCAAACCAAAAAAATCATACCGATGAAAACCATGAAATCCAAGACACTACAACAATTGTCCGTATTTTCCAGACAACTGGCATGGGTGCTCGCGTTGGGCCTTTTGATCAGCGCGCAGGCGCATTCTGATGCTGATGAATCATTGAATATTAGACCAGACGAAGTCCCTGATGTCTGCAATGCAGAACTTGCGCAAGTCAGGGTAACCGTTAATGGCGTAGCACCAGGTGGTATTCTAAACGTTGAATTGTACGATGACCCGGAGCACTTTCTGTTTAAAAAAGGGCGCGTACGCAAAGTTCGCACTGCGGCGGCAGAGGAGCCGCAGGAAGTCTGTATCAATCTGAAACAGCCCGGCACTTACGCAGTGGCGGCTTATCATGATCTGGATGGAAACCGTAAATTAAGAAAGCAGTGGAATCTGTTACCGAACGAACCATTTGGCTTATCGAACAACCCTGAACAGCACGTCGGCTTTCCGAAATTCAGCGATTCGGCGTTCACGACTACCGACCTAGGTGCTGATATCGTAATTGATCTGAAGCAACCCTGATCGATCGAGCCATGCGCATGCTGCTAAACCTGTTCATTTTTATTGCGGCAGCTTATCTCGCGCTGGTTTTGTTGATCTATTTGAGTCAATCCCGTTTAGTGTATTTTCCCGACAAGCAACTCAGCAATACGCCCGGAATGTTCGGCCTGGATTATTCCTCGGTGAACATCGCCACTGATGATGGTGAAACACTGCATGGATGGTGGGTGCCTGTGCCGGATGCCAAAGGCACGGTGCTGTTTTTTCACGGCAACGCTGGAAACATTTCGCATCGTATCAATTATCTGACCATGTTCAAACGGCTGGGCTATAACACCTTGTTGTTTGACTACCGGGGTTATGGCCAGAGTAGCGGCACACCCTCGGAATCCGGCACTTATCTGGATGCGCAGGCTGCCTGGCGGCATTTGATCGAAACGCAAATGATTGCGCCTGAGCAGATTGCATTGTTTGGCGAATCGCTCGGCGGCCCTATCGCAGCATGGCTGGCTGCCCGTGAAAAACCCGGTCTGCTGGCGCTGGCTTCGACGTTTACTTCGGTTCCCGATCTGGCCACACAAATTTATCCGTTTCTGCCGGTACGCTGGATCAGCCGTTTTGAATACAACACGCTTGAATCACTACAATCCGTGACTTGCCCAGTTTTTATCGCACACAGCCCACAGGATGAAATTGTTCCGTTTCAGCATGGCCAGAAGTTGTTTCACGCAGTTTCCGATCCGAAATACTTTTTAACCCTGCAAGGTGGTCACAACAACGGTTTTGTCTTTATGCAGCCTGAATGGCAAAAAGCTCTCGGAACATTTATGGATCAGCATCTAAACTCCCCATTAAAATTTTCAAGGTAGCTTACCGATGACCCGTGAGTCACAAATTTTTGATGATGATCAAGCCATTTTTGATCTGGCAGTGCGCGTCGGGGAAGCTCTTACGCAGCGCGAGTGGATGCTGGTAACGGCTGAATCCTGCACCGGCGGCTGGGTAGGTCAAGCGATAACCGCTGTGGCAGGCAGTTCAGGCTGGTATGAACGGGGGTTTATCACGTATAGCAACCAATCCAAATGCGAAATGCTGGGCGTGCAACAGGCTACCCTGGATCAATTTGGCGCTGTTTCTCCGCAAACTGCGCAGGAAATGGTCATCGGAGCGCTTAACCGAAGCCATGCGCAAATAAGCTTATCCGTTACCGGAATTGCCGGACCCGATGGTGGGACAGCAACAAAACCCGTGGGAATGGTGTGTTTTGCTTGGGCGAATAAAGACGGCATGGTGCAGCAACAAACTTATCACTTCAAAGGTGACCGTCAAACCATCAGGCATTTGGCGGTGGAAACTGCATTGCGCGGGATTCTGAGTTTATTGGACAATGCAATTGCTGTAGGATGATACTAACCGATGAAATTATTAGGGGCATCCAAAGATGCTCCTAATAACTGACGTAATCATCGTTAGGTATTTTCGTGAAGCTCAATCGGAAATAGCTAACGAAAAATATTATTAGAATTAGATAATCACAAAATCGGCGGCTGTTATCACGGGCGTTCCTGCCAATATTGCAAAAGCCACTTGCGCACCGGCACCGTTGCCGTCAGCATCGTAATAAAGATTTCCATTGGTAGTGTTATAAATCAGGAAATCATTACTATCCAAGGCAACTGCGCCCGGGCCGGATAGCAGCGTATTAGCGGGAATAGCCCCTGTTGCAGTAAACTGGGTGAAAATAGCATTTTCCAGACGGATGGTATCATCAGCAGCACTAAAATCTGCGATAGTATCGACATTAGTAGTCGAATTGAGCGCAGTATTAAATACAAAGAAATCAGCACCCGCGCCTCCAGAAATATTATCAGAACCTGTAGCCCCATTCAGGGTGTCATTTCCGGAACCGCCGTTGATGGTGTTGCTTCCGCCATTTCCAGTAATCGTATTAGCTAGGGTGTTGCCGATTCCCGTTGTCGCGGTACCGGACAAAAGAAGGTTCTCAACATTAGCACCCAGCGTATGACTTGCCAGGTAACTGACTACCAAATCGACACCACCGCCACCTGCTTCAGAATACGTATCGCCTGCATTCTCGATGATAAACGTATCGTTACCTCCCCCACCCACCATACTGTCATTGCCATCGCCACCATTAAACATGTCATTTCCGGCGCCACCTGTAAAAGCATCCCTGAACTGTGTGCCTTGCAAAACATCATTTCCAGAAGTGCCTGCGATTGTAATCGGCGCTACAGGCGGAGCACTTTCATTATCGATGATCATCGCGGTGGCTGAGGCATTACCGATAGTTGCATTGACCGCGCTGCTTAAGTTGAGCGTAAAGTTCTCGAGCGCTTCAGCAGCAATATCGTCAACCAACGCAATCCGGACAATTCTAGACACTTCGCCAGGAGTAAAAGCCAGAGTTCCTGAGGCGTGCACATAATCTGTATTAAAACCAGCCGTACCTGCGGTGGTGCTGTAGTTTACTCGAGCACCGCCAACACTTGGTGCGGTCAAGGTAATCTGGAAATCGATAAATCCTTTATCTTCGGATGCAGCGACATTCGCAACATTGATAATGGGTGAAGCAATCGCAGCCTTATCATTGCCAGCTATGATGACATGCGCGCGCGCATCTCCCACTGTAATTCCAACCGAATTGCTTAATGTCACATCAAAAAGCTCGGTATCTTCAACAATATTATCGTTGAGCAGACCAAATGTAACCGTTTTAGCCGTTTCACCAGGAGCAAACGCAACCGTGCCAATATGCAGACTGCGAAAATCTCCGCCATTATTTGCCGTCACATTCTGTCCCGCCACATTAACCTTCGTGCCGCTGATGCTCGGTTTGTCAAGAATGATGGTAACGGTTGCCGTTTGGTCAGTTTCGTCCACAACAGCGTCAGTTATTCGTGCGACGGGCACACCTGAAGTTGCATCATTATCGATGATGGTGCCAAGCGCGGAAGCGTCAGCAATCGTTGCGTTGGCGCTGGGTGAAGATAAATTAAGTTCAAAATTCTCGATCGCTTCGGCGATTGAACCATTCGACATCGTAACCCGCACCGTCTTAACCATCTCTCCCGCTGCAAAATTCAGCGTGCCAGATGTGAACACGAAATCCTGGTTAC
>RRZU011816125.1_pt1 | contig 17933 bp, 13 predicted proteins | sample 2165561 | NCBI WGS metagenome assembly RRZU01 (sample SAMN10456909, study PRJNA506462) | wastewater metagenome | isolation source: wastewater sludge | place: USA: Moscow, Idaho | reverse complement strand
TCGGTACGGCCAAGAATGTAGTGGTAGCCTTCCTTGTCTTTGATGCCCCAATCGAATGACGAGTAAACCTGCGGCTCCCTGAACAGCGAAAAGTAGGTTGAAACAAAACGCTCATCATCGCCCCATACGGTCGACAGACAACCTGGCGGTAGCGGCGGAACAATGCCAACAATCCCTTTTTCATCCGCATCACAGACCGTGCCGTCTTCGCGGAAAATCTGCAGGTCGTAACCATAGACCGGGAAACTCGGCGTACCGTAGCGGATCTCGGTTTTTTCAATACCCGGCATGGCGGCCAGAATCGGCCAGCCGGTCTCGGTCTGCCAGTAATTGTCGATGACCGGCAAGCGAAGTTCGCCCATGATCCACTCGTGGGTTGGCTGATCCAGAGGCTCGCCAGCCAGAAACAGGTGCTTCAGGCTAGACAAATCGTACTTGTGCATATACGCCGTATCATGCTTTTTGAGCACGCGCGCAGCCGTCGGTGCAGAGAACATCACGTTGACCTTGTATTTCTCGACGATTTGCCACCAGATGCCGGGGTCCGGGCGCAATGGCGTACCTTCATACATGATGGTGCACATGCCGGCAATCAGCGGACCATAAACGATGTAGGAATGGCCAACCACCCAGCCAATATCGGAGGTGGAGAACATGGTCTCGCCCTCGCCCCCGCAATAGATGTATTTCATCGACGAAGCCAGCGCCACAGCATAACCACCGGTATCGCGTTGTACGCCTTTCGGTTTGCCGGTCGTTCCTGATGTGTAGAGAATGTACGAGGGTTCGGAAGATTCGAGCCAGGTTACTGGTACGTCGGCCTCCATAAACTGGGCACGTAGCATGGCGTAGTCGACATCGCGCCCTTCGACTCTGGCAAACCCTTTGTCGAGTCCACGATCAACCATCAACACTTTGGCCGGTTTGTGTTTCGCCAGCGCGATAGCATCATCCAGGAGATGCTTATAGGGAACAGCCTTGCCGCCGCGCATACCAGCATCCGAGGAAACGATCAAAGTCGGCGTCGCATCATCGATACGTGTAGCCAGCGAACCAGAAGCAAAGCCACCAAAAACGACCGAGTGAATAGCCCCGATCCGCGCGCAGGCGAGCATGGCAAAAGTGGCTTCGGGAATCATCGGCATATAGATCAGTACACGATCCCCTTTGCCAACCCCAAGACTTTGCATGATGGCTGCCATGCGCATTACTTCTGCCTTCAACTGAGCGAAGGAATATACGATTTCCGTGTCGGTTTCTGTTGAGATAAAAACCATTGCCCGATCATTCGGACGTTTAGCTGCATGACGATCAACAGCGTTATAACAGAGGTTTGTTTCACCGCCGACAAACCACTTGGCAAAGGGCGGACGAGAAAAATCGAGTGTTTTTGAAAAAGGCTTGTGCCAGTCGATAAGCAAGGCTTCGTCTGCCCAGAAAGCATCAGGGTTATCGATGGAATGTTGGTGAAACGCCTCAATTGCCGCCATATAACTCCTTGTCGCTGGTTCTTGATTCTCTGCATCTATAAAAAACTAGGCTTGCACTTCGTCTTCCGGCGAGTTCTCCGAACTTAATCCGGAATCTTGTAAGCGCTTCTCAATATCTGCAATAGGCAGATGCATCTTCAAATCGCGATCCAGCAGTTTCAAGAACGGCAATAATTGCTGCCCCAACGCTGCCAGATGTGGCAACAATTCGCTTTCATGACCCGCTTTGAGCAATGCAATAGCCTGTTCAATTCTTGGCACGGCGGTTTCCGTGGAAGCCTGCGCATTGCATGCGATAACGCGGTTTCCGCCAGACTGTTGCGCCTCTTTCAAGCGAGCTCCGGCCAGCTCGATAAGCGCTCCGGCTGAAGTCACCCCATCCAGAGGGCTGTTGCTGACACCCACACTGACCGACAAGTTCAGTTTGCGTCCGTGAACGGAAATGTTTGCCGAATGAATTGCTTCACGCAGGCGGTTCCCAAAGGATTCGCAAGCAGGGTATGGCGTTCCGGGCGAGACAAGTACCATCTGACTGCCCGCAAAATGCCCAAGACTATCCTCCCTGCGAATCTTGCTCGTCAGCATGCCGATAAAGCGCTGTTGCAGTTGTTTCACCACTTCAGCACCCTGCTCTTCACGCAGGACACCTACATTGTCAAACCCCATCACCATGGCGCTCACTTCGCCACCATGGCGCATCGCCTGAGACATGGCCTGCACGGCCTGCAATTCAATATACTTGCGGGTAAATATGCCGGTTTCCGGGTTCTGGACGTGCTGCTCAAGATTTTCCTTGAGCTGGCTCTGTGCCTGAGAAAGCTTCAGCAAGGTATCGACACGTAACAGCAACTCGGGGCCGCCTGTGCTTCGACTAATGAAGTCTGAAGCACCATGCGATTTGGCACGTTCTCTTGCCTCATCATCGTCACCGGAGATCATCAACATCGGCATTTGACTAAGCCGTGTCAAACGCGAGGCTCGCACCCGATCCAACAGCCCATTACCGTCGAGCACGGGCATTGACAGAGAACAAATGACCAGCTCGATGGAATGATCAAGCACCAGTACCTGCCATGCGGCTTCGCCATTCGCCTCTTCGCGAAAATCGTAGAACTCGCGAATATGTTTGCTGATCATCGCTCGTACCATACGCGATTCATCAACAATCAATATGCGGGGTAACTGATTCGGGTTTTCCATGTATCGCATTATCCGAAATTACTGATCTGTGAGATGCATCCTAATCCGCACAGCGTTTGACAACGATGCAACCGCCTGTTGTTCCCAATAAAATTAAAAACATCGGGCAAGTTGTTAAAGCTAATCGTTCACGCCATTTCAAGCAAGTAATGTGATCGAAGTATCGAAGCCGATCGAAGCAACGCCAACAAGTCAAGTCATGGCGTCAAGCCAATCCCTGAAGTTACCTTACAAGAAAAAGCCAGAGTTGCAAAAATACAACACGCAAAATCTGAGAGTTAGCAAGCGATTAGGGGAAATACCCATATTATTGACGTATGTTAACGTATGTAATGGTTTACATCGCGAAGGAATTATTTTAAATTCCGCCTCCATGTCTTGTAACAAATACGTCACATCCTTGCTCAGCGCCGCCATCATTGCCCTAACCGGCATAGGTGGCGCACATGCAAGCGAACAACAAGCACTCAGTGATGAGCCATCATTGCTGGAGCGCTACACCAGCGGCGCCAAAGATTTAGTTCTCAAAGGACTGGAGCTTGTCGGCATCCATTACCGCTTTGGAGGCACCGACCCCGATAGCGGACTCGACTGCAGCGGCTTTGTTCAACTCGTATTCAAAGACGCTATTGGTAAACTGCTACCAAGAACAGCCAAAGAACAAAGCGAAATCGGCAACGTTGTCGACAAAAATGAATTAAAGCCAGGCGACCTCGTTTTCTTCAACACCATGCGTCGCGCTTTTTCACACGTCGGCATTTACCTTGGTGATAACCGCTTTCTGCATGCGCCACGTACCGGCGCAGAAATTCGTGTTGAAGACATGAGCCAAAGTTACTGGGTAAAACGTTATAACGGTGCGCGTCGAGTCATCGACCGCTGAAACAAGGACGCACCGCACGATCAAGGACGCTTAGCGTCCTTTTTTTGTCTTCAGTATCGGAGTCATTCTTGTTCACAAGAATGCTCTGCGTCAGAACCAGCCGTTACAACGGGCATTGGTCGACACCCAAGGATGGTGAGCATTGCAGGATGAACTCGGCAAGTCCGTCGAAGGCATCGAACTGCCCCGTTTCACCTATCAGGCACCGGCATGGAGCAGGCTCCGCTGGGTGATCGAAATACGCCAATACATTGAACGGCGCGCCTTACCCAAGGGCAAGACGCTAAGCTTGTTTGCCGACGATCCTGTCGTCGGTAAATACCGATTCTCTGCGCTGACAACAGATTTGAACTTGTCAGCAGAGATTATCTGGCGCATCTATCGCGGCCGTGCCGACTGTGAGAGCCGGATCAAGGAACTGAAATACGACTTTGCCACCGACAGCTTCAACAAGACGACTGCCGAGTCCTTAAAGATCGTGCGCCGAAAAATCTATGGCTCTGCGCAAGAAAATATGATGCGGCTACGACGTTTGCGTACGCGATTGCCCTGGATTGTCCATCGCATCGGCGACCCATGCCTCAAGCAAGGTATAAGTCACCGCCAGCACCACCGGCCCGACAAAAATACCGACCAGCCCAAAACCAAACAAGCCCCCGATAACGCCGGCAAAGATCAATAGCAAGGGCAAATCGGCCCCCTTCTTGATGAGCATGGGGCGCAAGAAATTGTCGAGCGTGCCAACAATCAGGGTCCACCCCAACAAAAACACACCCCAACCGGTATCTCCCGTCCAGAACACCCAAGCGACCGCAGGGAGCAGAACAAGTGTCGGCCCGAGCTGGGCGATACACAGCATCAGCATCACCGCCGAAAGCAGCGCGGCGAACGGCACGCCGACAATGGCCAGACCAATCCCACCAAGCACGGTCTGCACGATCGCGGTCACCCCAACGCCAAGCGCCACGCCGCGAATCGCCTGCCCAGCCAGGATGATGGAATTTTCCCCCCGCTCACCAGCCAGCCGATGGCCAAAACGTCGAACCTTTCGAGCCGCCGTTTCCCCACTGGCATAAAAGACGGCAGATAAAACCACGACCAGCAAAAACTGAAGAAGCATAAAACCGAAGTTTCCAAGCTCTGCAAGAATCCACTTGCCCGACTGAGCAGCGTAAGGCCCCGCCTTGGCCACCAGAGTTTGCGTCTCGGCACTTTGTAACTGCGCCCACAAGCTGGCGACTTTCTCGCCAACCAAAGGCAGTGCCCCAATCCACTCAGGTAATGGCGGAAAACCCGATTGAGCAAGTTTCCTCACCATTCTGGCTGCTTCGTCGGCATGCTCAACAATCGTGCCGATCGCAAAAGAAAGAGGAACAACCAGCAACAACAGCATGGCCAGCGTCATCACCGCCACCGCCAGACCCCGCCGCCCATCGAAGCGCTGTTCTAGCATCTTGAGCAACGGCCAAGTCGCCACTACGATCATCACCGCCCAGATCGTTGCCGCCAGAAAAGGACGCAGTACCCATAACGAGGCTGCAATCAGCAATAATATGCACAGAACAGCCAGGGTGTTGCGCGTCAAATCACGTTGAATTTCAGACATATCCGCTCTCTCTTGAAAAACTTCTACGCATCTTACCCCATCGCGACGAAGCGCTCGTCATGATGGGTGTTCATGCTATCAGGCTGACACTAAACATTTACCTGCGCCGGTTCTGCCGCGATCACTCCGCACAATTGTGCCTTCAGCTGGTTTCGATCCAACTCACCTTCCCAAGCCGCAACCACCACCGTCGCAACGCCATTACCGACAAAATTAGTGAGTGAACGCGCTTCCGACATAAAGCGGTCTATCCCCAGAATCAGCGCCAGTCCGGCTACCGGGATCGATGGAACCACGGCCAAGGTTGCGGCCAGTGTAATGAAGCCTGAGCCGGTTACCCCAGCAGCGCCTTTCGAGGTGAGCATTGCCACACCGAGCAGGGTAAGCTCCTGCCCCCAGGTAAGATCTATATTGAGCGCTTGCGCGACGAACATTGCAGCCATGGTGAGATAGATGTTGGTGCCATCCAGATTGAACGAGTAGCCGGAAGGAACCACCAGCCCGACAACCGACTTTGAGCAGCCCAGCCGCTCCAGCTTTTCCATCAGCGGCACTAGAGCAGATTCCGACGATGAGGTTCCGAGAACGGTCAGCAACTCTTCCTTGATGTAAGCAAGGAAGCGCAGGATATTGAATCCGGTAAATGCGGCAATTGAGCCCAGCACAACAACAACGAACAAAATACAGGTCAAGTAAAAGCTGAGCATCAAATCCGCCAGCGGCGTCAGCGCAGCAACGCCATACTTCCCGATAGTAAATGCCATGGCACCGCCGGCGCCAATCGGCGCAAGCTTCATGATGCCGTTCATCATGACGAAGAAGACGCGTGAGCACTGCTCAATCAAACGACGCACTCCATCCGCTGCCTCCCCCAAGCGCAACAGGGCGTAACCAAAAAGAATGGCGACAAAAAGCACCTGTAACAGGCTGCCGGCCCCGGTGAAGGCATCTAAAAAAGTCGTCGGAATGATGTGCAAAACGAAATCAAGCGTACTTTGCGTTGACGCCGCCTTGGCATAGGCGGCCACGGCCTTGGCGTCGAGCGTTGCCGGGTCAACATTGAACCCTTTTCCCGGCTCGATGATGTGCATAACGAGCATGGCAATCACCAGCGCCAGTGTCGAAACAACTTCAAAGTAAATCAGCGCCTTGCCACCGACGCGGCCGACTTTTTTCATATTTCCGGCACCGGAGATGCCGAGCACAACGGTGCAGAAAATAACCGGACTGATTAGCATTTTCACCAGCGCGATAAAGCCATCACCAAAAGGCTTGAGCGTTACGGCCGCTTCGGGCTCGAAATAACCGAATACCCCACCGGCAACAATCGCCAGCAGCACCCAAAAATAAAGATATCCGGTTAAACGCTTCATGTTGCCTCCCTTTAGCCGTCTCATCATGCCATCGTCGCAAACAGAGCGACTGCATTTCACTCACAAAACGCCGACATTCCAGTTCATGATGGTTCAAGAATGGAATGCGCCCTAGCGTGAACAAGGAGCATAGCGCAATAGCGAGGAACAACACCCGCCAAAACCCCGGCAAATCAAACAACCGGACACTCAAATCATCCAAACTGACTGCCGACTCATATAGCCAATGGCAGAATTGTCAGCCGTAACAAGCTTTTCCTGCACGGGAAACCGTTTGCTGACCGCAGCCAACGAAATTCTTGAATTAGTCGCGCTTTCGACGATAATCAGCAACTCAATCGATAGTGCAAAGGTTTCGTCGCATGTTTTTTGTAGCAACAGGTTCACCGCAAGGTAGCAGATAGCATGGAAATCAACTCTGCCCTCACCCGCACCCGGCCTGCGAGGCATCGCAAAACCTACGTGCTGATCGGGAGTGCTGTTTTCGCCGTGCTGGCCGGCGTAGCAGCGACAGCAATCTGGATCGAAGCGCAAGATTCCGGCCTGCAAGCGCGCTATTTCAATGAGTTTGCGCGCGATATCACATGGCAGACGGAAGCTGGTGCCAATGCTTCACTATGGCTACCTCAATCTGGCCCGTACAACAGCCGTCTGGGTTACAGCCAAATGCAAACGATGCTGCCGCGCCTGACGGCAGCCGGTTATGAAATCTCGGCACAAGCCCGCCAATCAGAACGTTTTCAAGAAAGCACCGGCTACGGCCTGTACCCGATCTATCGCGCAAAATCACAGGCCGGACTGAGCCTGCTCGACCGCAACCAGAAACTGATTTATGGCAGGCGCTTCCCGGAACGGCAGTACACCTCTTTCGACGAGATTCCGCCGGTACTGGTCAATGCCCTGCTCTACGTCGAGAACCGCAACTTGCTCGAACCCGGACACGACAAGCGCAACCCAGCGGTGGACTGGGGGCGCCTGAGCCGTGCCGCACTTGGTCACACCTTGCGGGGTTTTGGTTTGGAGGGCGACCGTGGCGGCGGCAGCACGCTGGCCACGCAGATCGAGAAATTCCGTCATTCGCCGGGCGGCCGCACACGCAACGCCGACGACAAGCTGCGGCAAATGGTCTCCGCCTCGCTACGCGCCTATCAGGACGGCGAAGACACGCTGGCCGCGCGGCAACGCATTGTTCTTACCTACCTTAACTCGGTGCCGCTGGCCGGGCTTGCCGGTTACGGCGAGGTCAATGGCCTTGGTGACGGCCTGTGGGCCTGGTATGGCCGGGATTTTGACGAAGCTAATCGCCTGCTCGCCGATCCAGATGCCGACCCGAAAGCCCGCGCACAGGTTTTCCGCGAAGTGATGTCGCTGATCGTCGCGCAGCGCCGCCCGTCCGGCCTCCTGCTTGAATCCAAGGAACGTCTGGACAGCCTGACCGATAGCTACCTGCGCTTGCTGTCAAGCGACGGAGGCATCCCCGAAACACTGCGCGATAACGCCTTGCAAACCCGCCTAACGCTCGCGCGCAAGGCCCGCGAAAGCGACGCCATCTCCTTTGTCGAGCGCAAAGCGGTCAACGGCGCGCGCAGCGGGCTGGGCGAACTGCTTGGCGTTGAAGACCTCTACGCCCTTGACCGCTATGACCTTGAAGCCCATACCACGCTCGATGCGCAGGCGCAAGCGCGCGTCACCGCCTACTTCAGCCGCCTTCTGCAGCCCTCGTATCTGGCTTGCGCGGGATTCCGCGAGCCGCGCTTGCTCAATCGCGGCAACCCTTCCGCAGTCAACTACAGCTTCACGCTCTACGAAACCACGCCCGACGGCAACCTCTTGCGTGTTCAGGCAGACAACCTCAACCAGCCGCTCGACATCAACGCCGGCACCAAGCTTGATCTGGGCTCCAGCGCCAAGTTCCGCACGCTGATTTCCTATCTGAACGTCGTCGCCGATCTGCACCGCCGCTACGCCGGACTCGAAGACAAAGATCTGGCAAAAATCGCCACCCAACCGGGCGACCGGCTGAGCATCTGGGCCATCGGCTACCTGCGCGCAGCGAAAGACCGCAGCCTCACGCCGATGCTCGATGCAGCCATCGACCGACGCTACTCGGCCACCCCCGGCGAAACCTTCTTTACCGGCGGCGGCATCCACCAGTTTTCGAACTTCAAGCACGAAGACGACGGAAAAAACCCGACGGTAGCCGAAGCACTCGAGCAATCGGTCAACCTCTCCTTCATTCGCATCATGCGTGACGTAGTGCATTACCACGCCTACGAGGCGCAAGACGCACCGGCACGCGCCCTGCACGAAGGCGGCGAAAGCAGCAAAGAAGCGCGGGAGGGTTTCCTCAACCGCTTTGCCGAACGCGAAGGACTCGGCTTTTTACGCACCTACTGGCACAAATACCGCGATCTCGATGCCAGGGAACGCCTCGATACCCTCGCCGATTCGGTTCCCGAACGGCAAGTGCCGCTGGCCGCCGCTTTTCTCGCAGTGCGACCGGAGAGCGATTTCACGAGCTTTTACGCCTTCATGCGCGACCAGCTCGGCGACCAGGCCGGAACGGAAGCCGGTTTACAGCGCATCTATAACAACCACAAAACGCGCAACTACAATCTTTCCGACCAAGGCTATCTGGCCAAGGTTCACCCGCTCGAACTCTGGCTGGTGCGCTACCTCGAAGCGCACCCCGATGCCAGCCTGCAGGAAGTTGTGGCCAACAGTGTGCAGGAACGCCGCGAAGCATCGCGCTGGTTGTTTGCCGAGCGCTTCAAGCACGCCCAACAGGTGCGCATCGGCATCATTGTCGAAGTTGTTGCCTTCGAACGCATCGCTGCGGAGTGGCGCAGCCTCGGCTATCCTTTCGAGCAACTGGTTCCCTCGCTAGCTACCGCCATTGGCAGTTCGGCCGACCGCCCGGCAGCGCTCGCCGAACTGATGGGCATCGTCGTTAACGACGGCATACGGCGCCCCACGGTGCGCATCAAGCAACTGCACTTTGCCGCCGACACGCCGTTTGACACCGTACTTGAACGCCGTATTGAAAAAGGCGAACGAGTGCTCCCCGGCGAAGTCACACAGGTCGCCCGGCGTGCCTTGCAGCGCGTGGTTGACAACGGCACGGCACGCCGCGTTAAAGGGATATACCGCGATGCCGAAGGTAAGCCTTTCGTCGTTGGCGGCAAAACCGGGACAGGAGACCACCGCTTCCAGGTGGTTGGCGCCGATGGCGCAGTCAAAAGCTCGCGCGTGATGAACCGGGCGGCAACCTTCGCCTTCTACATCGGCGACCGTTTTTATGGGGTTGCCACGGCATTCGTACCGGGAGGCAAAGCAGCCGCCTACGAATTCACCTCGGCACTGCCCGTGCAGATCGTCAAGGAACTCGAATTCGCCCTGCTCCCGCTGATTTCCGGCATTGAAGCCAAGCCGGGCCGTTGCAGCGAAACGGCAGGCAACGACAGTTCGGCCGCGCCAAGCAAGTCTGGCAATACGAGTCTTTAGAGCGCCAAGCAGCCGCAATCAACGCACATCAAGAAACCGAAAACATATATAAAGAACGAGAAGTTATTTCACTTCGTTATAAACACGCATTACAGTAATAAATCCAACACACACGGGAGCTTTTCCGCATGAAACTCGAAACCTTGGCCGTACACGCCGGCTACAGCCCGGACCCAACCACCAAAGCCGTGGCGGTGCCGATTTACCAGACCACCTCTTACGCCTTCGACAACACGCAACACGGCGCCGACCTGTTCGACCTCAAGGTGAAAGGCAACATCTACACGCGGATCATGAACCCGACGCAAGACGTCTTGGAACAACGCGTCGCCGCGCTTGAAGGCGGCATTGCCGGGTTGGCGCTGGCCTCCGGCGCAGCGGCAATCACCTACGCGATCATGACCATCGCCGAAGCCGGCGACAACATCATTTCGTCGTCCACCCTGTATGGCGGCACCTACAACCTGTTCGCGCATACGCTGCCGCAATATGGCATCAACGTGCGATTCGCCGACTACCGCGCCCCGGATTCCTTCGAGAAGCTGATCGACGATAAGACTAAGGCGGTCTACGTCGAATCGATCGGCAACCCGCTCGGCAACATCACCGACATCGAAAAATTCGCCACCATCGCCCACAAGCACGGTATTCCGCTGATCGTCGACAACACCGTACCTTCGCCCTACCTGCTACGCCCGATCGAATTCGGCGCAGACATCGGCGTGCATTCGCTGACCAAGTATCTCGGCGGCCACGGCAACTCGATCGGCGGCATCATCGTCGATAGCGGCAAGTTCCCGTGGGCCGAACACAAGGCACGTTTCCCGCGCCTCAACGAACCGGACGTTTCCTACCACGGCGTCGTCTATACCGAAGCCCTTGGCCCGGCCGCCTACATCGGGCGCGCCCGCGTCGTCCCGCTGCGCAACATGGGCGCCGCGATCAGCCCGTTCAACGTCTTCCTCATCCTGCAAGGCATCGAAACACTGGCCTTGCGCATGGACCGCATCACCGAGAACGCACGCAAGGTCGCTGAATATCTGAACTCCCATGCCAAGGTCAAATGGGTCAATTACGCCGGCCTGCCCGACCATAGAGACAATGCGCTGGCGCAGAAATACATGGGCGGCAAGCCGTCGGGCATCCTCACCTTTGGCGTGCAGGGCGGCGTTGAAGGCGGCACGCGCTTCCAGGATGCCTTGAAGCTCTTTACTCGCCTCGTCAATATCGGCGACGCCAAGTCGCTGGCCTGCCACCCGGCCTCGACCACACACCGCCAGCTTTCGCCGACGGAACTGGAAGCGGCAGGCGTCACGGTCGATACCGTTCGCCTGTCGGTCGGCATCGAGCATATCGACGATCTGATCGAAGACCTCGAACAGGCGCTGGCAGCCGTCTGACAGTACCGTGCAGCAACCCAAGACCTCGGGCAAATGCCCGGGGTCGTTCACCCTGAATCACAGGGTATTGTTTTGCTACACGGAACTAATCAGGCCCGCCGATATTCATATCGACATGACTCATTCATTTTTTGAGCACTGACGATGACCAGCAAAGAAAGCAATCCGCAGCGCACCGCAGAAACCATCCAGACCGACTGGAACCTCAAGGATCTGGTTGAAGAATTGCGCATCTCCCGCGAAGAGATGCACCGAGTGCGCCACAAGGGGCAAATCCGCGAGCTGCCCTCGCGCGAAGCGCTCAAGCAAATCATCGCCGAACTTGCCGCAGCGCTCTTTCCCACCCATTACGGGCAACGCGACCTAACTGCCGAAAGCATCGACTTCTTCGTCGGCAACACCTTACACAGCGCACTCACCGACCTTGCCGAGCAAGTCCGGCGCGGTTTGCGCTTCCTGCCGGCCAACGACACCGAAAACGATGCGGTGTTGCACGAACGGGCAATCGACATCACCCGCCACTTTGCCGCGCAGTTGCCGCAAATTCGGTCGCTACTGGTCAGCGACCTGCACGCCGCGTATCAAGGCGACCCGGCGGCGACGAGCTTTTCGGAAATCCTGCTCTGCTATCCCGGAGTGCATGCGGTGATCTACCACCGCATGGCGCATGCCCTGCATGTTCTCGGCGCGCCCTTGCTGGCTCGCCTGATCGCCGACATCGCGCACTCGACCACGGGCGTCGACATCCACCCCGGCGCGACGATCGGCGGCAACTTCTTCATCGACCACGCAACCGGCGTCGTCATCGGTGAAACCACCATCATCGGCGAAAACGTCCGCCTCTATCAGGCCGTCACGCTGGGCGCCAAGCGTTTCCCGACCGACGAGCACGGCAATATCATCAAGGGCATCGCCCGCCACCCGATTATCGAAGACGACGTCATCATCTACGCCGGCGCCACCGTCCTCGGGCGTATCACCATCGGACGCGGCTCGCGCATCGGCGGCAACGTATGGCTCACGCACAGCGTCCCGCCGGGCAGCACCGTCACTCAAGCTGATCTGCTGGCATCAGAACGCGTCGACTAGTTTTCTTAGTTGTATTGACCCGAACACACAGGAGAATCCCCATGAGCATTGCCAATAGCGTCACCGATCTGATCGGCAACACCCCGCTGGTGCGCATCAACCGGTTGAATGCCGGTTCCGAGGCAACGATTGCCGCCAAACTCGAATTTTTCAACCCGGCCAACAGCGTCAAGGATCGCATCGGCGAAGCGATGATTACCGCTGCCGAGAAGGCAGGCCAGATCAAGCCCGACACCATTCTGGTCGAGCCGACCAGCGGCAATACTGGGATTGCGCTGGCCATGGTTGCCGCCGCCCGCGGCTACAAGATCGTCCTGACCATGCCGGAAACCATGAGCAAAGAACGTCGCGCCCTGCTGCGCGCCTTTGGCGCTCAGCTGATCCTCACCCCCGGCCCCGACGGCATGGGCGGCGCGATCCGTAAAGCGGAAGAACTCGCCGCTTCCGACCCGCGCTACCTGCTCCTGCAACAGTTCAACAACCCGGCCAACCCGGAAATCCACCGCCAGACAACGGCAGAGGAAATCTGGCGCGATACCGATGGCAAGGTCGACATCCTGATCTCAGGCGTTGGTACCGGCGGCACCATTACCGGCATCAGCGAAGTGCTCAAGGCACGCAAGCCTTCGTTCCAGGCCATTGCCGTTGAGCCTGACGCTTCGCCCATACTCTCTGGCGGCATCAAGGGCCCGCACCCGATTCAGGGCATTGGCGCCGGCTTCGTGCCGAAGGTGCTCAACACCGGAATTTACGACGAAGTCATCCGCGTCAAGAACGAAGACGCTTTCGCCTTCGCCCGCCGCGCCGCACGCGAAGAAGGCCTGCTGGTTGGTATTTCATCGGGGGCAGCGCTGTGGGCTGCGGTAGAAGTCGCCAAACGACCGGAAAACGCTGGCAAGCTGATCGTGGTAATTATTCCGTCTTTCGGTGAGCGCTATCTGAGCACCGCCCTGTACGCGGATCTGGTCGATTAAGCGACGGAAACCACTACTGCTTTGCAACGAAAAAATAGGGGATAACAACCGCGGAAACCAGACCGCAAATATCCCCTATGCGTATTTGATCCACCAGTTGAGTAGTGTGCGTAACCCAGGCTACTTCACGGAAACACTCTTTAAATCAAGCATCCTCAGCAAGCAACTCCACAGCCCTTGCCATCCGCTGCCTGTGGCTGCCGGATAGCATTTCGTAATGCAACCCACGACGAGTGAGTTCAGCCACATACCACGCATGCTGCCGATCGCGGAACGCGAGATCTTGCCGGGTGCCATCCTGAACAAAAGGAAAATCCGGCGCACACAGCCAGATCCGGTCGTAATGGCGATCCGCGAGTTCGCGAAGCCGTGCATCGACTTGCCCGAACATCGCCTCGCTGTAACAGGCAGTGGTCAGCGGCGATGTATCGCAAAACAACCAGTGCGATGCGCTCCGCGCCAACTCTTGCTCCAGAGCAAGCTGCCGCTGCCCGATCATCAGCATGTCGTTGTAATCGAGTCGACCGGTTTTTTGGACCCAGCGCTCGCGCCCGTATTCCGGAACCCAGGTTGTTCCGTGAGCAATAGCCAAGGCTTCGGCCAGCGTCGTTTTTCCTGTCGACTCCGCCCCCAGCAAACAAATGCGCTCAACAAAGCCGGCATAAACCGTGGGCGACAGAAAACTCCGGTGAGCATGTGGCCGAGCGCGCAACATCGTGCCGGAAACCGGTTGCGCACTGCGCTGCTGATCGACGCAAACATGGGCAACCGCTCTTGGCGTACCACTGACCATCGACAGATACTCGCCAAGCACGATGGCAAATCCGTCGCCATAGTCCTCGCTGGCAAAGACCGCATCCGGATGAAAATCGACGAGATCAGCGCAAAGCCAGGCGCAAAAATGGCGATGCGTATCACCCGGCGCGTCGTTGTGCGGAATCTGGCGCAGCGCCAAGGCGCGCTCGGCACACATCCGGGCAAGCCTGGCCGGGTCGATGACCAACCGGCGCGTTTGTGGAAACAACTCGGCCAACCAACGCTCCCTTGCGGAGGCCTCGCAGCGCGAAAACTCGGGAACGCTGTAGCTGATGACCAACACCTCGCGGCAATCGGCCAGCGCCCGCTCAATCAGCAGTTGATGGCCACAATGCAGCGGAGAAAACTTGCCGACAACGAGCCCCCGCCGATAGCGTTTGGCGCCACTCCCTCCTTGCGTCCCGATTCCTGTCTCCACAGTCATTCGGCAGCCGGGAGGCTGCACGCAGAAACGGCGCCCTCATCGCCCATGCGACCACGCCAAACAAACCAAGAAACCAGAGCATTGACCCAATAGACCGCGTAGAGACCCGCGGTAAGGTAAAGCCCACGACTGGCAAAAAGCGGAACCGAGATGGTGTTGACCAGCAACCAGAACAGCCAGGTTTCAAGCTTGCGCCGCATCAGCAAAAACTGCGCGACAACGCTGAACATGAGCACCGCTGAATCAACATACGGCGAATAGGCATCGGTATAGTAAAAAAGCAGCGAGCCATAGGCAACGGTGGTCAGCACCCCGGCCACAAAGAGCGTCAGCAGCAAACGGACGCCACTACGCGTAATCGGCAACGGCTCACCGCGACGGCCATGCAACCACGCCCACCAGCCAGAAATGCTGGTCGCCAGGAAAAAAACTTGCAGCGCGACATCGGCATAAAGCCTGGCATCGTAAAACAATACGCCGAAAAGAACGCAACCGATGATCCCCGTCCACCAGGTATGGATGCTGTTCCGCCCTGCAAGCAGGATGGAAGCCGTCGTGATCAGGTTAGCGGAAATTTCCAGCGGACCGATCAAGGGCATGCTCCCGGCAAGGCTGAAGCGTATTGCACGACCTTGTCGTCTTCGTCGGCGGCGATCTCCTGCAGGGCGATCGCCGCGCTACCGAACAGTTGCCGCAAGGCGCCGCGCGCCGTTTCGCCCAGCGCCATCTGGTTCGCCGGCAAACGCAACAACAAACTGGCGTCGGCCAACTGCCGCAACTGGTAATGCGAAAGCGCCAGCGGCTTAAGCGTATGCGTCACGTCGATGTTGTTGATCCACTCGCCAGAAACCACCTGAAAACGCACCGGGTCGCGCCCGCAAAAATCGGTCAGCACCGGCGTGTCGTCACGAGCAAAGTCCAGCGCCGCGAAATCGCCGGTGCGGTAACGCACAAGCGGCAGACAGAAATTGAAGCCGCCGGTTACCGTCACCTCGCCACGCTCACCTGGGGCCACCGGCCGCCCCTGCCGATCGACGATCTCGACATGCAGGCGATGCTGCAGCAAAACATGGCCGCCAACTGCCGGATCAAACACCGCCACCGGCCCTACTTCATTGAGCGAATAAACGTCGACCACCGGGCAGCCAAAACGCTCCTCCAGGGCTTGCCGCAACCCTGTCGAAAGCATCATCGATACCGAGAGCAATGCCTTTGGCCGGATCGTTGTGGCAACGTCGAGCAAAGCGGCGAACGAAATCGGGTCGCCGGTGATGACTTCCGGCGCCAAGGCATCAAGATAGGCCGCCCGGTCATCGGGAGAGCGCCAATCATTCAGGTGCAAATTGATCTTTGCCAACCCCGACTCACCCATCGTCGGCGTCACCGATAAATAGGTGAAACAGCTTTTCTGATAGCCGATAAGGACCACCCCCACCTGCCCGGCGCCATGCGAAAGCTCGATCCCGAAACGGCGCAGTGCGCGTTTGTGATAGGCCAGATAACTGCCGGCAACGCGCGGATGAGAAGGAATCAAAAGTGGGTGGCCGGTGGTTCCCGTCGTGCGAAAATTGATCAGGCGCGAAATATCGACCGAATCGGGAACAAAGCAGGCAATATCCGCCGCCAGATCGTGTCGAGCGAGCGTCGGGATATCCTCGAAGCGAGCCAGCCGCTGGCCAAGACTACGAAAATATGGGACTTGCCGCCAAGCGTTTTCAAGGAATCCTTCCAGCCAGTCGGGCAAGGAATCATTCAGTCCTCGCGCCTTCACGCCAAGCACCGCATCCGCTACCTCACGTTCATGCGCCAGCACCGCTTCAATATCGTCGTGGCGCAGTTTGTTGCCGCTTTGGTTACGGAAAATCGGCGCAGCTGGATGCTCACGCATGAAGTCGAGCAGGCGTCGGCCTTGCGCGCTTAGAGTCGGGGAACGCACGCTCTCGTCACACTCATCAGCCGACATAGTCGGATCGCCATTCATCGCACTCATCACCGCCTCACTCGCGCGTCCATTTGTCGGCCGATTCTTCGGCCTGTTTACGCACCAACGCCTCGCGGATGGCGCGCGCCCGTCGTTCCGTTTCGCGGCTGACCGCAATCAGCCGGCGACGTTCGCTGCTGCTGATGGCACTCAATCGATCGACCGCCTGCGCCTCGGTTTCACCCTGCGGACGAAAACCCAAACGCGCCAGAACGATGCGCGCCAACTCTTCGCGGCGATCCGCGTCGTCGACATACTTGCCCGCCTTCGCCTCCTTGGCCAGATCGGCGACGGTCGCATCAAGCAGATCGAGCACCCCATCCATTGGCAGCGATGTCTGGCGGAACCAATCGTCGGCCAACAGCCAGACGACGATGCGAACCAGCGCCAGGCGATTATCGTTATCGTCCGCTCCGGCGACACAAAAACGTTTCAGCATAACGGCGTCGAGCGGACGTCCGAGGCGCGTCATCAGGTCATTGACCAGCGCTACGGTGACCTCGCTCGTCACTTTTGCCGTGGTCGGAGCCACGGCCGCAGGACCCGCCACGAAATCAGCTGGCGTTTCAACCAACCGGCGCAACAGGGTATGCAAAATCGGTCCTGTGTTCTTCATAAGGGAATCATGCCGCAAATTTGGAAAAGACGTGAGTCGACGGACAAGCCGCACAGACGGCCGGCGTGCGTTGCCGAGAAAGCTGCCCGAACGCTTCCGGCAAAGCCTTGATAGCTGCCACCGACTGAATGGAAGCGCTGGGAATGCCGAATTCCCTGTTCGTGAAATGGCAAGGCGCGACGAAGCCTGCTTCGTCGACGAAAAGAAAATCGTACCCGGGCAAGCAATCGCAGGCAATCATCTGCCGATCGTTAGCGGCATCGTTCAAACGGCCAAGGTAAGTGTCGCCACCGCACAAACGTACCCCCTGCCGTGCCAGCTCTGCACGCAAAGGCAGGAGTAGCGATGCAAGCGCCGCAACGTCTTCCGAGCGCAAGCGATGCGCTGCAAAGTATTCTGGCCGGTCCCGCCCGCCCAAAGCATTAAAAGTAATCTCATCGATACCCAATCCGGCAAGCTGGCGGCAGCATTCGGCAAACTGCGGCAGATTGTCACGCATCAGCACCACATTGGCGCGCAGGGTTTTCAGCAGCGCACTACCGGACTGCCGCCGCTCGGCCAGCGCGCTGATCGCGGT
>RRZU010376357.1_pt1 | contig 17942 bp, 13 predicted proteins | sample 2165561 | NCBI WGS metagenome assembly RRZU01 (sample SAMN10456909, study PRJNA506462) | wastewater metagenome | isolation source: wastewater sludge | place: USA: Moscow, Idaho | reverse complement strand
GCGCGCCATCCCGTTCAAGGTGATCTGCCTCCTGGGGCTCAACGACGGCGACTACCCGCGCAGCCAGAACCGCGCCGACTTTGACCTGATGGCGCAGGATTACCGCCCCGGCGACCGCTCGCGCCGCGACGACGACCGCTATCTGCTGCTCGAAGCCCTGCTGTCGGCCCGCCGGCGCCTCTATCTGAGCTGGGTGGGCAAAAGCCCGCGCGACAACCGCCCGCGGCCACCTTCGGTGCTGGTCGAGCAGCTGCGCGACTATCTGGCCGCCGGCTGGCAGGCGGCACCGGCCGGTACCGGGCCGGCCACCACCGGCCTCCTCGCCGCCCTGACCACCGAACATCCGCTGCAACCGTTCAGCCCGCGCTATTTTTCCCGGGCGCCGGACGCCCGCCCGCAACCGGACCAGCCGCCGCTCTTTACCTACGACAGCGACTGGCGCGCCATCCACGACGCAACCGATCCACCGGCCGAACCCACCGCAGCACTGCCCCTGCCGCTGCCTGACTGGGACGGCCGGACCGACGCCGTCACGCTCGCACGTTTCCTGCGCCAGCCGGCCGCCACCTTCCTGCACGGCCGGCTGAAAGTCCGCTTTGGCGAACTCGACGAACTGGCCGAGGACGAACCGTTCGCGCTGGACCCGCTGGCCACGCACCAGCTCAAGTCCCGCCTGCTGGAAGCCGTGCGTGACGTGCCCGAGGCCGAAACCGGCCGGCACTGGCATGCCGCAGCCACCCGCCTGACCGAAGAAGGCGGCCTGCCGTTCGGCGCGGCCGGCGCCCAGCTGTTGCAGGCCTGCCATGCGCCGGTCATGGCATTGCGCCAGAACTGGCACCGGCTGGATGACCTGACCGACCTGCCGCCGCTGACGCTGCCACCGCTGCTGTTGCCGCTGGCCGGTGACCAGACCGCCACCCTGCTGGCCCACTGCGACGGCTTGCAGGCGATGGCCCCTGACAGCCCGCCGCTGCGCCGCCGCGTCATGCGCACGGGCCGGCTGGCCGACAGCGCCGGGCGCGGAGCCGATACCCGCTGGATACCGCGCCTGCACACCCTGGTCGGTTTCTGGCCGGCCCACCTGGCCTTGCAGGCAGCCGGCTTCGCCATCCCCACCCTGATCGTCGGCGAAACCGTCACCCTGCGACTGGCACCGCTGCCGGCCGACGAAGCCCGCCACTGCCTCCAGGTGCTGGCCGGATACTGGCGGCAGGCCCACGGCGAGCCGCTGCCGCTGCCCTGCAAGACCGCCGGCGTCTGGCTGCAACAGCAGGACTCATCCGCGGCCCGCCAGGCTTACGAAGGCGGTTATCACAGCACCGGCGAGCGTGCAGAAAGCCCGGCGCTGGCCCGGCTCTTTCCGGCCTTCGAGGACCTGGACCTCGCCCGCCTCGACGCACTCGCCACCGACCTGTATGCCCCGCTGCTGGCCAGCGTCACCGTTCCGGAGTCTGCCGCATGAGCAACCTGATACAGGCGCTCGACGCGCGCCGCTTTCCCCTGCACGGCCTGCGCCTGATCGAGGCCAGCGCCGGCACCGGCAAGACCTTTACCATCGCCGCCCTCTACCTGCGGCTGGTGCTGGGCGCCCGTTCGGAAGACGACGGGCTGGCTTTCAACGCAGGCGGCCTGCTGCCGCCACAGATCCTGGTGGTGACGTTTACCGAAGCCGCCACCGAAGAGCTGCGCGAACGCATCCGCAGCCGGCTGGTCGAAGCCGCCCGGGCCTTTCGCCAGAACGACAGTGACGACGCCTTCCTGCACGAGTTGCTGGACGACTATCCGGCCGGGCAGCGCGGCCGCCACGCGCACCAGCTGGAGCTGGCTGCACAATGGATGGACGAAGCCGCCATTTTCACCATCCATGCCTACTGCCAGAAGATGCTGCGCACGCACGCCTTCGACAGCGGCAGCCTGTTCGAGCTGACGGTCAACACCGACGAAAGCGCACTGCGCGAGCAGGCCGTCAACGACTACTGGCGCCGGTATTTCTATCCGCTGCCGCGCGCGCGCCTGCTGCCCTTGCAGGCCATTGCCGCCAGCCCGGCCGAGCTAGGCCGCCTGGCCTTGCCGCTTTTGGGGCGGCTGCCGGCCGGACCGGCCGACTGGACGCCGGTCGAGGCCATCCTCGCCGCCCGCCGGGCGGAAAAAGCCGCCTGGCGCCAGCAGGGCTGGCTGGAGGAGCTGGCGCGCACGCTGACCGGTCTGCGCGAGAACAAAACCGTCAACGGCAACAAGGTGCGGGCCGATTCCTGCCAGAAATGGCTGGACGACCTGGCCGACTGGCTGGCACGCGACAGCGACGACCTGCCGCTGGCGGGCAAGCCGTTCGACACGGCGCGCTGGCGCCTGACGCCGGCCGGCATCCTTGATGCCCTCAAGGCCGGCATGTCATTCGATCCGCCGGAGCCGTTTTTTGCCGTCGAGCGGCTGTTGCAGCCGGCGCTGGCCGACACCAGCCTGCGCGCTGCCCTGCTGACCCACGCCACCCGCAGCATCGCCGCAGCGCTGGCGGCCGAAAAATCCCGCCGGGCGGAAATCGGCTTTGACGACATGATCCGCGGGCTGGCACAGGCGCTGGCGCCGGACAGCCCGAACCGCGAGCGTCTGGCCCAGGCCCTGCGCCAGGCCTACCCGGTTGCCCTGATCGACGAATTCCAGGATACCGACCCGGCCCAGTACGCCATTTTCCGCACGCTGTACGCCGATGCCGGCCCGGAGGCGCGGCTGGGGCTGTTGATGATCGGCGATCCGAAGCAGGCGATCTACGCCTTTCGCGGCGCCGACATCTTCACCTATCTCGCCGCCCGTCACGATACCCGGCCGGAACAGCGCTACACCCTCGACACCAACTGGCGCTCGACCATGGCCATGGTCGGCGTGGTCAACCGGCTGTTCTGCGGTTCGCCCGAAGCCGGCACGGTATCGGAAACGGTATTCGGCCGGCCGGACATTCCCTTCCAGGCCGTGCGGGCCGCCGGCCGGAGCGAGCAGCTGGTGCAGGGCGGCATGCCCGTGCCGCCCCTGACGCTGGCCTGGCGCCAGGAAGCCGGCAACAAGGACGACTACCGCCAGGAGTTTGCCCGCCGGGCCGCCGAAGCCATCACCACCCTGCTCAACGACAGCGGAGCCGGCTTGCTGGCCGGTGACGGCGGATTCGAGCCGCTGCTCCCGCGCGACATGGCCGTGCTGGTGCGCGACTGGCAGGAAGCCGCCGCCATCCGCCGGGCCCTGGACCTGTGCGGCGTGCGGTCGGTGTACCTGTCGGACAAGGACTCGGTCTTTGCCAGCCAGGAAGCGCAGGACCTGGTGCGCTGGCTGGATGCCGTGCTCTACGCCGAAGACAACGCCCGCCTGCGGCTGGCGCTGGCCACCGCCACACTGGGCCTCGACTATGCCGGGCTGGACCGGCTGTTCAACGACGAACGTGAATGGGAACGCACCAGCGAGCGCTTCCGCAGCTACCGCCAGACCTGGCGGCAGCAGGGCGTGCTGCCGATGCTGCTGGCCCTGCTGCACGACTACCGGCTGCCGGCGCGCCTCCTTGCCCGCCGCGACGAAGGCGGCGAACGGCAGCTCACCAACCTGCTGCATCTGGCCGAACGCCTGCAGGCCGACGCCGCCGGCATTGACGGTGAAGTCGGCGTGCTGCGGCACCTGGAGCGGCTGACCGAACAGCCGGATGCCGCGCAGGAAAGCGTGCTGCGGCTGGAAAGCGAAGATGCGCGCGTGCGCGTGGTCACGCTGCACAAGTCCAAAGGGCTGGAATACCCGCTGGTGTTCCTGCCGTTTCTCGCCGGTGGCCGCGCGCAACCGGACGGGCGCAACGGCATTTTCTGGCATGACGGGGACGGCCGGCTGCAAGTCGACCTGACCGGCCAGGACGCCGACGGACTGGCCGCCATGCAGCGCGAAAGCGCGCAGGAGGACATGCGGCTTCTGTATGTCGCCCTGACGCGGGCGCGACATGCGTTGTGGATCGGCCTCTCGCCGCTGTCCGGTACCGGCGACCTGCTGGCCGGCAGCGCCATCGGCCGCCTGTTGCAGCTGGACAGCGATCCCGGACGCCTTGCCGGTCGCCTGGAGGCGCTGGCACAGGCGGGCAGCGGCATCCGGCTGGATGACACGCCACCGGCCGATCCGCCGCCGCGCTACTGCGACAGCACTCCGGCGCCGGTACTGTTTCCGGCCCGCCGGCTGACCCGCCGCATCGCCCGCCGCTGGCGCATCGCCAGTTACAGCGCCCTGCTGACCGGCCCGGCACAGGCCGGCACGCCGGCAGCCGAGGACAGCGCGGCAGCCAACCGCATCGACGACACGGCCACGCCCGACAGCCCGGTGCTGCCGATTGCCGGCCGCACCCTGGCCGGATTCTGGCGTGGTCCGCAGGCGGGGATTTTCCTGCACGGCCTGCTCGAATGGGCGGCACAGCAGGGCTTTGGCCGCACCTGCGAACTGGCTGCCGAACGCCGCGACCTGCTGGCACGCCGCTGCCAGCGCCGGGAACTGGCGGGCTGGATCGACTTTTTTGACGGCTGGCTGCCGTGGGTGCTGACCCGGCCGCTGCCGCTGAATGATGCCTCGCCGGTGACGCTGGCGGCCCTGCCGCCCCGGTCGGCACGGGCCGAAACCGAATTCTGGCTCGGCAATCCGCAGCTGGCGACCACGGCACTGGATGCGGCCGTGTCTGCCACCGTCTGGCCCGGTCATGCCCGCCCGGCGCTGCTGCCGCAGTCGCTGCAAGGACTGTTCAAGGGCTTCATCGATCTGGTGTTCGAGCACGAAGGCCGTTTTTACGTGCTCGACTACAAGTCCAACTGGCTGGGCGACACGCCCGGCAGCTACCACTCCGACGCCCTGCGCGACGAGATGCTGGCGCACCGCTACGAGTTGCAGGGCATGCTGTACCTCTTGGCCTTGCACCGCCTGCTGCGCGCGCGGCTCGGTGCGGACTACGATCCGGCCACCCGGCTGGGCGGCTTTGTCTGCTGGTTCCTGCGCGGCACCGACGGCCCCGGTGCCGGCATCATGCACCTGCCCGCCGACCTGGCCCTGCTGGACCGGCTCGACCACCTGTTTGCCTGCGAGACGCCCGATGCTGACGCCTGATTCCCTGTTTGCCGTACTGGACACCCTGGTCGGGACACGCCGCCTGCGTCCGCTGGACCGGGCGCTGGCCCGCTTTCTGGCCGGACACGTACCGGACACCCCGCCGGCCGTCCTGCTGGCCGCCGTACTGGCCAGCCACCAGCTGGGGCGCGGCCATCCGGCGCTGGACCTGGCCGCCGTCCATGCCGACCCGGCCGCCACGCTGGGCTGGGCCAACGACGGCGATACGCCAGACCTGACGGCCTTGCCGGTATTTGCCGGGCCACTGTCCGGCTGGCTGGCGCAGCTCGAAAGTGCCGCCTGTATCGACCGGCCGCCGACCGACAACGGTGCGCCGCTGGTGCTGGCCGGCCACAACCTGTACCTGCGCCGCTACTGGCAGTGCGAGGAAACCGTGGCGGAGGCCATCCGCACCCGCCTGCCGCAGCGCCTGGCGGTGCCGGACGACCTGTCCGTCCGGCTGGACCGGCTGCTGGCCGACATGCGTGATGCCGACGAAGCGGCCCGCCGCCAGACCCACTGGCAGTCGGTGGCGGTGGCACTGGCGGCCCGGCTGGGGTTCTGCATCATTTCCGGCGGTCCGGGCACCGGCAAGACCACCACGGTGGTCCGCCTGCTGGGCCTGTTGCAGGGACTGGCACTGGATGCCGGCAGGACGCCGCTCGCCATCCGGCTGGCCGCCCCCACCGGCAAGGCGGCGGCCCGCTTGCAGGATTCGATCCGCCAGGCGGTGGCCCGGCTTGACCCGGCCGTCCGCGAGCATGTCCCCACCGAGGTGTCGACCCTGCACCGGCTGCTGGGCCCGCTGCCGGACAGCCGGCATTTCCGTCACCATGCCGGCCAGCCGCTGCCGCTGGACGTGCTGGTGATCGACGAAGCCTCGATGATCGACCTTGAAATGATGGCCGCGGTGCTCTCGGCCCTGCCGGCCCATGCGCGGCTGATCCTGCTGGGTGACAAGGACCAGCTGGCTTCGGTCGAGGCCGGTGCCGTGCTGGGCAGCCTGTGCGCCGGCAGCCGGGTGGATGTGCAGGATCCGGCGCAATGGGCCGGCAGCCACGAAATGGCAGCCTGGCTGGGCGCGGCCAGCGGCTATGCGGTCAAGGCCGACGGCCTGCCAGCCGGAGCGCTGACCGACCATGTGGTGGTGCTGAAAAAGAGCCACCGCTTCGGTGACGACAGCGGCATCGGCGAGCTGGCCCGTGCGGTGAACGAGGGCGATGCCTCGCGGGCAGCCGCCGTGTGGCCGCGTCACGCCGACAGCATCGCCCGGCTGGAGCCGGCTTCCCGCTGCATCGAACAGCTGGCGCTACAGGGCCGCAGCAGTGGCAGCCCGGCAGGCTGGCAGGCCGCCAGTTACCGCGCCTATCTGGAAATCATCGCCGCCGGCGACCGGGGCGATCCCGACGGCTGGGCGCGCCAGGTGCTGGAGGCGTTCAACCGCTTCCGGGTACTGTGTGCCCTGCGCCAGGGCGAGGAAGGCGTCAGCGGCGTCAATGCCGCCATCGAGGCCAGCCTGCGCGCAGCCGGGCTGCTGCCGGCCGGTCGCAGCGAATGGTATGCCGGCCGCCCGGTGATGGTGCTGAAAAACGATTACGGACTCGGGCTGATGAACGGCGACACCGGCATTGCCCTGCCGATGCCCGACGCCACGCTGCGCGTGTGCTTTGCCCTGCCCGACGGCCGGGTACGCCAGGTATTGCCCAGCCGGCTGACCGACGTGGAGAGCGCGTTTGCCATGACGGTCCACAAGTCGCAGGGATCGGAATTCAGCCACACCGTCTTGCTGCTGCCGCAGCACGACAGCCCGATCCTGACCCGCGAGCTGGTGTATACCGGCATCACCCGCGCCCGTGACCGGCTGACACTGGTGGGCAGTGCCGACATTTTCCGGCGTGCCGTCAGCCGCCGCACCGTCCGCCACAGCGGACTGGCCCAGCGGCTGGGCTAGAGCATCCGCAGGATGCCGGCTCCGGGTTCTCCCGGCCGGCATCAGCCTGCCCGACCGAACCGGCCCGCGTAATGCCTGCCGGGGCCAGGCGCGCCGGCCTGATGAAGTCCGGGCTCCTGTTGCGGACAGTTCAGCCGGCAAACGCCGGATCGCCCTGCTGGGTGCGCTCGCCCGGACGCCGGGGCCAGGCCTCCCACTTGAGGTTGCAGCGCGGCAGGCTGTCCATGTCGAGGCTGGCGGCCAGTTCGCCAAGGCTGACAAGCTGCCAGCCCTGCTCCTGCCAGCCGGCCAGCAGGGCTTCAAACACGGCGGCAAACGCACCGCCTTCGCGCTCGGCCGCCAGGGTGTAGACGTGGCAGCCACCGGCCGGCACGCGCGCACTGAGGCCGAGCAGGCGCTCGGCGGCATGGGCTTCGTCGTTGCCGATGTCGGCCAGCACTTCGTCCAGCGTCGGCAGCGTGGTCGGCAACTGCGGCACGGCCACGATTTCGGCGTGATGCACCGGGATGAACGGCCGTGAGCCACGGGTATCACTGGCCCAGGCAAAGCCCTGCTGTTGCAGTTCGCGCATGGCCGGCCAGTTGATGCGCCAGCCCGGTGAGGCAATGCCGGCTGCCGGCTGGCCGGTCAGCTGGTTGAAAGCCGTGCGGGCGTGTTCCAGCGTCTTGCGCGACCACTCGGCCTCGCCGGTCAGGGCTTCCTGCCGCCAGGCGGCCTGATCCCAGGCAGCCAGCGCCAGCTCGAAACCGGCAGCCTGCAACTGCTGGCAGACCTGGCGCCCGGCGCGGCCGGGCTGGCGGCCGGGCCACCAGCGACCCGCCATCCGGGTGCTCCACGGCAGCTGGCGGCGCAGCTTGAAGCTGTCCTTGGCCAGCCATTCGGCCGCCGGCACCCGGCCGGCCCGGTCCGGGCCGACATTGAGGCAGAACGTGGCACTGGCGCCGGCAGCGGCCAGCAGTTCCGCCAGCTTCGGCACGCCATGCAGCAGTCCGTGGCGGGTATGGACGTCGACCTTGAGGGCAAGGAGCGGCATCGGCGGGATTCCTTCAGGCAACCTGGGCCAGTTCGGCGCGCATGGCATCGATCACGGCGCGGTAGTCGGGTTGTCCGTAGATGGCCGAACCGGCCACGAAGGTATCGGCACCGGCTTCGGCCACGGCACGGATGTTGCCGGCCTTGATGCCGCCGTCGACTTCCAGCCAGATTTCGCCACCGTGTACGGCAGTCCAGGCATCGATGCGCTGGCGCGCGGCCCGGACCTTGTTGAGTGCTTCGGGGATGAACGACTGGCCGCCGAAACCGGGGTTGACCGACATGATCAGGATCATGTCGATCTTGTCCATGACGTGATCCAGATAACTCAGCGACGTGGCCGGGTTGAACACCAGGCCAGCCTTGCAGCCGTGTTCCTTGATCAGCCCGAGGCTGCGGTCGATGTGCTCGCTGGCTTCCGGGTGAAAGGTGATCAGGTTGGCGCCGGCCTTGGCAAACATCGGAATCAGGCTGTCGACCGGCTTGACCATCAGGTGCACGTCGATCGGCGCGCTGGTATGCGGCCGGATGGCCTCGCACACCATCGGTCCGATGGTCAGGTTGGGAACGTAGTGGTTGTCCATGACATCGAAGTGGATGATGTCGGCGCCGGCGGCGACCACATCACGGACTTCTTCGCCCAGACGGGCAAAATCGGCAGACAGGATACTGGGGGCAATACGGAAGTTGCGCATGGCAAAACGCGGCCGGAGTTTCACGAAGGCGGCGATTTTACGCCAAGCCCGCGGCACGGGCTTGGCATTTTGGTGGCAATGGCCGGCTCAGGCCGCCGAGATGCAACGCACCTGGCGCACGCCTTCACCAGTCAGCAGCAAATCGAGCAGTGCCGCAGCCAGGTCGGCCCGCGCCAGATAGCCGCCGCTGCCGTCCGCACCGTCATGCCAGCACCAGCTGCCGGTGGCTGCGGCATGGCTGAGTCCGCCCGGACGCACCAGCGTCCAGGCCAGCGGCGACGCCTGCCAGCGGGTTTCGGCCAGGTTCTTGGCGCGGATAGCGTCCCCCAGCGCGGCCCGGGCAGCAGGCGACAGCTGCGGATACAGCTCGCCGCAGCCAAAGCTCGTCACCAGCAGCGCGCGCTCGATGCCAGGCACGGCTTCGGCCGCCCTGATCACGTTCAGGTTGCCGGCGGCATCGATGCGCCGGCCATCGGCCGACTTGCCGCCCAGCGTACTGGCCAGCCAGCGCGGGCGGGCGGCTTCGATGGCCGCGCAGCAGTCGGCCTCCGAAAACGCATCGCCCGCCAGCACGGTGACGCCCAGCTCGCGCAGGGCTTCGGCCGGGCTGCCCGGCCGCACCATGGCGGCCACCGACAGGCCGTGGCGACGGGCCGCCCCGGCCAGCAGCCAGCCGCTGTTGCGGGTGGCGCCGAAGATCAGCAGGTCGTGCATGGCGGCTCCGTGGCAGCGGCCATCCGGGCTGGCAGGGCGCGCAGGGCTGCGAGCTGGTCAGCGCGCAACTGCCCTTCGGCATCCCGGCCGACAAAAATCTTGAACATGATGCCGCCGGCGTGATTGGCGAACAGCAGGCTGGCCGTGGCCTTGTTCATGAACGGCCGCTCGACGGCGTAAACGGCGGCGCAACGCTCGGGACGCAGGTGGCCGTGCAGGCCGCCGGTGCTCTTGAGGTTGTAAAAGCCGTGGCCGCTTTCGCCGGCCGGAAAGGCACCGCCGATCTCGAAAATGCCATCGGCGGTATGGATGATGGTGGTGACCTCGCCCCAGCCGGCCACCAGCTGCAACACGTCGGTCATCCGCTCGCCGGCCATCTTGTACCAGCAGCCGGCGGGCAGGCATTCAATCAGTTCGGCCAGCGTGGCTTCACCGGCTTCGGCCAGGGTTTCCAGGATGATGCCGGGGTTTCTGGCCAGGCGTTCTTGCAGGGCGGAACGGTGTTCGGGAGTCATGCAGCTTCCTTTCTTTTCATCATGTGCATCATGGCATGCGGGGGCATGGTGTCTGCGGAGGGCGGAATCATGGTGTCCACCACGGCGCGGGTCAGGGTCGGCCCCCAGAAGCGGCCGGCCGGTGTCAACTGCCAGCCGGTGCCGGCTGGCTCCGGAGTGACGAGGCCGGCGTCCTGCCAGCGCGCCAGCGATCCGGCCAGCTGCTCGGGGTGCGGCAGTACGGCCGGATCAAGCCGGCCGGCTTCCACGTCGCCTTGCAGGCGGCTGACCCAGCCGTGGTGTTCGCCCAGACGGGCCAGCCGGGCCAGCGGCTTGCTGCCGGCGGTACCGATATAGCCCGTCACGTCCGGTTCGACGGCATAGCTCAGTCCGGCATGGTTGCCGCCGGCACCGGCGCCGAACGCCAGGCAGGTGGCACCGGACTTGATCGCCCGGTTGTAGCGGTTGCGCTCGCCCCGTCCCGGTGCGCCAAAGTGGCTGTTGGACAACTGTTCCCAGCCGGCGGCAGTGAAAGCCTGATGGGCGAGGCCGTACTGGGCGGCCACCTCGGCCAGGCCCGGTGCCGGCGGCAAGGCGCCTTTTTCGATCATGCGGTTGACCGGCAGGTGCGGATAGAGGTTGAAGGCGTAGACATCGATGCCGGACAGGCCCAGCGACAGGGCGGTGTCGAGGTCTCGCTGCCAGACGGCCTCCGTCTGGCCGGGCAAGCCGAAAATCAGGTCGGTCACCACCACGGCCTGGCTATGGCGGGCCAGCCACGCCAGATAAGCGGCCGCCTCGTCCCCGGCGTGCTTGCGCCCGAGACGGCGCCGGATGGCGCTGTCGAAGGTCTGCACGCCGATGGAAAACCGGTTGGCACCTGCCGCCAGGCAGGCATCCACCTTGCCGGCATCAAAATGCGACATGCGCCCTTCGACGGTGATTTCACAATCCGGCGCCAGCGGCAGGCAGCGGCGCAGGGTCTGCAACAGGCGCGTCAGCTGGCCGGCCGGCAGCAGGGTGGGCGTACCGCCGCCCAGATAGACCGCTGCGATGCTGCCGCCGGCCGGCCGGCGGGCGGCTTCGGCTTCGATGTCGGCCACCAGCCGGTCCACATACTGCTCCGCCAGGCCGGCATTCCAGCCGTTGCGGTAAAAGCCGCAAAAGACGCAGTGGTTGGCGCAAAAGGGGATGTGGACATACACCAGCGCCCGCTCGGGCAGCGGGGTGGCGGCAATCGTGTTCCAGGCTGCGGGCCAGGATTCGGGCGGCAGCACGGCCTGCCCCCACATGGGCATCAGGGCCCGGCGGCTGGCAAACGGCAGGGGGGCAGCGGCAGGCGGGCCGGCATGGCAGGCCGGGGATGAAGCAGCCATCGCATCTCCAGAAAAAACAGGTCAGTCGGATGGCTGGCGATGGCTAGCTGAGGCAAAAGATAGTCGAGAACCGATCTCATCTGCAACAAAAATCGTTTCATGACAAAGAGTTGAAAAATTCACAGCCTGATCTCTTGTCGAGCAAGTTGAGAACCATTATCATCTTTTCGCATGAATACCGCGCCCTTTCCATCCCTCATGCCGCCACAGCTTCCCGTGGTCCTGCACAGCCAGCAGCTGTTCCGTGACCGGCGGGAAATCCTGATCGAACACGCCGGAGAAACCTACCGCCTGCGCCTGACCAGCAACAACAAACTCATCCTGACCAAGTAATCCCCGCCAGCCAGCCTCATGCCAGCCAGCGAAAACCCGATTCCCGTGGAGTTTTCATGGCTGTTCCCCGTCTTGCCCCGCTTGTCCTGAGTCTTGCCGCCGCTTTCCCGGCACTGGCAGAAGAACTGCCCAGCCTCGAGGCCGTCGAAGTCACCGCCCACCGCACCGACAAAAGCCTCGCCCAGACCGCGCCCAACGCCGTAGTCATCTCGCGCCACAAGCTCGACGCCACCCTGGCCGAAGACATGGCCGATGCCGTCAAGTACGAGCCCGGCGTCGACGTTGCCAGCGACCCGGCCCGGCGCGGCAATGCCGGCTATACCATCCGTGGCATCGACGGCAACCGCATCCTGATGCTGGTTGACGGCATCCGCCTGCCCGACGCCTACGCCGGCGGCGGCAACACCAACGGCTTTGTCTCCGGCCGCGACTACATCGACCTCGACAGCCTGCGCGCCATCGACATCGTCAAGGGACCGTTTTCCAGCCTGTACGGCTCGGACGCCATCGGCGGCGTGGTGGGCTACCGCACGCTGGAAGTCGACGACCTCGTCATGCCGGACGAGCGCTTTGGCGGCGGCACCAAGGTTTTCGGTGCCAGCGCCGACCAGTCGGCCGGCCTGACTGCCAGGCTCGGCGTCAAGGGCGACACGGCCGATGCCATGCTGCTGGTAACCCGGCGGAACGGCCATGAAACCGGCAACCAGGGTCACAACGACACCCGGGACACCAGCCGCACCACGCCCAACCCGCAGGACTGGAGCAGCGACAACGTGCTGGCAAAGGTCGGCTTTGCCCCGGCCGCCAACCAGCGGCTGGAACTGGTGTTCGACCACTACCGGCGCCAGACCGACACCGACGTGATCAGCTCGCAAAGCAGCAGCATCACCCGGATGCTGGCCAACGACACCGTCCGGCGCGACCGCCTGTCGCTCGGCTGGCAGGCCCGCGAGCTGGGCATCTTCGACAAGGTGGCACTCAAGCTCTACACCCAGAAACTCGACAACAGCGATGACAGCACCGAATGGCGCAGCAACGGCGCCCGCCGCCTGTCCGACTACGGTTTCGAGCAGACCAGCCACGGGCTGACCTTCGACGCCCGCCACCAGCTCGACCGGGGCGGACTGGTCCACCAGCTGGTCTGGGGCGTGGACGCCAGCCGCACCGACACCAGCCGGCCACGCGACAAGGTGGAAATCCGTGCCAACGGCAGCACCAGCCATGTCGTGGCCGGCGAAACCTACCCGAGCAAGACCTTCCCCGACAGCACCTCGGACCGGCTGGGCCTGTTCGTGCAGGACGAAATCCGGTTTGCCAACGGCGTCGTCGCCTCGCCGAGCCTGCGCTGGGACTACTACCGCATGCGTGCCGAAGTCGACCAGGCCTATCTCAACGCCAATCCGGCCGGCGGCGTACCTTCGTTCAGCGACAGCGCCTTCTCGCCCAAATTCGGTCTGTCCATCCCGTTTGCCGGTCACTACACCGGCTTCGTACAGCTTTCCACCGGCTTCCGGGCGCCACCGTTTGACGACGCCAACATGGTCTACGCCAACCAGACCTACGGTTACGAAGTCATCGCCAACCCCAACCTCAGGTCAGAAACCAGCCAGGGCATCGAGCTGGGCCTGAAGGGTGCGTGGGACCACCTTGATTTCGGCATCACGGCCTACGCCAACCGCTACCGCGACTTCATCGAGCTGGTCGAGCTGACCGGCGACAGCAACGGCAACGGCATCGGCAGTCCGGGCCGTCCGGGCAGCTTCGAGTCGCAATACCAGAACATCGGCCGCGTCACCATCCACGGGCTGGAAGCCAAAAGCACCTGGCGGCTGGCACCGGGCTGGCGCCTGACGGGCTCGCTGGCATGGGCCCAGGGCAACAACCAGACCGATGACCGGCCGCTGGATTCGGTAGCCCCGTTCACCGCCGTTGCCGGCCTGCGCTACGACAGCCATGACTGGGGGGCCGAAGCCTTCGTCAAGGCCGTGTCGCAAAAGAAACGCGTCAGCAACGACAGTACCTTCAAGGTGCCCGGCTACGCCACGCTGGACCTGACCGCCTACTGGAGCCCGGTCCGCAACCACATGCTGCGTGTCGGCGTCTTCAACGTCTTCGACCGCACCTACTGGAACACCGCCGACGTACGCGGCCTCGCCTCCACCGATCGCGTACTGGCGCGCTTTACCCGGCCCGGGCGCAACGTCAGCGCCAGTTACGAACTAACGTTCTGATCAGCACCCGGCCGGCATGCACGGCCCCGCGGCCAGACGGCGCATGCCGGTGCAGGTCACCCCGCACGGGTGCCATGCACCGGCTGCAAACCCGCTTTCCGACCATCACCACAACAATGCCAAGGATGAACTGCATGGACCAACCCACCCTCGCCCTGCTCGACCGGTTTCGCGCCTTGCAGGCCGGCACGCCCGGCCTGCGCGCCCGCGATGCGGCCCGCCAGCTCGGAGTCAGCGAATGCGAACTCGTGTTTGCCAACCCGGCCGCCCGGCGCCTGGCCGACGATGACTGGAGCACCCTGCTCCAGTCCGTCGCCAGTCTGGGCCCGGTCATGGCACTGGCCCGCAACGAGGCCTGCGTGCACGAACTCACCGGCGACTACCGCCACGTCCAGATCGAGGGCAAGGTCGGACTCGCCATCAACCCGGTGGTCGACCTGCGCTTTTTCCTGTTCCACTGGCGCTACGCCTTTGCGCTGGAAGAATCCACTCCGCGCGGCCCCCGGCGCTCGCTACAGTTCTTCGACCGCTACGGACAGGCCATCCAGAAGGTGTACCTCACCGCCGACAGCGACGTGGCGGCATTTGAAGCCCTGCGCGAACGCTTCGCCATCGACAAGGGCGAAGCGGCATTCGACACCCGCCCGGCGCCGGAACCCGAGCAACCCGACAGCGCCATCGACGCCGCCGCCTTCCAGGCTGACTGGCTGGCCCTCAAGGACGTGCACGAATTCCATCCGCTGCTCAAGCAGTACGGGCTGACCCGCCCGCAGGCCTTCCGGCTGGCGCCGGCCGGCCAGGCCTGGCGCGTGCGGGCCGACGCGGTGGAAACCCTGCTGCGCCGTGCGGCCGCCACCGGCCTGCCGGTCATGGTGTTTGCCGGCAACGGCAGCATCATCCAGATCCACACCGGCCCGGTGAAAGAAATCAGGACCGTCGGCGACTGGCTCAACATCCTCGACCCGCAGTTCAACCTGCACCTGTGCACCAATGACATCGCCGAAGCCTGGGTTACGCACAAGCCCGGTGACAACGGCGTGGTGACGTCGCTCGAGCTTTTCAACGATGCCGGCGAATCCATCGTCACCTTCTTTGGCGAACGCAAGCCCGGCCGGCCCGAACGCCCCGAGTGGCGCCAACTGGTGTGCGAACTGGCCCCCGAGGAGGCGGACCATGCCTAAGTCCGGCTGGCTCGGCCTCCTTGCCCTGACACTGGCCGCCCCGCTGTGGGCTGCCGAACGGGTGGTGGTGGTCACGTCCGACGTGTCCGACATCGTGGTGGCACTGGGTGCGGCAGGTGAAGTGGTCGGCCGCGACCGCTCCAGCCGCGCACCGGAGCTGGCCCACGCGCCGGAAATCGGGTTTTCGCGCTCGCTGTCGGCCGAAACCATCGCCCGCCGCCAGCCCACGCTGGTACTCGGCAGCGCAGCCGCCCAGCCGCCAACGGTCTGGGAGCAACTGGAACGGCTGCGCGTGCGCGCCGTGGAAGTCTCGGTGCGCGAGGACGGCAGCGACTTCGGCTCCGCCATCCGCAAGGTCGGCGAGCTGGTCGGCCGTCCGGCCGCCGCCGAGGCGCTGGCCCGCGACTGGCAGACCCGCATGGCACCACGGCCGGCCACCGGCAAACGCTATCTGGTCAGCTACGACGGCACGCTGGTCTCCGGCGCCGGCACGCCGGCCGATACGCTGATCCGCGCGGCCGGCGGCATCAATGCCGCGGCCGGACTCAACGGCAACAAACCGTTGTCACGCGAGGCATGGCAGGCGCTGCGGCCGGACGTGATCATCCTCGCCAGCCACAATGCCGCCGTGCATGGCGGTGCCAAAGCGTTTGCCCGGCGCCCGGACATCCAGGCCACGCCGGCCGGACGCAACGGCCGGGTGATCGAAATGACGGCCAGGGACGCCATGATGGTCGGCCTGCACAGCCCGGCCGTGGTCGAGACCTTGCGGGGGCTGTAGATGCGGGACGTTTCCGTTTCCGGCCGCCGGCCGGTACTGCCGGGCCTCCTGGTGGCCAGTGTGGTGTTGCCCCTGCTGGCGCTGGCCGCCGGTGGCGATGCGCTGCGCTGGCCGGATTTTTCCGATCCGCTGGTCAGCGGCCTGCGCGTACCGCGCATTCTGGCTGCACTGGCCGTCGGGGCGGCGCTGGCCGCCAGCGGCGCGGCCTTGCAGGCACTGTTCCGCAATCCGCTGGCCGACCCGGGCCTGATCGGCACCTCCAGCGGCGCCGCCCTCGCCGTGGTGACAGTGCTGGCCATCGGGGCCGGTGGCTGGTCGCTGCCGCTGGCCGCCTTTGCCGGTGGCCTGCTGGCCACATGGCTGATCCTGCTGCTGGCCCGGCTGGTGCGTGGCGGGCTGGCGGGGCTGTTGCTGATGGGGCTGGTGGTGGGAGCGTTCTGCGGCGCCATCATGAGCCTCGTCATGTTCCTGTCCGACGACCTGACGCTGCGCTCGGCCACCTCGTGGCTGGCCGGCAACCTGTCTTCGGCCACGCCGGAGCGGCTGGCGATGTGCCTGACGGTGATGGCCGCCGGCATCCTGCTGCTGCTGGGCATCGGCCGTGACCTCGACTGCCTGCTGCTGGGCGAGGATGCCGCCCGTTCGCTGGGCATCGACGTCCGCCGCACCCGCAGGCTGGCCGCCATTGGCGCGGCACTGGCCACCGGCGGCGCCGTGACGCTGTCAGGGGTGATCGGCTTTGTCGGCATGATGATTCCCAACATGCTGGCGGTGCTGGTCGGGGGCTGCCGCCGCCGGCTGATCGCCCTGTCGGCCTGGGCCGGCGCACTGTTCTTGCTGGCGGTGGACACGCTGGCACGCAACCTGGTGTGGCCGCTGGATCTGCCGGTGGGGCTGATGGCGGCCTTTGCCGGCCCGCCGTTTTTTATCTGGCTGTATCGCCGCCAGCAAAGGAACCTGATCGATGGCTGACATTCCGGCATTTGCGGTCAGCAACCTGACCGTCGCCATCGGACGCAAGACTGTCCTGCACGATGTCTCGCTGACACTGCCGGCCGGCCGCCTGTCGGCCCTGCTCGGTCCCAACGGCGCGGGCAAGACCACGCTGCTGCGCCAGCTGGCCGGCCTGTCGCCCGCCCGCTCGGGCACGGTGCACTGCCAGGGGCAGCCGCTGGCCGGACTCAGCGGCTGCCAGCGCGCCCGGCAGGTGGCCTACGTGCCGCAGCATGTTCCGGCCGGCCTGCCGCTGACCGTGCGCGAATTCGTCGCCCTCGGCCGGGTGCCGCATCTGGGGCAGTTTTCCCGCCTGACCGGCAGCGACCGGCAAGCGGTGGAAACCGCCATCGAAACCGTGGAGCTGGTGTCCGATGCCGGCAAGCGGCTGGATGCCCTGTCGGGCGGCGAACGCCAGCGGGCGGCGATTGCCCGGGCGCTGGCGCAGGAAGCGCCGGTGCTGCTGCTGGACGAACCGACCAATCACCTGGACTTGCGCCACCAGCACCGCTTGCAGACCCTGCTGGCCAGCCTGTGCCGGCAGGGCAAGACCGTGGTGGAGGTGCTGCACGACCTGACGCTGGCCGCCAATTACGCCGACCACACGGCCCTGTTCGCCGACGGCCGGCTGGTGGCAGCCGGTGCACCGCCCGCGGTGCTGCAAGCCGACACGCTGTCGCAGGTCTACCGCTGGCCTGTCCGCCTGCATGCCCACGAAGGACGCTGGCTGGTGGATACACCGGCCGCCCTGCCCGCCTGATGGCCTGCTGTGCCGGTGGCCCAGGCTCCGCACACGACCGGCCTTGTCACTCGGAACGGAACCGGCAACCAGTCCGGGAGCGCCAGTGCAACCGGGCCGGGATGGCCGGCTGACCGGGCAGGCTTGCCGGGAGGCCCGCAAGACCGCCGTACCGGGCCGCAAAACCCGCAGCGAGGGGGCACGCCAGACAGGATCAGCGCCGGAATGATTCCGGCACGATGCCCAGCCGCGTCATCTTGTCGTACAGGGTCTTGCGCGGCACGTTCAGCTGCTGCGCCGTCTGGCTGACCTG
>RRZU010426270.1_pt1 | contig 17951 bp, 17 predicted proteins | sample 2165561 | NCBI WGS metagenome assembly RRZU01 (sample SAMN10456909, study PRJNA506462) | wastewater metagenome | isolation source: wastewater sludge | place: USA: Moscow, Idaho | reverse complement strand
TTGATGCTGATAGACTTGATTATATAAATCGAGATATGTTAGCAAGTGGATATATAACAGGTCCAAATGACCATATACGAATCACAAAACAAGCTGTTTTAGTAGAAAAAGATGAAAAATTTCATTTGAGTTTTTATGATATGAGTTTAATTGATATTGAACATATGCTTGAGATGAGATTTAATCTTTATAAAAAAGTAATTTTCAATTATGGAATAGCAAAAACAGATACTTTGCTTGAAAGTGTAGTTCAATATTTATCGAATAAGTATTTTGAATCAGGTGATATAAATGAGAAAATATCAAACAATATTTCAATGTTGTGGAATTTCAAAAATAAAGACAATGTGGAAAAAGAGCTTGATATTATTTCTATGCTTGATGAAAACTGGTTAATTTCTTTATTTAAAACAAAATATTTTGAGATAAAAGATAAAGAAAACCCAACACAAGAAGATATAAAATATCAATATTGTTTTGAAGAGGTTTTATTTGGAAAAAGAAGATTTAGAAGTCCTTGGAAAAATCTAAATGAATTTTATAAGGTATTAGATTTTACAACAGTTGAAAGATATAAATTTAGAGAGAGCTTTGGATATATAACTGATATTAGAGCAAAAAAACTTCAATTAGAATTAGATAGATTTATCAAAAGATGGGAAGAAAAAGAGGATAATTTATATCTTTCTTATCAAATAGTTTCTTTTAAACTAGGAATTGCAAAAGAGTTTTATTTATATGATGGAGAAGAATTAATAAATCTTGATGAAATCTCAACTTTAAGAAAAAGATTAAAATATTCTATGAGAAATACTGTTCCTTTTTATTTATATTCAAATAAAAAATATATAAATGAAGAGATGAAAATAGAATTAAGAAATATATTATTTGACATTTTTGGGGAATGAAACAAATAGTTATTTCGCTAAAATAAAAAATATCAATTCAAAGGACAGATTTTGGATTTAACAAGTTTAAGAGCGAAATATACAACAAAAGGTTTGGATATAAAAGATTTAAACCAAGATCCTTTTATGCAATTTGAAACATGGTTTAATGAAGCTATAAATGCAAAATTAACAGAACCAAATGCTTTTTCTCTAGCAACCGTTGGAAGTGATATGATGCCAAGTATTAGAACTGTATTACTAAAGATATTTGATGAAAAAGGTTTTGTTTTTTTTACAAATTATAAAAGTACAAAAGCAAAACAAATTGAAGAAAATCCAAAAGCTGCAGCTTTATTTGCATGGTTAGATTTAGAAAGACAAGTAAAAATTGAAGGAAGTATTGAAAAGATTTCTAGTACTGAATCTTTAAAATACTTTTTATCACGTCCAAAAGGCAGTCAAATAGGAGCTTGGGTTTCACACCAAAGTGAAGTTATAACTTCAAGAAGTTTACTAGAGCAAAAATTTGATGAGATTAAAAAAAAGTTTTTAAAAGGTGAAGTTCCTTTTCCATCTTTTTGGGGTGGATATGCAATAAAACCTATACGAATTGAGTTTTGGCAAGGTGGACAAGATAGACTTCATGATAGATTTTTGTATGAACTTCAAAAAGATAATACTTGGACTATTTCAAGACTTGCTCCATAAGAGTAAATATTACAAAATGAAATTTAATTTCGCTTTTTGATATTTTTTAAGTAAAATAAACTTATAAAATATCAGGAGTTTTAATATGATATTAGGTAAATGCCCCTATTGTAAAGCAAATGTTGTAGCTATTAAAAGTACAGCAAATGGTAAAAAAGTAAATTTATACACTTGTGAAAATGCAAAAAAAGAGTACGATGATAGTGATCAGTTTGTCTTTACATCTGATTCAACTTGTACTTTTAGAGTATATTCAAATGTGTTTTTAAGATGGAATAAACGAAGTTTTTCTAAATATGAAATGAAAAAACTTTTAGAAGATGAACAAGTAATTATTAGACTTCATGGAAGACGTGGTACTTCTGAATACTTTAAATATGTCATAACAGATAAAGAGTATGGAGTTTCTATTTTATGGGATGAAGAAGTAGAGAACGAGAAAGAAACTTTCTCGTAATAAATATTAATCTCTTCTTGAAGTTGTTTCTAATAAGTGAAATCCAAAATCAGTTTTAACAGGACCATGAACTACATTTATTGCTTCATTAAATACTACAGCATCAAATTCAGGAACCATTTGACCTTGGAAAAAAGTCCCTAAATCCCCACCATTTGAACCTGATGGACATGAAGAATATTCTTTTGCAATATCTTCAAATTTTTCACCATTTGATATCTTTTCTTTTAATTGTAAACATAACTCTTCACTATCAACTAATAGATGTCTAGCTGTTGCACTTTTCATTATTTTTCCTTACACTGTATAAAATTTAGACGGATTGTATCATAAGCAGTTGATTAAATTTCTTAATCAAAAAAATTCTATTGAATTTTTTCCTTGTTTTTTAGCTACGTACATAGCTGTATCTGCTTGTTTAATAATATTTCTAACACTAACTGAAGAATCGTTAAATAGGGTAATCCCTATACTTGGAGTAGATACATTTTCATGCCCATCAATGTGAGTAATTGCATTTAATGAATCTTTTATTTTTTCTGCAAGATTTAGTATATTTATCTTTGCATTTTCCTTATTATTTCCAATATTATCAAGTAAAATAATAAATTCATCTCCTCCAATTCTAGCAAGAGTGTCTTCATCTCTAATTACTTTATGTATAGTTTTAGAAACCATAACAAGTAATGAGTCTCCAACATCATGTCCTAAAGTATCATTAACTTCTTTGAAATTATCTAAGTCAATAAATATTAATCCACCTACTATTTGATGTCTAACTACTTTTGTAATTGCATGTTCTATTCTATCAAGTAATAGTAATCTATTTGGTAAACCTGTTAAATTATCATGAGTTGCTTGGTATTCTAGAACTTTCTCTTTATCTTTTTGTTCAGAGATATCAATATATTGACTTAAAAAATGAGTGATAACATTATCTTGATTTTTAATTGCTGTAATAGTTGTTCTCAAAGGTATGATTTCGCCATTGAATTTTCTATTATAAACTTCACCACTCCAAAAACCATTTTTCCTTAAATCGTTCCATAATTGATTTCCAAACTCTTTATCTTGGTGATTTGATTTAAAAATTCTTGGATTTTTACCTATAATATCACTTCTTGAATATCCCATAACATTACAAAAAGCATGATTTACTTTTATTATTTTTCCTAACTCATCGGTTATTATCATAGGTTCACTAGATTCAAAGGCAAAAGAGGTAATTTTTAGCTCTTTTTCTTGATTTAACCTATTCTTTTCATAATCAAATTTTTCTAAAATATGAGATAAATCACTTACTAGTTTATCAAATAACACTTCACCTTCATAATCAAAAAATTTGTTTTCATTTGAATATATTACAAAAACAGAAACAACCTCAGCAAATTTTTTAATAGGAAAAGCTGCTGCTGATTTTATCCCAAATTGTTTCGAATATTTGAAAAATACAGAGATGTTATTATCTTCAAAAGATTCAATAATCACATTTGATTTACTACTAATTACTTTGTTAATCAAATTATCACTATTTAATTGTCTACTTTCATCAAGTCTCATTAAAAGTAAATCTTTTAAGACTCCCTCTTGAGCATATACTTCATCTTTTTTTACAACATCATCATTTTCATCTTTATTTTCAATATCATAAATAAAACTAAATACCATACTTGGATGTTTAGAAATAATCTGATGTATTTGTGAATATAAATTTTCTTTTGTATTGTTTTTTAATAAATACTTGTTTGTGTCATTAAGTAATTCATACACTTTTTTCTGTTTTTCAAGCTTATCAAAACTTATTTGTTGTTTGAAAATTATATTCTTTAGTACAAATAATAAACTAATAAAAGTTACAAAACATATAAATAAAAATAATAAACTTACATTTTGATCAATAAATGCTGTTTTTTGAATATCTTTTGTAGTTTTCTCTAAGTTAGCAATTATAATACTACATATTTCATCTAGATCTTCTATTCTTTGAGTAGAAATTTGCAACCATTGATCTAAACTTATTGAATTATTATTTATATTATCTTCTATATTCAATCTTATTTTATCTATTTTATTTGTTAATTCTTTTGGTATTATCTCATTATACTTATTGAAAATATCCATAGAAGAATTTTTAATAAAATTGTTAAAACTTTCTAATTGATATGATTGTATTTTTATTAATTCATTTTTAACTTTATTATCAACTTTTCCTTCATTTATAATAAAAGAAATTAATGCACTTTCCATTACAAAAGATTCTTTATATACTAGAAAATGGTATATATTTATAAATTCTTCATTGAAATTTGATGCGGATTTAATTGATTTTATTGATGAAATTGATTCTAAAAGTATATTATTTATATCAGAATATTTAGAAAGAATATCCATTTTATTCATTGCTAGATTTTTTACTTCAGCACGTATTTCATCTAATTCATGAAATTTTTTTTGAAGTTCTTTAATTACAGTAAATATTTCTTTTTGCTCAGGAACATCTAAAATATAAGTATTTGCATTTTTTAAATAATTATTAAAGTCTAAATCACTTGTCTTTTTTTGTTTCTCTAATTCAAGAGTTATACCTTCGTGTTTTGCATCATATAAAATAGATAAACCTCTTTCTTCTTGTATAGAATACATTAGAGCTTCTGATATTTTCATATATTGCAAGTTATAATTGGTTTTATATATTTCATCTAGTAGTTTTATTTTATCAAGAACTAGTACCGTACTAAAATATAAAATACCCAAGGCAGGAAGGGTAAAAATCATAATAATTTTTAAAAACAATGTATTCTTAAACACTCTTAACCTCCCCATTTTTTAATACTTATTTATTATATTTATTTCTCGTAAATTCTATACAATTTACCTTTGATTTTTGATTTAGATAATTTATCTAGAACATAATCAATTTTTTCTTTATTGATTGCAACATAAGAAGAAAAATCTAAAATATCAATTTTCCCGATATCACTTTTATCTAAACCAATACCAGCTGTTAAAGCTCCTAAAATATCCCCTGCTCTTAACTTGTGTTTTTTCCCACCATTTATAAAAATAGTTCTTTGAGGTGAGTCGATTTTATAAGATAAGTCATCTTCAATTTTTGATACATCTTCCTCTTGGATATCAGGGAAAGTATCTTTAATAATATCATATCTATCTAAATCATTTTGCGTATATAAAGAAACAGCTAAACCACCTTTTCCAGCACGAGCTGTTCTTCCAATTCTGTGAGTATGAATTTTCTCATCCAATGATAAATCATAATTAATAACTAAATCCACATCATCAATATGTAAACCACGTGATGCAACATCTGTTGCTATTAAAATAGGATATGATTTATTTGAAAATAAAATTATTGTTTCATCTCTTTGTTTTTGTTCTAAATCTGAATGAAGTGTTAAAACATCTAAACCTAAAGCATATAAATCATCTGCTAATTGGTCACATTTTATTTTCATATTGCAAAAGATCAAAATTGATTTTGCTTTATTTGATGAGATAATTCCTGGAATTAAAGCTGTTTTATTATCTTCTCTTACTTCATAGAATTTTTGTTTTATATAAATTTTTTCTTCATCTTCGATTTTAACAAGTACTGGATTTTTTAATACATTTGAAGCTAGTTTTTCAATGTTTTTTTCAAATGTTGCTGAGAATAATAGTGTTTGTCTTTTTATAGGTAATGAGCTTATTATTTCCATAATATCATCATAAAATCCCATATCCAACATTTTATCAGCTTCATCTAAAACTAAAGAGTTAATATTTTCTAAGTCAATATTATTTTGCTGTATATGTTTTAATATTCGTCCAGGAGTTCCTACAAGTATATGTGCTTGATGGCTTAAAGATAAAACCTGAGGTTTAAAAGGCATTCCTCCACATAATGTTAAAACTTTCATATTATGAATATGCCGTGAAAGTTTTCTTAGTTCTTGTGCAATTTGATTTGCAAGTTCTCTTGTTGGAGCTATAATTAAAGATTGAACTCTAAAGTTTTTAATATCTAATTTATTTATTAAAGGAATACAAAAAGCAACAGTTTTACCTGAACCTGTTTTTGCTTGTGCAATTAAATCATAGTTTTCTAAGCTTAGAGGTAAACTTTTTTGTTGAATTGCTGTTGGTTTTGAATAACTTAATGAATCTAAATTTGATAAGAATTCTTTTGATAAATTTAATTGTGAGAATTTTTCTACTAAAATGATAAAGCCTTTTATAGTTTTTTTCTATTATATCAAAACTATAAAGTACTTTATACGAAAATTTAGTTATTTTTCTATTTTTTTGAAAAGATAAGAGATTGATAAAATTATTACTAGAACTATTCCTAATCCTACATATTTAAAATCATCACTTAAGCTAAGTATATATTCACCTGCTGAATAACTTAAATATCCAACGACACAAGCCCAAAGAATTGTAGCTAAGACATTAAAAAATGCAAATTTTGTTGCTGAATATTTTGTAATTCCCATTGCAAGGGGAATTAATGTTTTTATTCCATAAATATATTTCTGAACAAAAACTACCCAAGAACCATATTTTCTCATCATCAAATGAGCTAGAGCAATTTTTCTTCCATATTTTTTCATCATATCTTTTGCATAATTTTTATTTTTCCTAGCTAAAAAGAATAAAAATTGATCACCTAAAAAGTTAGAAACACCTGCAACTAAAATAGATACATAAATATTTAAATCACCTGCGTATGATAAAACCCCTGCAAAGATAAGACCTACAAATCCTCCACCAAATGAGTATAAAAATAAGGCAACATATCCCCAGTCTTGGATTAATTGTTCCATGAAATTAAGCCTTTATTTCAAAAAGTTCTAATGCTTCAATTACATCATCATCTTCAATGTCTACTAAATGCTCTTTTATGTTTTCTAATGCTTTTTTAGCAATATACTCTTTTACTTTTGCTCTTACATCATTTATATCATCAATGATTACAAAACCACTAAATTGGATTGTATTATCATAACAAAGTAAAACACCTTCACAATTATCTTCTATAAATTCACTAATTTCTCTATAGTTGATTTCTAAAGCACTTGCATGCCAACCATAATCTTCAAGAACTTTATCTTCAAACATTTCAACACCATCACTTTGGTGATCAAAATAAAGCATATTATCTTTATTCATATCAATAATATTTTGCCAGTTTGAAACAGGTTTGATTTTACAAATTGTTCCCAAGATATTTGGCTTATAATCAGCAAATAAATTTGATGCAATTGCTTTTGCATCAAGCATTGATGAAATTTGTTTAGGAGTTATTTGTTTAAAAATTACAGCTTTTTTCTTTACATCATTTTCACTAGTGTAAATATTTCCATCAACATCAATGATTATTGGAGTTTTTGAACTATGTAAATTTAAAATTTGTGTAATATCGATATTAAGTTCTAAATCTTTTATATTTATTTTTTTCATTTTAAAATATCCCTTTAAATTAAGATTGCGCGATTCTATCTAAATATATATTAAATATTATATTTAATAAATGTATATAAAAAATTATTTATTTTTTATATACATTTTATTTTTTATTTTTATTAAAGAATAATGGAATATAATCAACGTATTAATTCGTAAAAGGTTGTTTTTGATATTTAAAAATTTTTTTTCTTATCTTTTTAAAAAAGTAGAAATAAAAACTCTTTTTTTAGTTGATATATTAAACATGCAAGACTTAAATGCTATTTATGGTTTTTCTAATGGCAATTATATTATCAGCCAGCTAAGCTCCATACTTAAAATAAAAACAAAGAACTCTATAGAAAAAATTTTAAATCGTAAATCTCCTGTAATAGTAAAAAATACTCATGCTGATGTTTTTGAATTTTTTATTTATGACGATTTATCTATTGAAGAAATCATAAAAGTTAAAAATCTAATTTATGAGAATATTGTTTCTTACGATTTCAAACTACTAAATAAGATTTTCATAATAAATATAGATGTAACAATTGGTTGCTCTAAAAGTGATGATGATAGAACAAAGGTTTATGCTGAAAAAGCCTTACATAATGCAAAACAAAATTTTCTTCACTACTCTTATTATGATTCATTTTTATATAAAAATGAATTAATAAATGAAGATTTAGTTGAAACTATAAATTATAGTATTGAGAATAATTTAGTAGAACCCTACTTTCAAGCAATAATGGATAATGAAACAAATGAAATTGTTAAATATGAAGCACTAATGAGAATATTTGATAAAGATGGAAATATGCTAATGCCAAATATTTTTATTCATAAAGCAAAAAAATGTAGACTTTACAATAAACTTATGGAAATATTATTTGATAAAATCATCATTTACATTCTTAAATATAAAGTTCATGTAAGCATAAACTTGGACTATATAGATATCTTAAATCCTTATATAAAAAAAACTCTCTTAAAAAAAATAAAAGATAATAAAATTGGCTCTTATTTAACTTTAGAAATTTTAGAGAGTGAAAAAGTATCAAACTTTGAATTAGTAAATAAATTTATAAATGAAACTAAACAATATGGAGTAAAAATAGCAATTGATGACTTTGGAACTGGATTTTCTAATTATGAGAATATTTTAAATCTAGATATTAATTATATTAAAATTGATGGCTCTTTAATTAGAAAAATTGATGAAACAATATATTTAAACCTAATAAAGAGTATAGTTTCTTTTTCAAAGGAACAAAATATAAAAGTTGTTGCTGAGTTTGTGAGTGATCTAAAAATCTTAAGATACGTAAAAAGTGTTGGAATAGACTACTCACAAGGTTATCAAATAGAAAAACCCATGCATATAAATGATATTATCAAAGGAAATAAATGAACCATAAGCTAGAGCAAATTACAAATTTGACTATTAACAATTTATTGAATAATAAAATAATTCTTCCATCATCGTATTTTGAAAAATTTAATTATTATGCAAAAGAAATAGAGATAAATTTAGATGATATTAATTTTACAAAAGAAATAAATGACTTAATTCTAAAAGATTTTAATAAAATAGAAGAATATATGAAAATTATAATTTCAAGTGCAATAATGCTTCAAGAAAATACAAAAGATGCAAATAAGGCTATCACAGATAAAAATACTGAGTCATTAGAAAATGTTAATGACAGAATGATTAAATTAGAAGAAGAGATAAGAAATTTAACAAATCAACTATTTATTGATGATATTACAGGTGTTAATAATAGAAAATGGATTTATAGTAAATTATTAGATGAAAATGCAAATTTTAAAGAAGATGGAATTTGTATATTATTAGATGTTATTGATTATGATTATATTCAAAAAGAATATGGTGAATTATTAGCAAATAATTTATTAGCATTTGCTGCTAACTTTATAAATGAAAAATTAAAAGATGAAAAATATAATTTTCAAATTGCTAAATTTGTTGAAAATAAATTCTTCATCTTTATTTTTAATGAAACAAGACAAGAAATTTTAAATAGAATAAAAAATCTTGAACAAGTTTTATTAAAAACAACTCTTAAAAGTAATTCTGGTTTATTAATAAAAGCAAAATATGATTTTAAATTAAATTTATTTAAGAAAAATCAAAATTCAAAAGATATTTTTGAAATACTATTGGCTTACAAAAAAGAAGAATAGAATCTTCTAGTCTTTTTTGTAGCCTCATCTATTGAAATTTCAGAAAATCTAATTTTTGTATTTGCTTTAACTTGCGATAATTTAAAACAATCAATAGCTAAAACTGAACCAATTTTAGGGTAACCACCTATTGTTTGTCTATCTTTTAGAAGTATTATTGGTTGTCCATCAGATGGCACTTGAATTGCTCCAAAACTTATTCCTTCTGAAATAATTCCATTAACATCACATAATATCGACTCACCATTTAACTTACATCCCATTCTATTAAAATCATTACTCACTGTAAAACTATTTGAAAAGAACTTCTCTTTTTCTTCATTAGCAAATAAATCACTCTGATAAGATAAAACTACTCTTAAAATCAATTCATCTTCATAAGAAGGAATTAACTCTTTTTTAAATCTAGCATCAAATGAACAAGAAATTTCTTTAAAAGCTAAAATATCACCTTTTTTTAATTTATCACCATTTAATCCACCAAGATTTTCTTTTATGGTTGTACTATTACTTCCAAACTCTTTTTTAATATCAAAGCCACCAAAAACTCCTAAATAAACTCTAATTCCTTTTAATATTTTTCCTATTTTTATAATATCCCCTGCTTTTACATTATGGGTTTGCCAACATTGCTTAGAAATATCATTTATAAAAAGTTCACAAATTGCACCTGTAATTGCTATTTGAGTAGGAGCATTTGCTTTAAATATTACATTTGAAAAAGCAATTTCTAATATATTTGTATCAAAGGAATTTCCAAGCATTTTATTAGCAGCATAATAAGCATACTCATCCATAACTCCTGAGTTTGTAACTCCAATATCACTGTATCCATAACGCCCCTTATCTTGAAGCATAACTAAAATAGGATTATTTATAATTTCTAAACTCATATTACTCCACCTTGAGATAAAAATTCTTCTTTTGATATAGGATTAAATTTCACTTTATATCCAACACTTAAAGGAGAAAGTTTCTCTAAGTTTTTATCAAAAAGTTCCATTGCAGTTCTACCTATAATATTCCAACCACCAGGACTTTGCTGTGGATAAACAGCTGTTTGGGTATCTGCAATTGCAACAGAGCCTTTTGGAATACTTTTTCGTGGACTTGAAAGTCTAGGAACTGCAATTTTTTTATCAACACTTGCTAAAAAAGCAAAACCAGGAGAAAAACCTATTGCATAAACATCATATGATTTTGAAGAATGTATTCTTATAATTTCTTCTATTGAAAGATTAGTTTTTAAACTCATATCATTTAAATCTAAACCAACCTCTTCCCCATAATATACATCAATATTTATTATTTCTTTTACACTATTGTCTTGGTAATCTAAATCTATATTATTTTTTAGTATTTCAACAAAAGAAGAATAATCATATTTAAAAATATCATATAAAATATAAATACTTGTATATGAAGGAATAATTTCTCTTATTCCCTCAATATTTAGATTTTTTAATGAAAAATATGCCTTCTGTACAATACTAGCAATATCTTCACTTATTTCATTTCCAAAATAAATAACTAAAGAATCAACAGAAGCTATTTTAAATATCATTCAGTGATTTCCTTTCTAAGGATTTTTATAAATTCTAAGGCATTTTTTGTATCACCATGAACACAAAGCACATCAGTAGCCAAAGATAACTCTTTTCCACTAATACTATTTAATGTACCTTTTTCTTTTAAATCTTTAATTCTCTTTATTACTAATTGCTCATCATCAATTACAGCATTACTTTGTGATCTTGAAACCAAAGAGCCATCATCATTGTAATTTCTATCTGCAAATACTTCATATAATAAAGAGATATTATAAGCTTTTGCAATTAAAGCATACTCCTCATTTTTTGGACTTGACAGTATCATTAGTTTTATATTTTTATCATAAGAAGAAATTGCACTTAATATTGCTTTGAATACATTTTCATTATTCATCATATCATGATACAAACCACCATGGGGTTTCACATAAGACACAGATGTATCATGTGCTTTACAAAAAGCGTTTAATGCTCCTGTTTGATATAAAACAATTGCACTTATTTCTTCATTAGAGCAAGATATACTTCTTCTACCAAATCCTACTAAATCTTGATAACCAGGATGGGCACCAATTGTTACGTTATTTTTTTTTGCTAGAAGAACTGATTTATTCATAATAAGAGCATCACCTGCATGAAATCCACATGCTAGATTTGCCATATCAATATATGGCATGATTTCCTCATCTAATCCCATTTTCCAAATACCAAAACTTTCACCCATATCACAATTTAATTTTATACTCATTTTGTTCCATCCTATTTCTTTCGTTTACTATACCAATTTTATTGTTTAGAAGTGTGAAATCAGTGAGTTTTTTTTACTTAGATATTAAATTTTGAGAATTTTAGTTTTTTGAATATACTGGGGAAAATTCCCCAGTTAAAAAATCTAGAATTATTTTGCAGTCATATATTTTGGTAAGAATTGTACGATTTCTGGGAAAAATGTTATTAAAACAACAGCCACAATCATTAATAAAAAGAATGGTAATGTAGCTTTTAATATATATTCAATTTTTTCTCCACTTATACTTTGTATTACAAACAATGAGAAGCCTACAGGTGGAGTTATTTGGGATAATTCAACCATAAATACTAAGAAAATACCAAACCATAAAGGATCAAATCCAGCCATTACTATAATTGGTAATACAATTGGTAAAGTCATAACTACAATAGAAATTCCATCAAGAATCATTCCTAAAATAATATACATTACTCCAATTATTAAAATCAACATCAAAGGACTTAAGCCTAATGTTCCTATAAATTCACTAATTGCCCTTGCAATTCCTAAAAATCCTACAACTTGTGATAAAAATCCAGCTCCAACTATTATAAAACTTATCATAATAGAAGTTTTTATAGTATTTAATAAAGCATTTTTCATTACATCAAAGGTAAAGCTTTTAAAATAAACTGCTAAAACAACTGCACCTAAAACACCTAAAGAAGCAGCTTCTGTAGGAGTTGCAAGACCTCCATAAATAGAACCTAAAACAACAAGTATCAAAGAAAATACTGGAAACAAATCTTTTAATGAATGAATATAATCATTCATAGTATATTTAACGTTTTCTTCTGGAACTACACTTTTATCAATTCGCGAAACAATCATTATGTAAACAGAATAAAGTGTTGCAAGTAACAATCCAGGTAGTATTCCTGCCATAAAAAGCTTACCTATTGATACATTAGATAATACTCCATAAATAATCATAATAAGTGAAGGAGGAATTAAAAAACCTAATGTTCCACTTCCAGCTAATGATCCAATAGCAAGTGATTTTGAATAACCTCTTTTTTTAAGTTCATCAAGTGTTATTTTTCCAACAGTTGCAGTGGTTGCTGAACTTGAACCTGAAATTGCTGCAAAAAGTGAACATGCAGCAACATTTACATGAAGAAGTTTCCCTGGAATAAAATTCAGCCAAGGAGTTAATCCATTTAAAAGACGTGTTGAAATTGATGATTTATATAATATTTCTCCCATTAAAATAAATATTGGTAAAGCTGCAAGAGACCATGAATTCAAAGAATCATACATTGATGAAGCTAATAAATCCCCAATTTTATCAAAAATTGAAATAACAGGAGGAAGATTATTTTCAAATATCAACATACCAACAATACCAGTTAAAATAAGCGAAACTCCAATCCAGATAGAAGATAAAAGAAACACAAACATAATAAAGATTAGAACAATTGATAAAACTAATGGATCAGATATCATTTTTTAATCCTTTAATAACAAAGATTAAAACACTTAGTATAAATAAACTCAAGCCTAATGGCATAACTAATTGTGTTAAATATAATGGTGTTTGTGATACTGATTCAGAAAGCATTTCCATTTCATATGAATCAAAAGTAAATAAAATTGTGCGATAAAGTGCAAAAAGTAAAACAACAATAGTTATACTTCCTGCAAATATATCAATAAATTTATTTGATTTCTCACTCATTCTAGAAGTTAAAATATTAATTCTAATATGTGCATTTTCTTTAAAAGTATAAGATAAACCTAAAAATACTGAAGCTAAAAATAAATATCCACTATACTCATCGGCAATAAGAGTAGAAGTATTAAAAAAATATCTAATGAAGATTTCTGTTAAAATTAACAAAACCAAGGAAACTAATAATATTGAAGATAAATAAGCGCCCCACAAAGAGAGCTTATTTACTAAATTATAAAGTGTTTTCATAACTTATCTTCTATATTCTTCAAATATTTTTTTTGTTTCATCATCAGTATCAGCTAAATATTCTAGTAACAATTTATCTGCAACAATTGATAATTCTTTCTTTAAAGTTTCATTTGCTTCTGAAATTTTAATACCATTTTGAGCCATAGTATCAAGTGCATCTTTATCTTCACTTTTTACAACTTCCCATTGTTCTTTTTCAATTTCATCTGCTGCTTTTAATATTGCTTCTTGTTGAGATTTATCTAAAGAATTCCAATAGTCAAGATTAATAGTCACAGCTTGCAAAGGATAGGCATAACTAATTTTTGTAAAGTTGTTTAGAACTTCCCAAAATTTACCATCTTTACCTGATGTTGAAGAAGTAATAACCGAATCAACCATTCCCGTTCTAAGTGCTGAGTAAACCTCTCCCCAAGGAAGGGCAACTGCATTTCCCCCTGCACCATTTACAAAATCAGCAGAGTTTTTATCATATGTTCTTGTTTTTACACCTTTAAAATCTTCAATAGATTCCATTTTTTTATTTGCATAAAATCCAGATGCTGGCCATGTAACACTATAAAGAAGTTTTTGATTCCATTTTTTAGCAGTATCTTCATATGCTGGTTTTGAAATTTGATAAAGTTTATATGCATCTTCATAAGAAGTTGCAATAAAAGGTAAAGCTGAGATTCCAAAAACTTTTCCCCCACCTGCTGTAAAAGGAATAAACATATCAGCCATTGCAACTGTACCATCTTTTACTGCTTTTAAAGGATTACCTTTTACTAAAGAAGAACCTGGATGAACTGTAATATCAACACTACCTTTAGTGTAATCTTTTACTAATGAAGCAAATTTCTCGCTACCTTTTGTATGAAAATGATTTGCACTTTCTCTTTCATTTAAATCCATTTTTACATTTGCTGCAAATACAGAACCTGTAAGAGTAGCGATTAATAGACATTTTTTAAACATTGTATCTCCTTATTTTTTATATAAGGACATCATAATAATTCAAAGTGAGCATTGAGTGAGTTTTTTACATAATTATTAGGAATTTATTAATTTATACCCTTCTTGTGGTACATTAATAATCAAATCACTAGGTAATCTTTGTCTTAACTCTTTTATAAAAGTTTTTAATGCACTCATACTCATTAATTTATCTTTCCATATATACTCTTCTATTAAAGAGTATGTTAAAACTCTATTTCTATTTTCATGAAGTAAAAGTAAAAAATCTTTATCTCTTTTTCTCAAAATTATAATTTCATCTTTACAGTATAATTCACGTTTTTTCATATTAAAATAAATATCATCAGTGAATTTTATTTTATTTTCTAATCTGTCTCCAAAAGCTTTTATAATACCATTTAATAAACTTTCAGAAACCACAGGTTTTAAAATATAATGATTTATATTTAGATTTATTAAACTCAAAAGATACTCTTCACTTGAATATGCTGTTAACATAATAATAATTGTATTTAAGTCATTTTTTCTAATTTCAGAAATTAACTCAATCCCATTCTTTTTTGGCATTTCAATATCAGAAATTATAATACTAGGTTTATATTCATAATATAACTCATACCCCTCTTCACCATTTGATGCTTCATAAACATCAGCAAAATAATACTTTAAAGTATTAACTAATCTTTTTCTAATACCATCTTCATCTTCAACACATAAAACTGTATAATTTTTTAATTGTTCTGTAATATCACTCATTGTAAGCCTTGATTTTTACTTTAAAAATAGCGCCATCATCTACGTTTTCAACACTAAGCTCACCACCCATATTTTTCTCAATAATCATTTTTGACATATAAAGACCAAGTCCTGTTCCTTGTAAACTACTTTTTGTAGTGAAATATGGTTCAAAAATCAAATCTATATATTCATTTTCTACACCACCTGCATTATCTTTTATTGTAACAATTGCATAAGTATCTATGTAGTCTACTTCTAAATTAATTGTTGGATTTTTTATCTCTCTTTGAATTAAAGCATCTTTTGCATTCGACATAAGGTTTAATAACACTTGAGCAAATTCTCTTCTATACCCATATATTTCATAATTCATTTTAATATTATAATGTAAATCAATATTATGATTTTTAATGGAAGCATTTATTAAAGATATAGCTTCCATACAAGGGTCTTCTATATAAAAATGTACTTTTTGTTTATCTGGCTTAAAAAAATTCCTAAAATCATCAATAGTATATGACATAAATTGAATAAGTTTATTAGACTCTTCAATTGATTCTTTTATCATCTTATCATCTACTTTTTTAAATTTTGAAGCTGTTTCTAACTCCATAAGTATTCCAGCTACTTCACTTAAAGGTTGTCTCCATTGATGAGCTATCATTGATAGCATTGTTCCCATTCGTGCAAGTCTTGATTGATGAAGCATTGCTCTATCTTTTTTTGAGCTTCTTCAATTGCAATTTGAATTTTTTCTTCTAAATTTTTATTTATATCTTCAAGTAAAAGTTCTTTTTTCTTCACGTTTTCTTGATATTTCTGAAATACTTCTGTAATTTTTTTTGACATGAGAAAAGATAATAAGCTAATAATTAAAATAATAAGAAAAGAAATAAATACAATCAATCTAACATATTTATCAATTTTTTCTTCTAATAACTTTTTATTCTGAAAAATAGATTTTTGAATATCATCAACATAAAGACCAGCACCTATTACCCAATTATACTTTTCATATAATCTAAAAAAACCAAGTTTTTTTGAAAAACTAACTTCTCCAGGTTTTTGCCAAAAATATTCTATAAATACGCCCTTTGGACTTTTTACTGTTTTGTCAATAAACTCTTTTGTTATAAAAGTTCCTATAGCATCTGTTAAGTCAATATCATAAGTGTTTAATCTATCTTGTCTAAAAGGATGGGCTTTTAAATAATAATTTGTATCATGTATCCAGATATAGCCATGTTTACCATAACGAATAGTTTCAGTATATTTCAAAATTTCATTTTTTAATTCATTATCATTTAATTTTGTATTATGATTTACATGAAACTCTATGTAGTTGACAATATAATCAACCTCTTTTTTTAAAATATCTTCTTGTCTTTGAAGATACTCTTTTTCAAGCCTAATGCTTTCTTCTTCAAAATAATTATATTGATTTTGTATAAAAAAATATATAGTGAAAAAAGCTACTAAAAGAACTGTAATAATAGGTGTTAAAATAATTAATTTTGGTATATTTCTTTCTGAAAACAAAAGTACTCCCTATAAAAAATCTACTTTATCCAAATCAAGTGAGATTAAAGTGAGTTTTTTATTATTTAACAAAATAAATTAATTTTTAAGGCATTAAATAATATAAGCTAGTGATTAACTAGAGATAAAAGAGAGATGAATGAAAAAAGAAAAAGTTATATGTAAAGATAAAATTGCAGTTGATTTTAATGATGGGAAAGAGTTACTACAAGATTTAGGAAAAAGTGTTACAATATTTGGAAGTGCAAGAACTTCTAGCGATGACAAATATGCAAAATTAGCAGAAAAATTAGCATTTAGACTTTCAAAGAAAAATATAAATGTAATTACAGGTGGTGGTAATGGAATTATGCAAGCTGCCAATAAAGGTGCTTTTGAAGCAAAAACAGCTGAATCAATTGGACTTAGCATTTATTTACCCAATGAAAAAACAAAAAATGAATATATTACAAAAGGCTTAACCTTTAACTACTTTTTTTCAAGAAAATATATGTTAGTAAAATATTCAAAAGCCTGTGTAATATTTCCAGGAGGATTTGGGACATTAGATGAGATGTGTGAAGTTTTAACACTTACACAAACTGGAAAATTAAATGGTTTTAAGATTTATTTAGTTGGATGTGATTATTGGAAATATCTAATAAAATTTATAGAAAAATCTTTATATAAAGAAAATATGATTGATAAAGAGGATTTAAATATTATTACTTTAACAGATAATATTAAACAAATTGAGAAAGAGATT
>RRZU011323861.1_pt1 | contig 17954 bp, 14 predicted proteins | sample 2165561 | NCBI WGS metagenome assembly RRZU01 (sample SAMN10456909, study PRJNA506462) | wastewater metagenome | isolation source: wastewater sludge | place: USA: Moscow, Idaho | reverse complement strand
GATGCCATCTTGCCGCAAAAAATATCATATAAAGGCAATCCTATAAATAAACTCGACATTTTAATTCTTGGAGATGGGTTTGCAAAAAATGACATCGCCGACTTCAACTCTATTGCAAAATCATTTATGAACTCGCTTTTGGCCGTTTCTCCCTTCTCTAAATACAAAAACCATATCAATTTTTGGTCTATCTGCCCAATTGAAGCCAAATCTGGCATCGAATACTGTTCTGGCAACACCAAACTCGGATGCAAATACAACACATTGGAGTCCGACAGATATCTTTATACGACCAAAAATCAACAAATTTCAGATATTGCTGCACGTACGCCATACGATTGTATTATTATTCTGGTAAACAGCAGCAAATATGGTGGCGGTGGTATATATAACGATTTCGCTGTGGCTGCAGCAGGTGGCGAGAAAAATTTTGATGTAATGATTCATGAATTTGGCCACTCATTTGCTGGCTTAGGTGATGAATATACCTATGGTGCCGACACCGACTTTGTGGCCCACACTTCTGAACCATGGGAACCTAATCTTACATACCTCATCCAATTTGAGTCTAAATGGAAAAATCTGTTTGCACCCAACACTCCTATTCCAACACCAGATTCTCTTGCAATCAAATATAAAACAGGAGTTTACGAAGGTGGCGGATATTACACAAAAGGGGTTTACAGACCTAGTTATAACTGCCGCATGCGAACAACCAATGTCAACTACTTTTGTGAAGTTTGCAGCCGCGCTATCGACGAAAAAATCAAAAGTTACATTACATTTGAGCAAAAAAAGAAAGCATATCAACCACTACAAAATAAATAGTATGACTCATCTTGCATCCCCATCACGTTACCAAAGCATCGACTACAAAAGATGTGGTAAAAGTGGTATTAAACTGCCGCTTCTCTCTTTAGGCTTATGGCACAACTTCGGACACACCGATCCGTTTGAAAGAAGCAAAAACATCATAACAACAGCTTTTGATAATGGCATTACCCATTTCGACTTAGCAAACAATTACGGCATACCTGCAGGAAGTGCCGAAGAGAATTTTGGCAAAATTGTAAACACTCAATTAAAGAACTACCGCGACGAATTAATCATCTCAACTAAAGCTGGTTACCTTATGTGGGATGGCCCTTACGGCGAATGGGGTTCAAAGAAATATCTGATCTCAAGTCTCGATCAGAGCTTGAAGCGTATGAATCTCGATTATGTGGACATTTTCTACTCGCACAGACCCGACGAGGAGACGCCATTTGAAGAGACCATGGGCGCTCTTGACCAAATAGTACGCCAAGGTAAAGCTCTTTATGTTGGGCTCTCAAATTATGATGCCGACCAAACTAAACGTGCATTAAAGATACTAAACGACTTAGGAACACCTTGCCTAATTCACCAGCCTAAATATAATATGCTCGACAGATGGATTGAGAATGGCCTGCTAGACGTTTTAAAAGAAAACGGCATCGGATGCATCCCATTTTCGCCACTTGCTCAAGGCTTACTAACGAACAGATACTTAGGAGGTAACATCCCTCAGGGTTCGCGTATGAGTATGGCACACTTCCTTAAGCCAGAGCACCTCACCGACGAGTTATTTAATAAGTTAAAGCAACTTAATCAGATAGCTTTAAATCGCAATCAATCGTTAGCCCAACTTGCGATTGCTTGGCTTTTAAAAGATCAAACAGTCACCTCTGTACTTATTGGTGCAAGCTCAGTCGATCAGTTGAATGATAACCTCCACGCATTGAAAAATCTTACTTTTGCTAAAGAGGAGCTTGATCTAATTGAAACAATACTCCGAGGATAACATCCTTGTTACCAACAAAAAAGGGGCTTTAAGGCCCCTTTTTTATATAAAATATCTTGCTTAATAAGATCTCGCAAATAATACACGGCGCTTACTTGGGTTACCCGTAAAAATACAAACACCATCTTCATCCACTGTATCCAAAGGAATACAACGAATCGTCGCTTTTGTCTCCTCTTTTACACGGGTCTCTGTTTCGCTACTACCATCCCAATGTGCTAAGATAAAACCACCCTTACCATCTAAAATAGCTTTAAACTCATCGTAACTATTAGCAACTGTCGTATGTTCAGAACGATAATTCTTTGCTTTTGTATAGATATTTTGTTGGATATCATTCAATAAGTTTTCAATATAGATATCAATACCATCTAAAGCAACTACCTCTTTAGTGAGAGTATCTCTACGCGCAACTTCTACAGTACCATTCTCTAAATCGCGTGGACCCATTGCCAAACGTACTGGTACCCCTTTTAATTCATACTCAGCAAATTTCCAACCTGGCTTCTTTTGGTCATCGTCATCAAACTTAACCGAGATACCCTTAGATTTTAAAGATGCTGATAACTCTTTTACAAGCGCTTTAATCTTCTCTAACTCCTCCTCTTTTCGATGAATAGGTACAATCACCACCTGAATTGGAGCTAATTTTGGAGGTAATACCAATCCATTATCATCTGAGTGTGCCATTATTAACGCTCCCATCAATCGGGTTGAAACACCCCACGAAGTAGCCCAAACATGCTCTAGTTTACCCTCTTTATTCGCAAAAGTAACATCAAAAGCTTTAGCAAAGTTTTGTCCCAAAAAGTGAGATGTTCCACTTTGTAATGCCTTACCATCTTGCATTAGAGCCTCAATTGTATAAGTCTCCAAAGCACCGGCGAAACGCTCATTTGCAGTTTTAACTCCCTGAACCACTGGTACAGCCATCCAATTTTCGGCAAAATTAGCATATACCTTTAGCATTGTTTCCGCCTCCTCAATAGCCTCCTGCTTTGTCGCATGTGCGGTATGCCCCTCTTGCCACAAAAACTCAGCTGTACGCAAGAAAATACGTGTACGCATCTCCCAACGAACTACGTTTGCCCACTGATTAACCAAAATTGGCAAATCGCGATAAGACTGAATCCAACCCTTATATGTATTCCAAATGATAGTCTCAGATGTTGGACGAACAATTAACTCCTCCTCTAACTTTGCACTTGGGTCAACTACAACTCCCTTACCATTTGGATCATTCATTAATCGATAATGCGTTACTACTGCGCACTCCTTTGCAAAACCCTCTACGTGATCGGCCTCTTTGCTGAAAAATGATTTTGGTATAAACAATGGAAAATAAGCATTCTGATGCCCTGTCTCTTTAAACATCTGATCTAATGCCGATTGCATCTTCTCCCAAATAGCATAACCGTATGGCTTAATAACCATACAACCACGTACCGCCGAATTCTCAGCTAAATCGGCTTTTACAACCAAATCATTATACCATTGCGAATAGCTCTCTTCTCGAGAGGTTAAAACTTTTGCCATATACTATTTTTTACTCAACTCTTTTAAACATAAAGGAGTGCAAAGGTAATAAAAAAGTTAATTGACACCCTCTTATATAATGCATGTCACCTAATTAATCAATATTTACGAAAATTTTATAACAAAGATCAACCACCGATTATTAAAAATTAGATCACATTCTTTGGCTATGGTACAATTATTGCACATCTACAAAGCAATTATTGATGAGTTTTTAATGGAAGATAGGAGATCATAGTGATGAAACCAAATGTATATTTACTACTTTTTTTAATCTTAGCGACTACAGCTTGTAGCTCGTTAAACTCTTCTGCAGTCTATTCTGACGACATTTACTTTAATGAAAAAAAATCAACAACCCAAAATAGCGCAGTGAGCAGTTATCCAACAACAACCACTTATCCTCAAAATAACAGCAATACTCAGCCAAATTACACTCAGCCCCAAACGAATCCTGAGACTAGAGACTATTCACAAATTCAAAAAATTTATAGCGAAGAGATGAATGACTCCATCGCCTCAATAACCAATAATGATTATTCTCAAATTACAACAGATGAGTCATACGCTGCAAGAATTGCACGCTTCAACAATACATCAACTTCTGAACCTTATTATTCAGATATCTACAACTACTATCCCGAAGAATCAACAGAAAATATGACAATTTATGTAAACAATGGATATTATAACCCTTGGTATGACAACTACTATTATGGCACACCCTATATAGGTTCATATTGGGGTAACAGATTTGGCTGGGGCTTCGGCTTTGGATATCCTTATTATGGATACAGTTACCCATATCATGGATACGGCTACTCATATTATGGGTACGGATACCCTGGATTTGGCTGTGGATATTATCCGCCATATTGCGGTGCATATCCACCTATTTATTACCCAACTAGCTCCAACCGCCATTATGGGCCACGGGCAAATGGTGGGTCTAGTTTTGCTAAAACGAATAGTAGTACCTTACAAAATGGCACGTTCCAATCTCGTGCACCTCGAAGTAGTGCCGCAATAAACACCCTTGCACAAACTCAAACTTCAACAACTAAGAGTAGTACAACACCAGCTCAATATTCGCGTCCTATTCGTTCAAGTAGTTATAGCAACTATTCTCGTTCTGCACAATCTCAGATAAAAAGTACAAACACTACAAACTCAACGAATACCGTTCGCTCCTCAAACAGCACGTCACTCCGTAGAAATTACACTCCTACCTACACTCAACCTACGTCTAATGCTAGGCCTCAGTATAATACCAACGGAACTGTTCGACCAACAACAACACCGCAGGTCGTCAATAAATCAACTGAAGGAACATATAACCGACCTACAAAACCGGTTAACGCCACGACAAATGGAACTTCAACAGTAAGACCAACACAAAATAACACTTCAGCTCCGACTAGAAGCAGTACTCCTTCTTACAATAAAAGCAGTGGCTCAGGCGGAAGCACAATATCTGGTGGAGGTAATAGTAACGGGGGCAGTAGAGCTCCTAGAAGATAATTAATACCCTAACACAAACCATAATGAAAACACGTTTATTATTATCACTACTTCTAACGACCGTTACAATTTGGGGACAAGGGGTCGATGAAGCCTATTTTTTCTCTAAAGAGAATAGCTTTGGGACTGCTCGCTCAATTGGAATGGGTGGTTCATTTGGCGCACTGGGAGCCGACATGTCGGCAATTAACATCAACCCTGCAGGTGTAGCTCTATTTAGAGTACCTGAATTTACCTTTACACCATCCGTTCAGTTCAACAACTCAAGTTCCGACTACTCGGGAATTAATGCAACCGACAACAAAACGCGTTTCACCGTGAGTCAAATAGGATACGTGGGCGTTAATAGAATTATGCGAGAAGCGGCCACAGGCATCATAAGCACCAATTTTGCAGTGAATTACCAACGTGTAAATGACTTTAACAACTTCACACAGATATTTGGGAAAGGAATACAAAGTTCCCTCTTAGATCAACTTAGATTTGAAGCTGATAACGAAGGCGGTGTTGACAACTTAACCTCATCTGGAAGTGGTTTAGCATACGACACTTTTTTGTTAGATACCCTTAGTAATCAATATGAATATTACAATGTCTTAGAGGATTATGATGCAAATGGAGTATATAGAGTTGCCCCAGATGGAGTAAATCAATGGAATAGTATTGAACAAAGAGGAAATGTATCGGAGTTAGGAGGCTCAGCTGGAATAAACATTAATAACAAAATTTTCTTAGGAGGATCGTTAAATATTGACTTCCTGAGGTTTGAAGAGGCCAATTTCTATAATGAGACAGATCCAAACAACTCAATTCCGTATTTAAGAAGCTACAATTACAACACTTTTTTGGATGTTAATGGCATTGGATTAAACTTAAAGTTTGGACTTATCCTTAAACCCATCGAAGCCATTAGACTGGGGGTATCATACCAAACCCCGACATGGTACTCAATAAATGAGTTTTATGCGGCAGAAATGGATAGTTATGTAGAAGGCCGTGTTGGCACAAATGGTGCTTTTAAACGCGTATCGAGCGAATACGACTACAACTACAATACGCCTCAAAAATTCACAACCTCTTTAGCATTTATTCTAGGTGAGCAAGTTGCAGTTAATATCGACTATAAGTACATCAACTACTCGAGCGCCAAATACAATGGCACAACAACCAATTATTACGATGCCGAGTACATGAACAATATAAACCAAGAGATAAAAGATATTTACAAAGCAACCAACAACCTTAATTTTGGTTTGGAATACAAACCTATTGCAAACATTGCACTCCGAGGGGGATTTATCTACAACGAGAGTGGACTTAAGTATCAAGATTACAATACATTGTCTTACACTGGCGGAATTGGATATCGAGAGAGAAACTATTTTATCGATCTTGCTTACCGATTCCAAACCTATCAACTAGATCATTATATGTATGTACTTGATGCCTCATTGACAGATCCCGCAGGATACAATTTACCAAACGATTATGTTACAACAACATACAATTCAAACCTTGTGGTATTAACCATGGGGGTAAAATTTTAGTAAAGAATAAACAACAACGAGAAACCTCAATGCAAAAGGGAGCACCTAACGAGATGCTCCCTTTTTGTATCTATTTAAATCAATACTACAAAATCATACCTGCAGCAACAGTTTCATTGGTACCTTCATCAACCAAAATAACGCTACCTGTAATTCTATTAACATGATAAGAGTCGCAAAATACTGGTTTAGTAGATCTTATGGTTATACGTGCAATATCATTCATTCCAACCTCAAGGTTCTCACGATTCTCCTCCATGGTGTTGATATTCATCTTGTACTCCACATTCGAGATCATACATTTAGCCTCCGCAGAAGTGTGGCGCAAGATGTACTTTCCTCGCGGAACAAGCTTCTTCTCATTGAACCAACAAATCATCATCGACAAATCTTGTGTAGATTGAGGTCGACTTGATGGTTTAATCAGCATATCACCTCTACTGATATCAATTTCATCTTCAAGGGTAATAGTAACAGACTGAGGAGCATAAGCTTCAGAGAAAGTTTCGCCAAAACTATCAATAGTTTTAACTCGAGAGGTAAAGCCAGATGGCAATGCCGCAACTTCATCTCCTACGCGAATTACGCCACTAGCAATTCGTCCAGCAAATCCTCTATAATCAGGCCACTCCTTAGTTTGAGGACGCACAACATATTGAACTGGGAAACGAAAATCATCGTGATTCACATCACTGCTAATATGAATGTTTTCTAATAAATAAAGTAGTGTCTCACCTTTATACCAGTTCATATGTACCGATGGATCAACCACATTGTCGCCATTCAAGGCACTAATAGGAACAAAACGAATATCTTTAACCGAAAGCTTTGAAGTAAATGCCTCAATATCCTTACGAATCTCCTCAAAACGCTCTTCACTATAATCCACCAAATCCATTTTGTTAATACAAAAAACCACGTGCGGTATTTGCAATAACGAAGCAATATATGCATGACGAATAGTTTGCTCCAAAACGCCATGACGCGCATCAACCAAAATCAAAGCAACATTGGCCGTAGAGGCGCCAGTAACCATGTTACGGGTGTATTGAATGTGACCTGGAGTATCGGCAATAATAAACTTACGTTTAGGCGTTGCAAAGTAGCGATAAGCCACATCAATTGTAATGCCCTGCTCACGTTCAGCCCTCAAGCCATCTGTTAAAAGAGCCAAATTAACACCTTCATTTCCCATTCTGTCACTAGTGGCTTTAATAGCCTCCATTTGATCTTCAAAGATGGCCTTGCTATCATATAACAAACGACCAATAAGTGTACTCTTACCATCATCTACGCTACCGGCAGTAGTGAAACGTAATAAGTCCATATCTAAATATCCTACAGTATTTTCTGACATTATCTACAATTAAAATCGTTAAAAATAGCCCTCCTTTTTGCGATCTTCCATCGCAGTTTCCGAACGCTTATCATCTGATCGACCACCACGCTCTGTCACACGTGTCGATGCAACCTCCTGGATTATATCTTCGAGTGTATTGGCAGTTGAAAGCGTAACACCCGTACAGGTAATATCTCCAATCGTACGACAGCGAACATCTAACTCCACCAACTTCTCACTCTCTTTAAGTTGCATATAGGGAGCATGAGCCATCCAAACACCATCGCGATTAAAAACCTGGCGCTTATGCGTAAAATAGAGAGACGGTAAAGCTATCTTCTCCATATAGATATATTGCCAAACATCCATCTCAGTCCAGTTACTTATAGGAAATACTCTAAAATGTTCGCCCATGTGCTTGCGACCATTAAAGATATTCCAAAGTTCAGGACGTTGATTTTTAGGATCCCACTGCCCAAACTCATCGCGGTGTGAGAAAAAACGCTCTTTGGCACGTGCTTTCTCTTCATCTCTTCGTCCACCACCCATTGCGGCATCACACTTTAGTTCTTCTAAAGCATCAAGCAGCGTTACGGTTTGCAATTTATTTCGTGATGCATTAATCCCCTTCTCCTCCGTACAACGTCCCTGATCTATCGAATCTTGAACATAGCGCACCAAACACTTAGCACCAGTCTCTTCCATCAACCAATCTCTAAAATCAAGAGTCTCTTGAAAGTTATGACCCGTATCGATATGCAACAAAGGGAAAGGCACTTTCGATGGCCAAAAAGCTTTGCGAGCCAAATGAAACATCACTATAGAATCTTTGCCTCCAGAAAAAAGCATTGCTGGGCGTTCAAACTGAGCAGCAACCTCCCTAAGTACATAAATAGACTCTGCTTCAAGTTCTTTTAAATGGCTAATTTGATATTTATTCATCTTAATAATTTAATCCTATCAAAACAATATTATAAAACTAAAAAAATCTCTTAAAAACATCAATATTACTCAATAATTAATCATTGTAATATTGAATGATTTTACACTGCAATGTTACTAACAAATTTTGGATAAAACTACAAAATAATTCCCTACATCTAATAGATTAGGGCTTTATTATTGGAAACCACAGTAAATTCAAGGAAATAAAAATTCATATCAAACAAATATGAAAACATCATTTTAGTAGGAATAAATAAAAAAAGGCATCGAAACGACGCCTTTTTTTATTTAAAATATCTAAGAAATTAATCTTTTGTCTCTATACCTTCGTTTTCAAAACTCTTATTATACTGAGTCATGGCACGTAAACTCATACCCATGCTCGAGAATCCACCATCGTGGAAAAGGTTTTGCATGGTTACTTTACGAGTAAAATCAGAGAAGAGCGTCAAACAATAGCTAGCACACTCCGAAGCATCAGCATTTCCAAGTGGCGACATTCTATCCGAGAAGTCAATCAAACCATCTATACCCTTAACACCGCTACCAGCAGTAGTTAATGTTGGAGACTGAGAGATTGTATTTACACGCACTTTACGCTCACGACCATAAATATAACCAAAACTACGACCAATAGACTCAAGTAATGCCTTAGCATCGGCCATATCATTATACCCATAAAGCGTGCGTTGTGCAGCCACATAAGAGAGAGCCACGAATGAACCCCACTCATTTACTGCATCCATTTTAAACGCAACCTGAAGTGTTTTGTGGAAAGAGATTGCCGAAATATCAAGCGTTTTAGCTAAATAAAGGTAATCCAAATCGTGATATGAACGCTTCTTGCGCACATTCAAAGACATTCCTATAGAGTGTAATACAAAGTCAACTTTGCCACCAAAATGCTCCATCGCACCACGAAATACATTTTCCAAATCCTCTACACTTGTAGCATCTGCTGGAATAATTAATGCACCCGTTTTTGCCGCCAACGCATCCATATCACCCATTCGACAAGCAACTGGCGTATTTGTTAAAACAAGTTCTGCACCTTCGGCATGAGCCTGTTCTGCTACTTTCCATGCAATAGACATTTCGTTTAATGCCCCGAAAACTATACCTCTTTTACCTTTTAGTAAGTTGTATCCCATATTTTAATATTTTGATGTGCAAATATACTTATTTTCTTTGTTTATGCCACCTTTTTTTTAGCCCTTGCCAACCAATAGCTCTCTAGCATTTGTCAGCGCAGCCTCCGAAAGGGCCTTTCCACTCACCATCTTCGCAATCTCTACCACACGCTCTTCAAAAGACAACGTTTTAACAGAGGTGCGAGTAAAATGTTCATTATCAGTCTTGAAAACCTTAAAGTGCTGATGCCCTTTGCACGCAATTTGAGGAAGATGCGTTATGCTTACAACCTGAATCTGCTTAGACATATCCTCCATAATGCTACCCATTTTAGAGGCAACTTCACCAGAAACACCCGTATCAATTTCATCAAAAATAATAGTTGGAAGTGCTTTCACATCTGAAATGAGCGCCTTAATACACAACATAACACGAGAAATTTCACCCCCAGAAGCCACCTTACTTATATCTCCAAGTTTACCATTTTTGTTTGCCGAAAAAAGAAACTCTATCTTATCAATTCCATCTTCATGCATTAACTTCGTAGGCTCATTATAAACCTTAAACTCGGCATTTGGGATAGCTAACTCTCTCAACTGAGAGATTATACGGTTCTCAATTTTATCAAAAACGGCAGTTCGCGCTTTTGACAACTGTAGCGCCGAGTCGTAAGCGAGCTTTTCACTCCTTTCAATTTGACCTGTCAACTGCTCCAAATAAGCATCAAAACCCTCTATCGACTTCAGCTTTTGAGCCAAATCTGCCTCTATGGCAAGTAACTCTGCTACTGTAGCAACATGATGTTTTTTCTGCAAAGAGTATATATGGGTCAATCTTTCAGAGACATAAGTTAATCTCTCTGGCTCAAATTCCATCTTCGAATTGATGCCATCAAAATCTAAGGCAATATCCTTCAACTCCAAATAGAGCGCCTCTAATCTATTTTGATACTCTTCACCATTGGATACAAAACGACTTATGCGTTTAAATACGGTTTGGACCTCTTTCACTTGGGGCAAAACAGAGTTCTCCTCTCCCTGCAGCAAATTCAAGGCCGACGACATGCCAGCCTTAATCTCCTCAACATGCGAGAGTCGCTCCAGCTCCAACTCTAGCTCAACTTGCTCATTTTCTTGCAATTTAGAGGTCAACAACTGATCGTATTGATATTTCATATACTCCTCATCTGCCTTCTGACGCTCAATCTGCTCAATTAACTCTTTTCGCTCTAAAGTCAAACGTTTATACTCGGCAAAATGGGTTCGAAAAGCGGCTACCAAACTGTCCGTTTTGGCCACAGAATCAACCACTTCAAGCTGAAACTTTGAATTAGAAATCAGCAAATTCTGATGCTGTGAATGCACATCGATCAGCCGTTCGGCAACCGATTTTAAAATATTTAAATTTACGGGAGTATCATTTATAAATGCACGCGTTTTGCCTCCTGGTAATGCCTCGCGTCTCAATGTTGTTAGAGGCTCAAAATCGATATCATTCTCCTCAAAAAGCGGTTCAAATCCATACCCTTTGATATTAAATAAAGATTCAACAACACATTTCTTCTCTGGATCGAGCAGTGTTGACGAATCATTGCGAGCCCCCATTATAAGCGAAAGAGCTCCTAGAATAATTGATTTTCCAGCGCCTGTCTCTCCCGTAACAACCGAGAAGCCATCATCAAAAGTGATATGCAACTCGTCAATTAATGCGTAATTGGTTATCGATAAAGATTTCAACATCTATATACTCAAATTAAGTTCTAATTACTTGATTTTAAAGCTGCATCATATTTTGTACCATTAGCAGGATCTACCTCTTTTAATATTTCCAAAACTTTGGTCTTCTCAACCTGATTAGCCTCTGTAAAAATATTCATGATCTCTTGAGATTTGGCATCAAAGAAAAGCTGAATCGCAAAAGTTGCGGGTTTTGTTCGTGTAACCTTTCGAACTCCCTCAAAAGCCTCCATCATCTCCGTTCGAGCTTGCGCCATTTTGGTGGACATATTGTCTAACGACAAACGATGATATGCGTAATATGATTGTCTAAGCGGCTTAACCTGCTCATCGAGCCAATCGGTTACCATCCAATATCTATTGCGTTTACTTTCAAACGCTTTCCATCCAGGCTCTTGAGCACTCTGTGCGCGGCTCACAATTTGCTGAGCTTTAACAAAATAGGGGGTTCCACCCATGTTGGAAAAGCTATCATAATCGAATCCTAAAATCATGTGCGCATAAAATGCCATTATTGCAATCAAATTCGAATCAAAAGTGTTCGGATTATAGACCATTGGCTGATACTCCGTATATTTACACTGAAACTTCTCATCTAAGTAATTGAATAATACGGTGTAATAACTCGATCCATATACAGGCCTTCTGGCTTGAACTTGAACAGTTCCTTCAAACTCATCAACCGAAATAGCTCGCGTAATATTTATTAAAAACGAACACTCAATCCTCTCATGCTCGGCAAAGACATGCTCTGTCCATTTTTGACCATTCATGAACTCATTAAGAGACTGTTGCATTGTCTCAAATACCTTTTTATTAATACCCTCCACTTTGGGAGATATCACCTGAACATTACACTTAAGCTCTTGAGCATGAATCAACGAACCAATCCCCAAGAGAAAAAAAGATAAAAAAAGTGATTTTACAATTGATCCTCTACCCTTTTGATGTATCATAACTGGTATTTATAAGTTATATGTCTGAAACCATAAATTATGGCAATAGTTCACTCAATTTAACAACAATATCTTTAGCCACCTCCAACTTACTCTTTAACGGATACTCTTCAATCTTATTATTTCGATCAATAATAGTAATTTTGTTCGTATCAACACCAAAACCAGCACCACTATCCTCTAGCGAATTCAAGACAATAAAATCAAGATTTTTCTTCTCTAACTTTGCTTTCGCATTAGCAGCTCCATTATTCGTCTCAAGCGCAAAGCCAACCAATAATTGGTGTGCTGCTTTTCGACGGCCAAGTTCTGCTGCTATATCGGCCGTTGCTTCTAACTCAATATTCAATTCACTCTCCACGCGTTTAATTTTACTGCTAGAGACAGTTTTTGGTCTGTAATCCGCTACCGCAGCACACGATATCGCGGCATCCATCTTCTCGAAATTAGCCATAACAGCATCATACATCTCTTTTGCGCTAGTTACTTTAACAACCGATATCCTTGGATGCTCTGTTGTTATTGTAACTGGCCCTGAAACAAGAGTTACTTCAGCGCCAAACTCAGCTAAACACTCTGCAATCGCATATCCCATCTTGCCACTCGAATGATTGCCAATAAAACGAACAGGGTCAATATGTTCATAAGTAGGACCGGCAGTAACAAGCACCTTTCGTTTTATCAAATTCGGAAGCTCCTGACGAATTATATCCGCAAAGAAATATTTTATGCATTCAACAATAACGGCGGGCTCCTCCATGCGCCCCTTTCCATACAACCCACTAGCTAACTCACCTGAACCAGGTTCAATAATTTTATTGCCGTACGAAATGAGTTTTTCCAGATTTGCTTGAGTGGAAGGATGCAAATACATATCCAAATCCATTGCTGGAGCAACAAAAACAGGACATTTAGCTGAAAGATAAGTTGTTATAAGCAAGTTATCACAGATACCATTAACCATCTTGCCCATTGTATTGGCAGATGCAGGTGCAATAATCATCACATCAGCCCATAACCCTAAATCCACATGACTATGCCAAGTTCCATCACCCGTATTGAAGAACTCACCTAAGACAGGGCGTCCTGATAAGGCAGACATTGTAACAGGAGTTATAAACTCCTTTCCTGCGGCACTCATCAAAACCTGAACTTCGGCTCCCTCTTTAACCAACAAACGAAGCAGTAATGCCGATTTATAAGCTGCAATACTACCTGTTACTCCTAAAATTACTTTTTTCCCTTTAAGCATCTTCGATGTTATTGATTCCTATCATTGTGAAAACACAATTGACAAAACGAATTTAAACAAAAAAAGATAAAAGAGACATTTCTGTCATCTTCTATCTTAACTTATTGCACCATCAACCGTTATTGAGGCGATTATTTTATTGCAATTAAACCTCTTCGCTCGGATATTTATGCTCAATCTTACCCTCCGAAAACTCTTGAACAGAGATTGAAACAGGTTTTGGTAAACGCTCATAATATCGAGAGATCTCGATTTGCTCACGATTCTCAAACACCTCTTCCAAATTATCGGTAAGAGAGGCAAAATCTTGTAACTTTTTAGTCAACTCCTCTTTCATACCTACACCAATTTGATTGGCACGTTTTGCACAAATCACAACCGACTCATAAATATTACCGGTTTCAGCAGATAACAATTCGGTATTCCAAGTAATAGTTGAACCTGGTGCATTTAGTTTTTTGTAATCCATATTACTAAATATATTATATGTACTAAATTTTTAAAAACAACACTAATTAATTAAGACAGATGTCTCTTCAAAAATCTTATTTGCTTTTTTAGAATAAACACTTTGGGGAAACTCATTTACAAACGAATAGTACTCATCCAAACAATCTCTTAATCGATCAGCTTTTTTAGCCGGAACACTCTTTATTGCTTGTATATACTTCGCATCTAAAATCAAAAATGACAACTCTTCTCTATATTTGGTGTCTGGAAACTCTTTCAAGCTATTTTGAGCCGCAATAACAGCACTCAAGTAATTATTTGCTCCCATATAATCGCCTAAATCGTAATACAACTTTGCGTTTAAATATGATTTATAGACAAGTTTATCTCTCAACTCCTTCATCAAACGATTCACCTCACCTACTTTAACCCCGTTAGGATAATAGGACAGATAAGCAGAAAACTCATTCAAAGCATTGTAAGTGTCCTCTTGATCGAGACGTGGTTTTGGCGACAACAAATAGTAACAATATCCATTTTTAAACATTGCATCCTCCGTCAACTCACTGCCAGGATAATCTTTCACAAATTGCTGATAGTAATATTGTGCCATCACGTAGTCTTTAATTTTGTAAAGACTCTCCGCATACGTAAAAGTAACCTTTTCACCCTTTTCTGATCCTCTAAAGATATTCACTAATTCATCAAATAGAGTATTGGCTTTGATATATTGCTTTGCCTCATAATACTCCATTGCTTTGGTGTATTTTAACTCATAGTCATTGCTTTTTAGCAGTCGTTGATAGGGACTACACGAAACCATTAACAACAATATAACTCCAAGAAGAATTTTATTCATAGATAAAACAGAAAATAGTGTGCAAAGATACTTTTAAATTTATTCAATCTCAAATAAAAAGAGGAAAGATTTTTTGACGTCAATTGCAAATAATTAATATACGCTAGCTAACGTTTAAATATTGATTTTGTTATAAAAATGTATCTTTACGCAACGAAATATTCAACGATTATATGGTTATTTAATGAATCGTTGAAATAAAATTTAATATTATGGGAGTCAAAGAGATAACAACCAAAATTCTTCACAACGACAAAACAGGTGGTATCCTACTAATAATAACCACTTTAGCTTCGTTACTTATTGCAAACTCCCAATGGGGTACCCCTTACATCAGCTTTTGGCAAACCAAAGTAATAGGACTATCCCTAGAGCATTGGTTTAATGATGGACTAATGGCCATTTTCTTTCTTTTGATAGGATTAGAGCTCGAGAGAGAGATTTACATAGGCGAACTATCTTCGAAAAAGAAGGCCATTTTACCTTTTTTTGCTGCTCTTGGAGGGATGTTGGTACCAGCAGGGATATTTTTAATCTTTAACAATGGCACCAACTTCCAATCAGGGGCAGGTATTCCAATGGCCACAGATATTGCGTTTGCGCTTGGAATTCTTTCGCTTTTTGGGAAACGAGTTCCTCTCTCGCTTAAAGTTTTTCTGACTGCGCTTGCCGTAATCGACGACTTAGGAGCTATATTAGTCATTGCAATATTCTACACTCAAAACCTTTCGCTTCTAAATCTTGGATTAGCGTTACTCATGCTCATTATACTTATCGTATTAAACAGATTGAAAGTTCACGCCCTACTACCCTACTTCATTGGTGGTGTTGCAATGTGGATTTTCATGCTTAATTCGGGTGTACATGCTACCATCACGGGTGTTATTTTAGCCTTTGCTATACCTTTCCGATCAATCAACAAGAAATCGCCAAGTCATTATCTACTAGACATCTTACACTCACCCGTTACGTTTATTATACTTCCAATATTTGCATTAGCAAACACGGCTATTGAAATATCTAGCAATCAGAGCGAATTAATTACTTCAACACTTGGCATTGGCATTATTGGAGGATTATTAATTGGGAAGCCGCTTGGAATAGCACTCTTTTGCTACATCTCAACACTTCTTGGATTTACCAAATTACCCTCAGACATAAAATGGAAGCAGATAATTAGTGTCGGATTTTTGGGCGGTATAGGATTTACCATGTCCATTTTCATTGCGCTTTTAGCATTTTCAGATAGTTTAATTATCAATAATACAAAACTACTTACTCTAATAGCATCACTTTCGGCGGGAGTGATAGGATATCTATTACTAAATTTCACCTTAAAGAAGAGTCCCAAATAAACAAAAGAAAAACCGTTATTATATATTTTTAATAAATGGCAATAGATTTTGAGGAAAGAAGCACGAAATAACTCAAAAATATTAACTTTGCGACACTAATTTCTAAAGGTTTATATCGTGGATATATTTGACAGATTAAAGCAAGGAATGGGACCTCTTGGACAATATAGCAAAGAGGCTCATGGTTATTTTACTTTCCCAAAATTAGAAGGGGAGATAAAACCTAAGATGATTTTCAGAGGGAAAGAGGTTTTAACTTGGAGTTTGAACAACTACCTAGGTTTAGCTAATCATCCTGAAGTAAGAAAGGCCGATGCCGAGGCTGCTGCTCAATACGGTATGGGCTATCCAATGGGTGCTCGTATGATGTCGGGTAACAGTACAAAGCACGAAGAGCTTGAGCAAAAACTGGCTGAATTCGTAGGCAAACAAGACGCTTATCTTTTAAATTTTGGTTACCAAGGTATGGTTTCAATTATCGATACAATTGCTTCGCGTAACGATGTAATTGTATATGATTCTGAATCGCATGCCTGCATTATGGATGGTATTTTCCTTCATAAATCAAAAGGAGGTAAGAGTTTCGTATTTCCACACAATGACATGGAGAGATGCGAGAAAATGCTAGGATTTGCTAAAAAGAATGCAGAACAAAATGGTGGAGGTATATTAGTTATTACTGAAGGCGTATTTGGAATGGCAGGCGATTTAGGAAAACTATCACAAATTGTTGAGTTCAAGAAAAAATATAATTTCCGTTTACTTGTTGACGACGCTCATGGTTTTGGAACAATGGGAAACACTGGTGCTGGCGTAGGCGAATACCAAGGATGTCAAGCAGGCATCGACATCTATTTTGCTACATTTGCAAAATCAATGGCTGGAATCGGTGGATTTGTAGCATCTGAAGAGAGTGTGATCAACTACCTTCGTTACAACATGCGTTCTCAAATTTTCGCAAAATCACTTCCAATGCCTATGGTTATTGGTTCACTTAAGCGTTTAGAGCTTTTAAGAACTAAGCCTGAGTTGAAGAATCAACTTTGGACGGTTGTTAATGCTTTACAAAAAGGATTACGCGAAGAGGGCTTTGAATTAGGTGATACAGAATCACCAGTTACGCCAGTGTACTTAGATGGAACAATTCCAGAGGCTACTCAATTGATTATGGATTTACGTGAAAACTATAGCGTTTTCTGTTCTATTGTTGTATATCCAGTGGTGCCAAAAGGTGTTATTATGTTAAGACTAATTCCTACAGCAGCTCACACGTTGGCAGACGTTGAATATACCATCAAAGCATTTAGAGAGATTAAAGAGAAACTTGTTGCTGGAAAATACAAGAGCGATAAAATTCCAACTCTCGCATAAAATAAAGACAAAAATTAAATAAAAAAAAGGGAGCCATTATGACTCCCTTTTTTTATCTCATCTAAAATCTTCTCGTTCCCAAATATCGCTCTGCCTCTAATGCCGCCATACAACCAGTTCCAGCCGCTGTAATT
>RRZU012250879.1_pt1 | contig 17955 bp, 17 predicted proteins | sample 2165561 | NCBI WGS metagenome assembly RRZU01 (sample SAMN10456909, study PRJNA506462) | wastewater metagenome | isolation source: wastewater sludge | place: USA: Moscow, Idaho | reverse complement strand
TGAGGCGGGAGAGGCAGTAGGAGCACAGGATGATTCCCAGCAGGATAAGTCCGTAATGCTTGAGCGTTTCCGGGTCTGATGGAAGCTGGAGCTTGCTGTCCGCGGATGTTTCCCATACGCTCATGCATATTTCATACGTTTTGAGCGGCTTGAGAAAGATATACCTGGCCGCATGGGAGGGGGTGTAGAATATCCTGTTGAACAGGGAGGTGAACATTTGGGCGCTTTCATAGTTCAGCGCGTCTATCTTCCTGTCCAGATTATTGAAAAGTTCCTTAAGGTAAATAAACTGCTCCTTTTCTCCCTGAAGGGATTTTTCCAGCTCCTGGCAGGCATACAGAGCTTCGTCCCTCTGCACCAGGGATGGTTCCGACAGGTTGGCCGTGTTGACTTCCTTCAGGGATTCCGCCAGTTTTTCTATGCGTTCTATTTCCTTGCTCAGCCGTTCCTCCTGTTCCTGGAAGTCCGGTTTTTGGGCGTAATACATTTCCACCAGCCTGGTGGCGGCCTTGCAGTAAAAAGCCAGCGTAAAGATTTTTTGATCGTCCAAGGCGTAAAGCACGGCGGACATTTCATATACCCTAGTGTCAAAATAATTGTAGGTGGCGTCCGCATTCTTTACCAGCACTTCCCGGACGGCCATCCTTTTTTCCTCATTCTTTTTCAGGATGGTGATTTCATGGCACAGGGCCATGATAACCGCATCCATTTCCGATTGGTTCGGCTGCGTCTGAGGCCGTTCCTGCTTGGCTTCCTCCGCCTGTTCCGGGGCGGCGGAAGGCGGCTCCGCCCGCTGTGCGGACGCAGAACCTGCGGCCAGAACCCCCGCCAGAAAAAAGGCGGCGCAGCGGCGGAAAAAGATCCGGTAATCAGGGATGCTCATGAATGGTCCCTGTTCTAGGGGCTGCGGGCATTACGGTCAAGGTTATATATTTTTCCTGCTGACGGAGGGGGAGATTCTCAGGAAAAGCCCGTTTTCTTCAAAGCAGGACGTAGGAAAGGGCAGGGCATTTTCCGTGAATTCGGAAAATGCCCTTTCGTAAACAGGAAACGCTCCGGAAATCTTCCGGAGCGTTTGAAGAGAAAGCTGATTCCGGCGGGAATCAGTCCAGGGAAAAGGAACGGATTCTCCTTACGGTTTCCTCCCGGCCCAGCAGGGAAAAGACGGAGGAAAGGTCCGGGCCGCCGCTTAACCCGGTGAGGGCCACCCGGGCCGGGAACATCACGGCTCCCATTTTTACGCCGTTTTCCTTGGCAAAGGCTTTCAGCACGCCAATGAGTTCATGTCCATCCCATTCCGGTTCCTGTTCCAGCCTGTCCGCCAGTTTGAAAAGCAGTTCCAGGGCTTCCGGCTGAACCTTGGAGACGGCTTCCGAATCCATGCACAGTTCAAAAAAGAAACGGATTTTATCCGGGACTTCCGCCAGGGTCTGCACCTTCGTTTGCACGGTGGCGATGGCGGCGTCCAGAATCGGGGAATCAGGCAGGCCGGCTTTCAAACAGAAAGGGCGTGCCCGGAGGGCGAATTCTTCCGCAGGCAGGGCGATGATGTGCTGCTGGTTGACCCAGCGGCATTTGGTGATATCGAATTTGGCGGCGGAGTGGTTCACGGCTTCCAGAGAGAAGCGTCCGATCAGCTCCTGAGGGGAGAAAATTTCCGTATCGTCCTTGGGGGACCAGCCCAGCAGGGCCAGAAAGTTCATGACGCCTTCCTGCAGAAAGCCTTCTTCCGGGTAGGTTCCCAGGGCGGCGCCCACGTCGCGCTTGGACATTTTGGAGCCGTCCTGGTTCAAAATCAGCGGCATGTGGGCGAAAACAGGGGGAGTGACGCCGAAGGCCTCAAACAGCTGGATGTGCTTGGGCGTGTTCATGATGTGGTCTTCCCCGCGAATGACGTGGGTCATCTTCATCTCAATATCGTCCACCACGTTGACAAAGTGGAAGATGTAGGAACCGTCCGCGCGGCGGATAGCCATGTCCGGGGTGTTGGAGGCGTCCCGGTAGTCAATGGTGATGTCTCCGCAAATCAGGTCATGGAAGGTGACGGGTTTGGAGCGGTCAAAGCGGAAACGCCAGGCTCCTTCATCCTCGTACACGCGGCCGGCGTCCTGGAGCTTCTTGAAATAGGCGTCGTAAATATCGTTGCGCTGGCTTTGAAAATAGGGGCCGCAATCGCCGCCTTTCATGGGCCCCTCATCCCAGTCCAGCCCCAGCCATTCCATGCCGGTGAAGATTGCGCGGGTAGCCTCCTCCGTATTGCGGGCGTTGTCCGTGTCTTCAATGCGGAGGATGCAGGTTCCCCCCATCTTGCGGGCAAACAGCCAGTTGAACAGGGCGGTGCGGGCGCCCCCGATGTGAAGGTAGCCCGTGGGGGAAGGTGCAAATCTTGTTCTGACGAGACTCATGATGGGTAAGAGAGTAAGGGCCTGTCTGCCCGCGTCAAGCAGATACAGGGGGTGCATGCCAAAAAACGGGGATGCGGAAGCAGTGGATTTTTTAGGACGTTGTCGGCCTTGCGGCTTGCGTGGAGAAGGCTTTTAGGCTTCATTTAACGCCGTGTTCTTTTTAAAACACATATTCCGTCTGCGGGAGAAGTGGCAGATTAAAAGGGAAGATGAGGAAAAGCCCTTTCTGGAGCATCTGGACGACCTGCGGACCATGCTGCTGAGGATGGCCCTGTGCCTGACCGTCAGCACAATTCTGTGCGCCGGGTTTGCGTCCAATCTGATGGACATCCTGAGGCGTCCCGTCAACCAGGTGTGGGATATGTTTGAAGAATCCCATCTTCCGGCAGGTATTGGTCTGGATGCCTGGGGCAAGGCCAAGGAAATGGCAACGGCCATGACGAGCCTGGGAGCTTCCCAGCGGGCATTGTTTCTCCGCCAGGTTTCCCCGTCCCAGGCAGATTTGACGGAGGCTGCCCTGGTTCTTCGCGGCGCGCAGCCGCTGCCGGAGGACAGGAAGCAGATTTTCATCAGGGAAGGCAGCCCCTCCACGGCCGTGAGGGATCTGGCGGAAGCCCTGTATTCCAAAGGAGCCGTGCTGGCAGACGGAACGGGGCGGGGGGCCCTCAAGATGATGAGCGCGTTCCAGCCCGGGGAGGCGTTTATGCTGACCATCAAGCTTTCCCTGTATGCTGGAGTGGTCATTTCCTTCCCGCTTCTGTTGTACTTCCTGCTGCAATTCATCATTCCGGGGCTGCTGGAACATGAACGCAAGCTGCTGTACAAGTGCATGGCTGTCGGCTTCGGTCTCTTCCTGGCCGGGACGCTGTTTTGTTACTTCATCGTCCTCCCGCGGGTATTGACGTTTTTTTACACCTATTCCCTGGAATTCGGCATCTCCAATGAATGGCGCATCGGCTACTACCTGTCCTTCGCCACGCAGATGATTTTAATGTTCGGACTGGCTTTTGAATTGCCTGTGGTAGTGATGCCCTTCGTCAAACTGGGGGTGTTGACCTATGACATGATGAAGTCCACGAGACGCTATGCCATTGTGGCTATCGCCGTCCTGGCTGCGGTCATCACCCCTACGCCGGATGTAGCTACCATGATGCTGATGGCCGTTCCCATGTATGCGCTGTATGAAATATGCATCATTCTGGCCTGGATGCATGAACGCAAGGAGGCCGCGCGCACCCGGGAGGAAATCGCCCGGTTTGAAGAAGATTTCAACAACAACAATTCTCCCTACAACCAGTAAATACATCCAACCCACGCCAATATCATGAACCTTCTGGAAATTATTATCCTGGGCATTGTAGAGGGCCTGACCGAATATTTGCCGGTCAGCTCCACGGGCCACCTGCTCCTGACGGAATCCCTGCTGAACATGTCCCAGAGCAAGGAAGCTCTGGATGCCCTGGCCGTCTGCATCCAGGGGGGAGCCATCCTGGCGGTTCTGAGCCTGTATTTTCCGAGGGTAAAGGCCATGGCGCAGGGCGTGCGCGGCAATAACCCCGCCGGGCTGAAACTGCTGGTCAACCTCATTCTGGCCTTCCTTCCCGCCGCCGTGGTGGGCCTGTGCTGCGCTTCACTGATTAAGGAATATCTGTTCAACACATATACGGTGGCTTATTCATGGATCGTAGGGGGAGGCGTTATTCTGGCGTATTGCGCCTGGCGCGCCAGGGAGGGCCGTTCCAATGAAGGGGACTCCGGCGCCTCCATTGAAAGCCTGACGCCGGGCAAAGCGCTGACGGTGGGTGCGCTCCAGTGCGTGGCCATGATCCCCGGCACCAGCCGGAGCCTGATGACCATGCTGGGAGGCATGTTCGTGGGGTTGAGCGTGGAAGCGGCCGTGGAGTTCAGCTTTTTGCTGGGATTGATTACCCTGGGCGCGGCCACGGTCCATGATGCGTATAAGGACGGAGCTCTGATGCTGGAATCCTTCGGGTGGGAAGCCCTTGCCGTGGGGACGGCGGTCAGCTGGCTTTCCGCATGGCTGGCTGTAAAATGGATGGTATCCTATCTGCAAAGGCACAGTTTTTCCGTATTCGGATGGTACCGCATCGCCATTGGTATCGTGACGCTGGTTCTCCTGTCCATGGGGCTGGTGCATTGAAAAACGGATTCCGGCATTCAAGCACCGGAAAACGTTTTTCTCCGGCGAGGCGGTTCTCTCCCGCAGCGGAAAGCGGGTTTTGAACAATCCCGGAGAAGGATGGCCGCTGCCTGGACGAAGCCATGATACAGGGCCGTTTTGCATCCCCGGAACAGAACAGCCCTGCGATGAATAGCGGTTCAGGAAAACTTATCTCCTGTGCGTTCCGTGGGAATTCCCGGGATTGGAGGGTTTCGGTGAAGGAGATGAATGAGGGGAGGACGGCCTGCTGGGTGCGCTGGCGGAATGGGGCGGGGAAGAAGGCCGGGAAACGGGAGAGGGCCTGCCGGGGCGGTTGATGCCGGAGTGGCCTGGATTGGGGGCGGAAGGCCTTGAAGACGGCAGGGTGGAAGGGCGGCTGGGACGTCCGAAATCCGGTCTGGAGGGACGGTTGCCTTCCGGACGGTTGATGACGGGGCGATTCGTGCCGCCGGGACGGGAAAGATTATTGGCGGAGGGGCGAGAAGGCCGTCCGGGCTGGTTGATTCCCGGATGATGTACTGGCGGTCGCTGTAAATTGCCGGGTTTTCCAAAGTCCGGCCGTTGATTGGGCCGTCCGGGCTGAGGGGCCGGCCTGTTGTTTCCCGGACGGAAATGGTCAGGCCTGAAGTGGGGTTTCATCGGCGGTTTTGCCATGGGGCGGCAGTTATGGGGACGGACATAATGCCCGCGGTAATAGGGAGCCGGCCCCCACGTGGGAATATAGTAATTCGGACGGATCAGGTTGATGGAGTAAATGGGGCTTCCGAACGTGTCGTAGGCATAAATGGGTCTTCCTCCATAATATCCGTAAATGGGGTAGCCGGAGCTGTCATACATGTACGACACGCCGGAACCTCCGCTGCTGTAGGAGCCTGACACGCTGAAATGGTCATAATAAGGATCGTAGCAGCTGGACAAAGCACAGCCGATAGCGGCCGCCAGCAGTGAGTTTTTTAAGATAACGTATGCTTTCATGATGACGAAACGGGGTGAATTATATTTTCCCTTCGCCTGAAAAGCGGCAAGGAAAAAGTACATTTGTTTAAAATTATTTTGCTTGGAAACGCACTTACTGTTGTCTTAGACTGCAAAAACGTTCTACGTGATGGGAATTCTTTTTCAAAATAAAAAAGTCGGTCTGGCTCTGCTGTGCGATAACGCCCCTTATACGCTGGCCATGACTCTGGCTTCCTATGGCAGGTCCGGGCTGCTTGGCTATTTTGACGAAGCATGCGCCGTTTTTCCGGAAAGCGCCGTCAAGGTGCGGGAGACGGCCCTTTCCCATGGGCTTTCCGCGGTGGCCGCCCCAGTGGAAGGCGGTTTTATTGGAGCCCTGCATACGGCGGTCAACGCTCTTGATACGGATTACGTGCTGCTGGCGGAGGATGACTGCATGATCTGGGAACACCTGCGCGGGGAAAACCTGGAAAAGCAGTTGAAACGGGCATTGGACCTGCTGATTTCCGGACAGGCGGATATGGTGCGTCTGCGCCATGCATGGCGCGGTTGCACGCGCTATAAGGCCGCTTATACATATTCCTACTTTTATCCCGTGGAACAGCTGGCCACCATGTGGGTGCATGCGGAAGGTTTGTCGGAAGCGCCGGACTGGATTAAAAGCATCCGGCGCTTCTTTCACCCTCTCCGCTCCAAGCGTTCGATAGGCCGTTGCGTTTATGTGGAGCAGAACCCGCATCTTCGCTTTCCCCAGTACATTACCAAGATTGATGAAGGCTATATTATTGACAGCGAGGTTTTCCAGTGGACCAATCAGCCTACGCTCATCGCACGTTCCAGAATCAGGCAGATTCTGACGGGGCTGGAGCAGATGTCCGGCTCCATCGGGAAATTGCCGCAGGATTTTGAACATGCCGTCAATAGCCCGCGATGGAGGAACGCCCATATGAACATAGGCGTCATCAGGGGAATTTTCACTTAAATGCGTATGGAAAACGGCGGAAAAGCGGTGCGGTATGAATGCACCAGATGCGGCGCGTGCTGCCGCTGGGCCGGGGATGTGTGCATTGAGACGGATGAAATCCACGAGATTTCCCGTTTCCTGGACATGGACGAACAGGTTTTTATTGACACATGCTGCCGGTTGAGAGCCAACCGGCGCGGATTGTCTATCCGGGACGCGGAAGACGGAGCCTGCATGATGCTGACGAAAGACGGCTGCCGGATTAATCCCGTTAAACCCCGCCAGTGCCGGGATTTTCCCAACAAATGGAATTTTCCCGGCTGGCGGGATTTGTGCCGCGCCAGAGAAGTGGGGGAGGAACGGGAAGCATAATATTTGCCGGGATGCCGCAAGATTCTTTTCTTCTTCCGGCATTATTCCATGGACGGGGTGAAATCCGGCCGGAATCTTGTGTTTTTTACAGGAACTGAGCCAGATCCCGTTCAAAACCGGGATAGGACGTATTGATGCATTCCGCATCCGTCACTACGGTTTCTCCCTGTGCGCTGAGTCCGGCCACCAGGAAGCTCATGGCGATGCGGTGGTCCCCATAACTGGATAATTCCGTTCCCTTCAGGGGGGTGCCGCCGTGAACAACCATGCCATCATCAAATTCTTCCACATCCACGCCCATGAGCCGGAGGTTGGCAGCCGTGGTGGCAATGCGGTCCGTTTCCTTGACGCGCAATTCGCGGGCGTTTCGGACGATGAAGTCTCCCCGGCCCAGGGCTCCCGCTACGGCCAGGATGGGTATCTCGTCAATGAGGTTGGGTATTTCTTCCGGGAGGAGGCTGGTGCCGTGCAGGGAATCCGAACCGTACACGGTAATATCGCCGTATGGTTCGCCGGCATCTTCCGGAGAAGTGGGCACGATGTCCATTCGCGCGCCCATCCGTTGCAGAGCGCTGATGACGGCGTTCCGCGTCTTGTTCAGCCCCACCTGGCGCAACGTCAGGCGGGACCCCGGCCGGCTGGCGGCGGCTACCATCCAGAAGGCTGCGGAGGAAATATCTGCCGGGACTGTCAAATTATGGGCGACGGGGAGAGCCGGCCCGCAGGTTCCGACGGTAAGTCCATCCACGGTGCAGGGAACGCCGAAATGGCGGAACAGGCGTTCTGTATGGTCGCGGGTGGCGGCCGGCTGGCGCACGGTAGTGGTTCCGTCCGCAAACATGCCCGCCAATAGAATGGCGCTTTTAACCTGGGCGCTGGCCATGGGAAGCGCGTAGGAAATAGGGTGCACCCGCCCGCCGTGAATGCTCAGCGGAGCACAGCCCGGTTTGGTTCCCCGGGCTTCAATCCGCGCTCCCATTTGTTCCAGCGGCTGCATGATGCGGCCCATGGGGCGGGAGCTCAGGGAAGCGTCCCCAAACATTTCCGAATCAAAGGGGCAGGCGGCCAGCATCCCGGCCAGCAGCCTCATGCCCGTGCCGGAATTGCCGCAGTCAATGGGCCGTTCAGGAGCCTTGGGGCTCATGGCGACGCCCGTAATTCGGAAGCGGACGGGGCCGTATCCCTGCCGTTCTTCCAGCACATCCACTTTGGCGCCCAGTTGCTCCATGGCGCGCAGGGTATTCAGGCAATCTTCGCTGCATAGAAAATTATCCACTTCCGTCACTCCTTCCGCCAGGCCTCCCAGAATGGCGGCGCGGTGGGAAATGCTTTTGTCTCCGGGCACGGTCAGTACCCCTTGCAGGGAGGAAATGGAATGGGAATGAAGGTTCATGAGTTTCCGGAAGAACTACCCTGTATCGGATGCAGAATCAAGCCAATTACGAGATGGGCGGAGGCATCAGGGAGCATTCCAGAATGGAGTTGATTTTCCGGGACGGTGGCGTATATTCATGTGCGTTATCGGCTGCATCCCCCTGAAAAGAAGGAGAGAGCTTTTCAGGATCAATGGATCAAGCTGGTTTTCATAGGTAGTAAGTTGGAGCGGCCACGGGAGCAGTCCTGTGGCCGCTTTGCCTTATTCAGGGAAGAGGGCGCCCATTGGCTTGAAGAAGGAAGCGGAAGGAAGAAAGAAACAAAATTCTTTCCATGTCTGCTTTGGGCTTTACCGCGAGCCGATGAAAGCGTATGTAGTCCATGCCGATCAGGTTCGGGTGGTCGCTGTTCCGGTCTCCGGACCGGAGTAGAGGAAAGTCCGGACATCACAAGGCAGCGTGTCCCGTGAAAGCGGGAGACGGGAATCTCCCAAGGGTTCCCGGACGGAAAGTGCCACAGAAAACAAACCGCCCGGATGGGGTTCGCCCCCATGCCGGGCAAGGGTGAAAAGGGGAGGTAAGAGCTCACCGCTCCGAGGGTGACCAAGGAGGCATGGTAAACCCCGCGCGATGCAAGACAAACAGGGGAAGGGTCGCCTGCCCGCCGGATCCCCGGGTATTAGTCGCATCCGTTTCGTGAAAGCGAACGGGCGCGCGGAACGTCTGACCGCGGTCCGCGTGAGAAAAATGACCGCACAGCCGGCTCTGTCCGGCGGACAAAATCTGGCTTACAGAACCTGGTCGGCTCCTGCTTTTTTATCATGCCGTTTGCGTCCCCTCTTTTCGGGGGAAGAGAAACATCCGGGAAATTGTCCCGTTCCGGGGGCTCTTTGGGGTTGCATGGGCGTTTTAAATGTGTAGAATCCGTCACCTAATTGCAACCCACTATGGAGAAGCTTGTCGTACATGGAGGTTTTACGCTGAGGGGAGCCGTCAATATCAGCGGGTCCAAAAATGCCTCCCTGCCTATTTTGGCCGCATCCCTGCTGACGGATGAGCCTGTAGTGGTGCGCCGGGTTCCGGATGTTTCCGATACCAATTTCATGGTTCAGATCATGGGCCAGCTGGGAGCCTCCGTGGAACGGTCCAGCGGCAATGTGCGCGTGGAAGCCAGGAGTCTGCATTCCGAAGCCGCTTAGGAACAGGTACGCAAGATGCGCGCCTCCATCTGCCTGATGGGGCCCTTGATGGCCCGCATGCAGCGGTGCGTGATTCCCCTGCCGGGCGGCTGTGTGATTGGCGACCGTCCTGTGGATCTGCATATCAGGGCCATCCAGGCATTGGGGGCACAGGTGCAGATTGAGCGCGGCAACCTGATTATTGAAGCTCCCAGGGGGTTGAAAGGAGCCACGGTGGATTTGAGCGGCGACCACGGCCCCACCGTTCTGGGAACGGACAACCTGATGATGGCCGCCGTATTGGCGGAAGGCACCACCGTTATTGAATCCGCCGCCTCCGAACCGGAAGTGGTGGATCTGGCGAACTTTTTAATCAAGATGGGCGCCAATATTCAAGGTGCGGGAACGCGCCGGATCGTCATTGAGGGAGTGGAAAAGCTCCGTGGCTGCAACCATACCGTTATCCCGGACCGCATTGAGGCCGGCACCTTTATGGTGGCGGCGGCCATGATGGGGGATGGCGTGACCCTGCGGCGCGTGTGTGAGGAACACATGACTGTGGTGACGGATTTGCTCCGGAAGTGCGGCCACCACGTGGAATTCAACGAGCGGGGGGATACGGTCACCATCATTGCCGGGAAAACGCCCAAATGCGGAGAAATCAAGACTGCCCCGTATCCCGGCTACCCCACGGACATGCAGGCCCAGATGACGGCTCTCTTCGCCACCACGCCGGGCATCTCCGTGGTGAAGGATACTATTTTCCCGCAGCGTTTCATGCACTGCTCCGAACTCAAGCGCATGGGGGCGGACATCAAGGTGGATAACGGCACCGCCGTCATTTCCGGAGTGGAAACGCTCAGCGGCGCCCCCGTCATGGCCTCCGACCTGCGGGCCTCCGCCGCCCTGGTTCTGGCAGCCCTGAAGGCGGAAGGCACTACGGAAATCCACCGCCTGTACCATATTGACCGAGGCTATGAAATGATTGACGAAAAACTCCTGGCCATCGGCGCTGCAGTGGAAAGGCTGCCGGATGACGACAATTAACGCCGTTTTAGGTCCTGATTTTCCTTCATACCGCATTTTTTCTTTACTGTCAGGGCTCCATATGCTATTCACCGAAGTCCTATGAACAAGGCTCAACTGATCGAACTGATTCAAAGCAAGCTGGGTGCTGATACGACCAAGAAGCACGCTGAAGAAGCTCTGGCCGCTGTGCTGGAATCCATCAAGGAAGGCGTGCAGGAATCCGGCAAGGTGCAGATCATCGGCTTTGGTACGTTTGCTACCAAGACCCGTGAAGCCCGTACCGGCCGCAACCCGAAGACCGGCAAGGCGATCAACATTCCCGCCTCCAAGACGGTTGCTTTCAAGGCCTCTTCCGCCCTGAAGGACTAAGACGGCAGCTGCTTCCCAAAAGAGCACTTTTCTTTCAGCACCCCGTCCTCTGCGGACCGGGGTGTTTTTTTATGTCCCGCTGCGGAAGTCCACGGCGTGACCGGATGGACGCCGCCGTCTAGAATGCCGCCATGTCCAGCAGTTTTGGTCAGGTGTTCAGAATCTCCACCTGGGGTGAATCCCATGGAGCCGGGGTAGGCGTGGTGATTGACGGCTGTCCGTCCCTCGTCCCGGTGACGGAAGAAGCCATTCAGCGGGAGCTGGACCGGCGCAGGCCGGGGCAGAGCGACATCGTGACGCCCCGCAAGGAGGAAGACCGCGCGGAAATACTCTCCGGCGTGCTGGACGGCAAAACCCTGGGAACGCCCATCGCCGTCAGCGTGCGGAACAAGGACCACCGTTCCTCCGCCTATGATGAAATGGCCCACACGTACCGCCCCTCCCATGCGGACTACACGTACGACGCCAAATACGGCATCCGCGCCTGGGCGGGCGGCGGCAGGGCCTCCGCACGGGAAACCATCGGGCGCGTCGCCGCCGGGGCCGTAGCCAGGGCCGTGCTCAAGCAGGCCTTTCCCGGCATGGAGGTCATAGCCTGGGTGGACCAGGTGCATCACGTGAAAGCCTCCGTGGACTGGGAGGCCGTGACGGCCTCCGTCATTGAAAGCAACATCGTCCGCACGGCGGATCCCTCCGCGGCGGAAGCTATGATCGCCGCCATCAAGGAGGCGCGGGACGCCGGCAACTCCCTGGGCGGCGTGGTCAAATGCGTGGTGCGCGGCTGCCCTCCCGGACTGGGGGACCCTGTTTTTGACAAGCTGGACGCCACGCTGGCCCACGCCATGATGAGCATTCCCGCCACCAAGGCCTTTGCCGTGGGCTCCGGCTTTGAAGCGGCGGACATGACCGGGCTGGAACACAACGATCCTTTTTACATGCGGGACGGCCATGTGCACACCGTCACCAACCACTCCGGCGGCATCCAGGGCGGCATCTCCAACGGAGAAGACATCCTGATGCGCATCGGCTTCAAGCCCACCGCCACCTTGATGGTTGACCAGCAGACGGTCAACCAGGCAGGGGAGGACGCCCGGCTCAAGGGCAGGGGACGGCATGACGCCTGCGTGCTGCCGCGCGCCGTGCCCATTGTGGAAGCCATGGCCTGGCTCTGCCTGTGCGACCACTACCTGCGCCAACGCTGCCAGAGGGCTCTGTAACAACCGGTTTCACGGCTTCTTTTCCCCTCATTCATGGATTCCTCCCTCACATTTTACCTGGTTCTGGGCGCATTGCTGCTGGGTTTCATCGTGCTCGGCATGCTGAAGGGGATGATTAAGATGCTCCTGTTCGGTGCGGCAGTGCTCTCTTCCGTAGCCGCTTACTTCTGGCTATCCAAATACGGTTTCACCTACCTCTCTTTCATCACCAGCGATCCTCGGGAATGGATGGTCACTGTGCTGTCCGTCGGAGGCGCGGCGGCGGTCTTCTTTGTCTTTATGCACGGTCTCTTCTGGTTCAGCGACGTCTTCTCCTGGGGACGGCGCATGGGCTTCGGCGGGGCCAAGGGAATCGTCACGACGGTACTGATGGCGGCAGTCGTATGCTGGGTGGGAGTCATGTGCATCTTCTTTTACGGCTCCATGGCGGAAATGACCCGCGCCCGAGAACTGGCCCTGTACCACATGGACCCCAACCGCACCATTTCCCTCCCTGCCATTTATTCCATCAAAAAGTCCATCATGGACAACCCCCACCTGAGCTGGCTGGAAAAAATATCTCCGGAGCATGATCCGGAACGGCTTTCCCTGGCAAAAATGATCGCCTACCTGGTGACGCTCAGTCCGGAGCTCTCCGACCAGCGGCGCACCCAGCTGGACTGCTATATGCCCCGTTCCCGCATTACCAGCCGCGTGCTAAGCCTGAAAAGCCTGAGCGAAGACCCCGCCATCCGTCTTCTGGTGCAGAAGGGGGATATGCAGGGCTTATACAATGACGTCAAGCTGACCCGCTTTCTGGAAGACCACGATGTCCGTTCCGTCCTGTCCCAACTGGATGTTGATCGTGTGCTGGGCTTTGTCACGGAAATTCGCCGGACGGCCCCAGCCGGAAATGAATACATTCCCGAAGCCACGCCAATTGAGTGATAAACGCGGATTTTTTGTTCCGCCGTAGTGGATTCGTTCCTTTTATCCGCCTTTAATTCAAGAAAAAATCAGGGAGTTATTCCCCCTTGCGCCCGAACCGGAAAAAGAGAGTTCCTGCTTTTTTCAGGAAAAAGCGCTTCCTCCAGACGTTCGTCCCGGAAGAAGCGCTCTTTTGAGGATAAGGTATTGCAAACCTTGAAAAAACATCAGGAGAGTTTTTCCGCGATGGCATCCACCCATTCCGGGAAGGTATCATCATGGTCTCCATTGGAAAGCACTACCGGCAGAAGCCTTTGCGCTTTCAAACGTTCCAGGAAGGAATCGAAGTCCTTGCCAGCCTGGCAGAAGTTTTCGTAAAATTCATCTCCAAGGGCAAAAACGGCGTAGCTTACCTCGGACAAATCTTCCGAAGAGTCCTTCAATTCCTGATGGAGGGCCTCTGCGTTGGTGGGAGGTTCTCCGTCCCCCCACGTACTGGTGATGACCAGCAGCGTTCCCGCATTCTTCAACTGTTCCACCGTTATACCTTCCATGTCAACCACCTTTGCCTGATGGCCGAGCTTGGTCAATTTTGCCCGTGCGTCCTGGGCCAGACTCTCCGAATTGCCGGTTTCCGTTCCGTAGATAATAGTGATTTCCATGCGTTCTGATTATTAGTTCGACAACGAAAGTTAGATTGAACTAATTAAACAGGCAAGACAAAACAGCGGGACGACGGTTGAATTTTTCTTCCTTGTTCATCCTTCCGGGTAACTGGTTTTCCGGAAAATTCTCCGATGCCATACTACTCTCGTTTGATTATCAAAGTATTCGGATGCTGTGGAAAGGTGAAGCACCAGCCGAAAAGACGCGCAAAACGGTAGTATAATCCCTTGCGGCAGGAATTTTGGCTGGTCATGATATCGTAAAAAGCCAGGTCAATCTGGCTTCTGGAAATAGGGGCTCCATTCATTTTGGCGTGCAGCATGGCGTCGTGGAACAGGGAAGGGAGGAGCATATCCGGAGGGGTGGACCCCCAGGTGACGCCGTCCCAGCCATAGCCGGGAGTAATGCTGAAACGACCGCCCTCCGCCTGCATGCGTATGGATGGGTCATACACGCTGACGGCTGTCCAGCGGCCAAAATCCGCCTTTTTTCTTCCGCTGGTCCAGCTGATGGCGTTTTTAGTGATGTAGAAAGGCTTGTCTTCATAGAGGGTTCCTTCATACCAGCCGGCCACGGGTTCCGGGGCCGCGGCTGGCGTGGAGCAGGATTCCAGAAACATGGCTGCACATATTGTTGTGAACAATATGTAAATACAATGTGAATAAGAAATAAAGAACATGAGGGGACGGAGCGTTATCCGGATAGTTGTTTCTTATTGGATTTCCAGCACGATGATTTCCGGAGGGCAGCAGAAGCGCAGGGGAAGAACGCTGCATCCCAAACCTCGGGTAATGAGGAAGGGAGTTCCGTTCAGCTGGGACCAGGGATAGGAAAATTTGACCTTCTCTCGTGAGATGTTTGCCAGGGCCCTGCCTCCGGGAAGGCATATCTGGCCTCCGTGGGTATGCGCGCTGATGACGAGGTCCGCCGTGCCGGGAGCCAGCAGAGGAAAAATGTCGGGTACATGTGAAAGAAGGATATGCGGAATATCCGGGGAAAAACGCAGAGGCAATTCCTCCGGCCTGATTCTCAGGTGGTAGTCGTCCCTGACGGAAGAGAGCTGCAGCTCACGGCCTCCGGGAAGGTGCAGCAGCAGGGAATCATTCCACATGGGCAGGATGCCCAGCCCGGAAAACATGTTGCGCCATAAGTTCCAGCCGTAATACTGGTCATGGTTGCCCTGCACGGCAAAAATGCCGAGAGGGGCTTTCAACATCTTGAAATATTCCCGGGCCGTTTCCGGGGCCATGCTGCTCTCCCTCGTGTGGCCGTTGGCATAATCCCCCAGCAGGAAAATCATATCCGGCCGAGCTTCCATGATTGTTTCCATGTACCTGTGCGCCAGATCGCCCCCGTTCGGACGCAGATGGAAATCCCCGGCAATCGCGATACGGAGGGGAGGGCTTTCTTTTCTCTTCCACTGAGGCATCTCCATCGCAGCCGTGACGGTTTCCACACGCCTGGGTTCCACCTGCCATGCCCACATGAATAAGGAGAAGCCGATCATCAATATTGGGACAAAGATAATTGCCAATTTGTTGAGAAAGGGGCGGCGTGGTCGTGACTTCATGCAGGGCAGGGCTCCTGACTGATTATGAGGCCTTTTAACCGATTTTCAATCATTCGTGTTTGCTAATCGGGAATTTTGCTGGTATGATCCGTCCCGCTCAAGGTAGGGCTGTCCGATGACTGCAGCTCTATCTTCATATTAACATCCTAATACCATGCAGTTTACACACGAAATCGAACAAATGTGTTGCGTCAAGAAAGGCTGCAACCATGGTCCGGCCCCCATCCCGCAGGAAGGCAACTGGACGCAATCCAGGGAAATCACGGATATTTCCGGCCTGACCCACGGCGTGGGCTGGTGCGCTCCCCAGCAGGGCACCTGCAAACTGACGCTGAATGTCAAAAACGGCATCATTGAAGAAGCACTCGTGGAAACCAGCGGCTGCTCCGGCATGACCCATTCCGCCGCCATGGCTGCGGAAATCCTGCCCGGCAAGACCGTACTGGAAGCAATGAACACGGACCTCGTGTGCGACGCCATCAACACCGCCATGCGCGAACTGTTCCTGCAGATCGTGTACGGCCGCACCCAGAGCGCTTTCTCTGAAGGAGGCCTTCCCATCGGCGCCGGTCTTGAAGACCTCGGCAAGGGGCTTCGCTCCCAGATTGGCACCCTGTACGGCACCCGAGCCAAGGGCCCCCGCTATTTGGAAATGGCTGAAGGCTACATTACCAAGCTTGCCCTGGATGAAGACGGTGAAATCATCGGCTACGAGTTTGTGCGCATGGGGCCGATGATGGAAATGATCAAGAAGGGCGTGGACGCCAACGAAGCCGTCGCCAAGTGCACGGGCAACTACGGTCGTTTCGACGAGGCCGCCAAGTACATCGATCCTCGTCACGAATGAGATTGAATTAAAAAGAGTATATCAACTTCAAGCACTATTACCATCATGCCTCTTTTCGAATCCTACGACCGCCGCATCAAGCAGATCAATGAAGCCCTGGCCAAATACGGCATCGGCTCCATTGAAGAAGCGGAACAACTCTGCCTTTCCAAGGGCATCAACGTTCGCGAAATCGTGAACGGCATCCAGCCCATCGCGTTTGAAAACGCCGGCTGGGCCTCTGTGGTGGGCGCCGCCATCGCCATCAAGAAGGGCTGCACGAAGGCTGCGGACGCCGCTGAAGCCATTGGTGAAGGCCTCCAGTCCTTCTGCATTCCCGGTTCCGTTGCGGACGACCGCAAGGTGGGCCTGGGCCACGGCAACCTGGCCGCCATGCTCCTGCGCGATGAAACGGAATGCTTCTGCTTCCTGGCCGGCCATGAATCCTTTGCCGCCGCTGAAGGCGCCATCGGCATTGCCAAATCCGCCAACCGCGTCCGCAAGCAGGACCTGCGCGTCTGCCTGAACGGCCTCGGCAAGGATGCCGCGTACATCATCTCCCGCATCAACGGCTTCACGTACGTGCAGACCAAGTTCGACTATGCCACGGGCAAGCTGAACATCGTCCAGGAGAAGGCTTTCTCCAAGGGCCCGAAGGCCGCTGTGCGCGTGTACGGCTGCGACGACGTGCGCGAAGGCGTGGCCGTCATGTGGAATGAAGGCGTGGACGTCTCCATCACCGGGAACTCCACCAACCCCACCCGCTTCCAGCACCCGGTAGCCGGCACCTACAAGAAGGAATGCAACGAGAAGGGCAAGAAGTACTTCTCCGTGGCTTCCGGCGGCGGTACGGGCCGCACCCTGCACCCGGACAACATGGCTGCCGGTCCCGCCTCCTACGGCATGACCGATACCATGGGCCGCATGCACTCGGACGCCCAGTTCGCCGGCTCCTCCTCCGTGCCCGCCCACGTGGAAATGATGGGCCTTATCGGCATGGGCAACAACCCGATGGTCGGCGCTTCCGTAGCGGTGGCCGTGGCTGTTGAAGAAGCCGCCAGGCAGAACGCCTGAGAACGCTGTTAAAATTCACAGAGCCGCTTTCCCGATGAATGGGGAAGCGGCTCTTTTTTATGGTTGAAAGGAAAAGGCGAAAAGCAAAACCGGAACTGTTCCGGAAGCTTCCGCTTTTGTTCATATCAGCTCCCGATGCGGAACCTTCCGTCCCGGTCCGTGCGGGGAGGCAGGCCGCGAGAAGGCGCGGATCTTCTGGAAACAACCGTCGGTCTGGCCGCGGCCGGCGTGACAACGCGGATTTCCGTGCGGCCGGAAGCTGCGGGAGCGGCAGATTTCCCGGGTTCCGCACCGTGAACGGGGGCGGGAGCAGGAACGGCGCCGACAATCAGTTTTTGCTGTTCATGGGCCTTGTAGGCGCGTTGCAGGGTAAAGTCCCTCCGTTCTCCGGGTTTCAGGGAATAATCCGCCTTCTTGCTCTCCCCGGCCTTTTGGGCCAGAGGCTCCACACGCTGCTGCAACTGCGCGGCGGCGTCCAGCTTCCCGGCCACCCACTCCGGATTCCATTCCGGAGTTGAACTTTTCAGGGACTGAAGCAGCTCCGCGGCTTTTTTGCCGCTTTCCAGGGCAGCCTTGTAATCGCCTTCCTTCTCCAGGCGCGCGGCGCGCGTCAGGGAAAGGTTGGCTTCGTAAAATGTGTCTCCGGGACCGCCCAGGGCCGTTGTTGCCGCCAGGAGCATGCAGAGCAGGGAGCAGGGTAGAAGATGCCTTTTCATGATTGTTGGCACTATAACATGCACGGCTGTTTTGGAAAGGCCTTTCTTCCGGCATGTCCGCATGGAGCAGGGGAGGGACGCTACATAGAGGTTCCGGAAAGGAAGCGGGCGACCTTCTTCTTTTTTTACGAAGGAAGTCCATCAAATTTGC